>Ga0302262_10000682_pt1 | contig 14455 bp, 15 predicted proteins | sample II_Fen_E3_4_FD_194557 | JGI IMG/M metagenome (GOLD analysis project Ga0302262, IMG submission 194557) | Peat permafrost microbial communities from Stordalen Mire near Abisko, Sweden - II_Fen_E3_4 | ecosystem: Environmental > Terrestrial > Soil > Wetlands > Permafrost | place: Sweden: Abisko...
CGAGTTTATAATTTCGGATATTCTCTATCTAAGTGTTCTGCATTTTCACTAAACTTTTTGTGACTCTTTGTGCACTTAGTGTCTTAGTGTTTAGTCTTATTTATTTAATGACATTCTATCTGATATAAATTCCAATGACGATTGACAAAACAAATGCCGCCAGGCTTCTTGATAAAGCAAAAATCAAATATCAATTAATTGCTTACGAAGTAGATGAAAATGATTTGAGTGCCGTGCATGTTGCTTCGCAACTAAACGAAGCTGTAGAACAGGTTTTTAAAACACTGGTGCTAAAAGGCGATAAAACGGGCTATTTTGTGTGTATCATTCCCGGAGCCGAAGAACTGGATTTGAAAAAAGCCGCTAAGCTATCCGGAAACAAAAGTTGTGAGATGATTCCGATGAAAGAACTGCTGGCAATCACCGGATATATTCGGGGCGCCTGTTCACCCGTTGGGATGAAAAAGCATTTCCCCACCTTTATTCATGAAAGCTGCCTGACCTTCGACAAAGTATACATCAGTGCCGGAAAAAGAGGACTACAACTTCATCTGTCGCCACAAGACCTGATAGCCGAAGTAAGAGCCACCAGCGGTTTTCTGATAACTGAGTAAAAATTACCGAAAGAACTGATTTAAATACAAAATAATTAGTATCAAATTTGCCCGATGGTGCGTTTTGCTTTGCACCAGACAGACATATTTCAGGCAAACAGCCCAATTAAACTTTCTGTTTGAAAAAAAGCAAAAAAAGAGGATATCCTTTGGGAACACCCTCGTACAAGAATAATAGCCCACAAGGCAAAATAGATGATGAAAAAACTTTTAAAAAGTATTGGTTTGGTGCTACTCACAGCACTGGTTATGGTAGCCTGCTCATCGCAGGAAAAAGATAGTCCGCTTAGTTTATTCCCCGTTCGTCGTGGAAATGTTTTCAGTTATATCGATCCGACAGGCAAGATCATTGTCAACCCGCAATTCAAGGAAGCCACCGTATTTAAAAATGGACTGGCACTGGTTCAGACGTTCGGAAAAAAGCCGGGTTGGGGTTTCATTACACCCAAAGGTGAGTTTGCCATAAAAGCCACCTATAAAGAGGCAACCGTATTCAGCGAAAATCTGGCTTGGGTAGTTGCCGAAAACGGAGCTCCCGAAGCCATCAACGCACAGGGTGAAATTAAATTCAAACTACCTGTTGCCAAATCGGTGCGGGTATTTAAAAACGGCATGGCCGCCTTTTGTGTTACAGCTGACAGCACCCATGTAAAGTGGGGATTTGTGAATAAAACAGGAGCAATCAAAATACAAGCACAGTTTGCAGCAGTGTCCAACTTTAGCGAAGATAAATGTGCTGTGCAAACCGCCACCGGCGAATGGAGCTACATTGATCTGGAAGGAAAATTTATTACAACCTCCAAATATAAAATTGCTAGAGACTTTACTAACGGAAAAGCCATAGTGGCATCCGGAAACCGCTGGGGCGTAATAGATGAAAAAGGAAACTATGTTATCAAGCCACAATTTTCGGACATGAGAGCTGACAAAAACGGGTTTATCATCAAAGAAAACAACCAATGGGGATGGTGTGACGAAAAAGGTAAAACCGACATAAAACCTCAGTTTGCCGATGCCTATCCTTTTAATGGACATAAACTGGCTCCTGTAAAGGTGGGGAATAAATTCGGTTATATCAACAAAAAAGGAAAGATGATTATCGCTGCTCAGTTTGATCTGGCTATGCCTTTTAATGGTAAACTGGCGTGGGTAGAGCAAGGGCACAAAGGAGGTTTTATTGATAAAGATGCCAGGTACCAGATCAGTCCGTTGTACGACAGCATTGCCGTAGATTTGAAAAACTATCTGCAAACCGGAACATCGGCTTTCGAAACTGTGAATTCCGATTATTTCGATCTGAATGCCATTGTGAACCGGATAAAAAATGATATTACCGAAAACACCGTGGCCGGAATGAATTTCAGCACCCCGATGTCCTACATCCTGCGGAAATATAAAAAGTTGGAAACCGACTTTATCCGCACCGCTTCGGAACATGCCATTATTAAAGCCGAAAGGATCTCAAATGATGCCACATTGGATTTTTTCATTCTCGGAACTCCATGGAACGAGAAGTATAGCGGCAACCTGACGTTTACCTACACCCTTAAACCCCATTACCAGCACAGTGGCTTTTCTTACCGGATAAAACTAACGGGCAAAGCAATAGGCAAAGAAGGCCTGATACTAAAAACACTGGAAACAGCCCTGAAAGGTTATAACAAAGACACAAAACATTCTAATGAAAATGTAACTATTCTGCAAAGTAAAAAACAACTGATCATAGGACTGAAACAAAGTGGTATTGTGATTGCCGCCATTTATCCGGTAAACGCAGAGAACCTGCAAATGATTAATTTGAACTATGGAGACGGTCTTGAATCGGATTCTACAGTTGTTGAGAGTAGTAGTCCCCACCAATAGCAGTAAACCATGATTACACAAACAGAATTTTCAATCAAGTCACGCAGCCGCGGATTTCATCTGATCACCGATGAGATAGAACGAAACCTACCGGTTTTACCGGAAATGGGACTCTTGCATTTGTTTCTGAAACATACTTCGGCTGCTCTCACTATCAACGAAAATGCCGACCCGGATGTACAAACGGATATGGGACGCATTTTCGACCGCTTGGTACGTGAACGCGAGCCTTATTACGAACATACGCTGGAAGGAGATGATGATATGCCCGCTCATGCCAAATCAACTCTGGCAGGCGTAAGTCTTAGCATCCCCATAACTCACGGACGACTGAATATGGGTATTTGGCAGGGCATTTACCTGTGCGAATTCAGAAATAAAGGTGGAAACCGAAAACTTGTTGCCACGATAATCAGCTAAAAAAGATGAAGATCCAAAAGTATTCGATAAGTTCATATCTTTTTTTTGTTATTTTTGTACTGAATTTGATACATCATTATAAAAAGAGCTCCCTATTTAATCGGTTATCCGCAAAATCAAATAGACAAACGAAGTTAGCGCCCATGAAAGATCACTACAATGTAAACAGAATATTAGTTATTCGCTTTCGTCGAATTGGAGATGCAGTACTGTCTTCGGCCATTTGTTCTTCTTTAAAGAAAAGTTTTCCATCGGCAGAAATTCATTACGTATTAAATGAGAACATCGTTCCGTTATTTGAGAACCACCCGGATATTGATAAAATAATCAGCTTTTCAGACGCCGAAAATTACGATATAATTAAATATTTGCAAAAGGTATGGCAAATTACCAGGGCAAATAAATACGATATCATTATAGATTGTCGTTCAACGGTGAAAACCCTGCTTTTTTGTTTGTTCTCGATGTCTACTCCCTATCGCTTAGGGATACGCAAACCTTACAATCTGCTGTCAACTCATACAATCAGGACAGAAGATTATGAGAGTAATGTCGACAGAATGCTGGCCATCTTACGGCCGGTAGAAAAGCAACTGAATTTACAGTTCACCAAGAACTTTCGGTTGAAAATTATGGACGAAGAACAGCTGCATTTCAGAAGCTACATGACGGAAAAAGGAATTGATTTTTCAAAACCTGTTGTGGTATGTACCGTTGCCGCCCGAGTTGCTCATAAAATATGGAATACGGATTATATGGCCGAAGTGCTTCTACGCATGATCGAGAAGTATGATGCACAACTCATATTCAATTATGTGGGAGATGAATTGATGGTGGCGCAATCGGTTAAAGAAAAGATGGGTAATCCAACACAGGTATTTCTTAATGTAGAAGCAAAATCGCTAAGAGAGTTAGGAGCCTTACTTACAAATGCCGATTTCTTTTTTGGGAATGAAGGCGGACCGCGTCATATCTCTCAAGCCTTAGATATTCCATCCTATGCCATTTATCCTCCGGAAATCTCAAAAAAAGAATGGTTACCAAATGCTTCTGAAAGGTTTCAGGGCATCGAACCCACCGATATTCCAAACGACTCCGAATCGGGAACACTCAGCTACATTGATAGTTTTAATACAATTACTCCGGATGTGGTCTGTGTAGGACTTTTTGAAATGTTGAACAGGTATTTAAAACCAAAAACAGACGCTAAAGAATTTGTCAGTTCTTTCAACAAACAAGAAACTATTCAATGAAAATAGTCTATCCTTTCATTTTCACCCTACTCGTTGTTATGCAGGTCAATGCCCAGCAAATGACTCCGGACATTGCAGTTCGGTTATCCCGTTTACCTCTGGGTTGTATCAGTCAGGAATGGCCCAATAAAACATCTCACCTATCTGCCACAGCTACAGATCATGTGCTGCTGCCTTCAGAGTTACATCCGGCTTTCTTCGGATGTCTGGACTGGCACAGCAGTGTGCACGGTCATTGGTTATTGGTAAAAATATTGAAGACTTATCCTGACATCGCAAACAAAGACAGCATCATTACCTGCCTGGACAATTCATTTCAGAATGAGAAGATCATCAAAGAATCGGACTACTTCAAACTTTACACAGCTTCGAATACCTACGAGCGGACTTATGGCTGGGCATGGCTTTTAAAGCTGGACGAAGAATTGTTATCATGGAACAACCCCAAAGCCCGACAATGGCACAAAAGTCTTCAACCTCTGACTGCGACCATTGAAAAACTATGGAAAGACTATCTGCCTAAACAAACCTATCCAAACAGAACAGGTGTTCATCCCAATACGGCTTTCGGACTGGCTTTTGCGCTTGATTGGGCACGAGCTGTATCCGATCATGATTTTGAGAAACTCATTATGCAAAAGTCCATGGAGTTTTATTATGACAACAAGAAAGTTCCGGCTTATTTCGAACCCGACGGAAGTGATTTCTTCAGCCCTTCACTCGAAGTGGCCGACCTGATGCGACGTGTACTCAATAAGCAGGAATTTTCAAAGTGGTTCAACAATTACTATGACAAACGCAGCATTGCCCGACTGATAATACAGCCTGTAGTAAGCGATAAAAGCGATTACCAAACCGTACATCTGGTTGGATTATCGTTCAGCAGAGCCTGGTGCATGAAAGGTATTGCCAGTGCATTGCCTGCCAACGATCGCAAATCGAAGTTATTTAAATCTACTGCTGATACTTTCATCAAAAACGCGCTGCCCGAAATAACAAACGACAATTACGGCGGAAGTCACTGGCTGGCAAGTTTTGCTTTTTACGCTATGCAGTAAAACTAATAGTTTGCTCACAAAACAATTTTACAAATTAGAGAATAATATTTTTGTATTATTATTTCACAAACGCTCCAGCCAAACATAAATAATATTCAACTCAAACTAAATAATATTGAACAAAAAATCACATTATTCAATATTATCATTACTTTTGCATAATAAAAATCAATATTATGCTACCCACTTCTTGCCCTAGTTGTCAAAGTCAACTGAAAGTAAAATGTTTGAAATGTGATAGCTGCCAAACAGAAGTTAGCGGTTTATACGACTTACCCACGTTAGCTCTTCTTTCGTCTGAAGATCAGCAATTTATTCTACGCTTTGTAATAAACAGCGGCAGCCTCAAAGAAATGGCCTCTGAACTAAAACTCAGTTACCCTACCGTGAGAAACATGCTCAATGAAATAATCAATAAAATAAAAACGTATGAAAAGTAAAGAAATTTTCAGTTTAATGATTAATCCTTTTACCCGCATTGCAGGTTGGCAGGCATTTGGATTTGGTTTGGTGATTGTTGTGCTCACGGGAATTATCGGTACATTCAGCAATGCAGCTTTTGATGGAGTTATTGATATGCACTTAACTCAAAATCTCACGTTCGTACATTCGTTCGGGTTTCTTAGCATTGACATAGTAAGTCTGGTTTTGATTATGACTATCACAGGATTTATCATCTCTAAAACATTCAGAATAATAGATATTCTGGGCACTATGACGCTGGCAAAAGCACCATATCTGATTTTGGCAATTGCAGGCTATTTCACAGTATCGCCTGATATCAACGAAATAATGAAAAATCCGCTTATCGTCTTCCAGTCGGTATCATTTGTTATCTTAACACTGCTTTCCATTCTTGTAACTATATGGTGTATTACTTTATTGTACAACGCACTTAAAAACATCGTGTGGCGTGAAAGGAAGTAAACTGACTATTGCATTTATTATAGCTTTATTTGTTTCAGAAATAATATCCAAAACACTTATTTACAAACTAATGTAAATAAAAAAAAGCAGAATAATCAAACCACAATCTACTAAATATGGAATCAAAAAGACATACTCAATTTGGAACATTTACAGTTATAATACTGTATGTATTATTAATCGTATTTGCAATTTTACTTATCAATCATGGATTTTCAGCAGAGCCGGAAACATACCTGTATGCAGTTCTTGTTTTGACCAGCCTGGCTTCCCTGCTTCTGTTTTATAAACTGACTATTATCGTTGATAATGAAACTATTTCTTTTAAACTGGGAATCGGTCTTTTAGGTAAATCTTACGAAATATCAGAAATAAAATCATGTAAACCGGTAAAAAACTTGTGGATTTACGGAGTGGGTATTCGTAAACTGCCGAATGGCTGGTTGTATAATGTCTCCGGTTTAAAAGCCATTGAGTTGAGATTTAAAGACAGTACCAAGGTTATACGTATAGGAACAGACAGACCTGATGAAATAGCCGGAGTAATAAAGGACTTAATTGGTACAGAATTGGAATCGGAAGATGATAAACCTGAATATAAAATTCAATCTAAAACTAGAAATACCATTATACTGATAGCGATAGTAGGTGCTATTGCTGGGGGTAATATTTATTATGACTCTCTGCCAACAAAAATAAACATGAAAGAAACTCAGTTCGAAATTAGTGGTGAATATGGATTTTCTGTCAGTTACAGCGATATTTCCACCATTGATACTACCAGCCGAATGCCTAACATAGAAATGAGGACAAATGGTTTTGCATCTGGAAACGTTTGTAAAGGGCATTTCAGGCTAACGAATATTGGTAGTGTCAATTTATTTATAAATTTCAGCGTTTCGCCCTTTGTTCAATTGGTATTAAAAAATGGTCAGGTAATTTATTTCAATTTAAAAGACCGTCAGGCAACCATTGAAACATTTGAAAAACTAAAATCGAAGGCAAAATGAACTGCAACTAAATAAACCACCAAAATGAAAAGAAAATTTTTAATCAGTTTATTCCTGATCTCATCCATAGTAACTTTTTGCCAAGATATTACCGGCGAATGGAACGGCCTACTCAAAGCCGGTGGCATGCAATTGCGTGTGGTTTTTCACATTACCAAAACTGATGTCGGCTATAGTGCCACCATGGATAGCCCCGATCAAGGTGCTAAAGATATCCCAATGAGTAAAGCTATGCTCGAAAACCGGGTTCTGACAGTTGAACTGGATATTGCTAAAATTAATTACACAGGAACACTGGATATGGACGGAGATGTAAAAGGAACATTTACCCAGGGCGGACAGGCATTTTCATTGAATTTGACCCATAAATCAATCGAAAAGGTAGAACTAAAGCGTCCTCAAAATCCGGTGAAACCATATCCGTATTATTCCGAAGAAATTACTTTTAATAATAAGAAAGAGAATTTTACACTTGCTGGGACATTGACCTTACCTAAAAAAGAAGGTAAGTTTCCGGTAGTAGTTTTAATAACCGGCAGCGGACCGCAAAACCGCGATGAAGAATTGATGGATCACAAACCTTTTCTGGTTCTATCGGACTATCTGACCCGCAATGGCATTGGTGTGTTACGTTTCGACGATCGTGGAACGGGTGCTTCGAAAGGTGATTTTGCAAAAGCACTCACGTCCAATTTTGCAACTGATGTTTCGGCAGCAGTAGATTATTTAAAAACACGCAAAGACATTGACGCAAAAAAAATTGGATTAATTGGTCATAGCGAAGGCGGAATTGTTGCGCCCATGGTGGCGGTAAACAGAAAAGATATACGATTTATAGTACTTATGGCTGGAACTGCTGTTCCAGGTGGTGATATTCTTTTACTTCAACAAGACCTGATTGGCCGTGCAGCAGGAGTTAAAGAAGAAGATTTAAAACAAACTGCCAATATTAATCGTGAAATTTTCTACATTATTGCTAAGTCGAGCAATGACAGTACACTTAAGACTAAATTGTCGGATTATATCAAACTAAAAATAAAGGAAATGCCCGACGTTCCTAAAGATGCAAAAGAAGACGACATTGTAAAACAACAATTAGCCCGCCTTACTCCCTGGATGCTGAACTTTATTAAATACAATCCGGCACCTATGCTCGAAAAAGTAAAATGTCCGGTGCTGGCTATCAATGGAAGCAAAGACATGCAGGTTTCATCTAATATAAATCTTCCTGCCATCGAAAATGCATTGAAAAAAGGCGGAAATAAAAAATACACCATCAAAGAATTACCCCGACTGAATCATTTATTTCAGGAATGCACTACCGGAGCTCCGGTCGAATACAGCCAGATTGAGCAGACCATGTCGCCTGTGGCGTTGGAAACAATGGCAAACTGGATAAAACAAACCATAAAACAGTAACACATTTTCATATACACATTTATCAAAATCCAAAAAGACTGATGCTCTGGTAAAAAACCGGTATTAGAGGAAAAATACGATAGGTGAAAAATACAGTAAAACAAAATTTACTGCATTTTTCACCTATCTTTGTATTCAACCAAAACCAAAATCCACCATGCCTGCAACCACCGAATCCGAAGAAAATATTAGAAAACATATCAAAGAGCAAATAACCTTCAACAAAGGCAAGAATCTGTTTGCAGCAGCTGGAAATCACTCCCTGCAATTTATTGAAGGTACGGTATCACTTATCGAGAAAATCCGCTCGTTGGATGTTCAGTCCGAACAATTGCTGATCGATTATTTAGCCGATGAATCCTTGCAGGAGTTTTGCCGGGTAAATCAGTATTTTTCTTTTAATGCCGAATCGGTTACCGAATTAAAAAAGCTCTACGCTGAGCTAAATCAGAAAATAAGGATGCTGAATGCTGATGCAGGACAAGCCGAACTAGATGCTCTGAGCCAGGAGCATTATGCCAGACTTTGCGATTGGTTGGTACAAACCAATAAATTTGCAGAAACAATGTATGCCAACGACGAAGAATATGTTCAGCCTGTGGCTTGTTCAGAGTACCCACCCCATCTGCAACTACAGATTCTTCATATTGACCTGAGCACTTTACACCAACCTGTACTCGACGTCGGTTGCGGGCGTGAAATGAATCTAGTAAATTTTCTCCGCGATAATGGCATTGAAGCCTATGGCATTGATCGGTTTGATAACGAGAATCCTTATTACATCAAGTCCGACTGGCTGGAATATGATTTTGAAGCCGATACATGGGGAAGTATTATTAGTAATCTGGGGTTCTCCAACCATTTCATTCATCACAATCTGCGTGTCGACGGTAACTACCGTGTCTATGCCCAAAAGTATATGGAAATACTGGCTTCGTTGCAGGTTAGCGGGAGCTTCTATTATGCTCCGGACTTGCCTTTTATAGAAAAACACTTGGGTACTTTCACCTACCAGCGGCAGAATTACAGCATGGACGGGTATGAGTTTAGAACAAGCCATATCACGAAAATATAAGCGATACAAACATTAGATATTTACCTACATTAGGACTCAATTGCTCTCTGAAAGCAGAACGAAGTTTCCTGAAAAATGATTACCTTTGTGCTCCCTATTGGTGATTGGTTAATTAGTTAACCGGTTATATTACAATAGTACATCGTAAATATAAAATCGTAAATTAGTATAATGGCAAAAGAATTGACTTCGCGCAGCGAAAACTACTCACAATGGTATAACGATTTGGTAATTAAAGCCGACCTAGCCGAAAGCTCAGCCGTTCGCGGTTGTATGGTGATTAAACCCTACGGTTATGCCATTTGGGAAAAGATACAAGCAGAACTGGATCGCATGTTTAAAGAAACCGGTCACGTAAACGCATATTTCCCGTTGTTTATACCAAAATCATTTTTGAGTAAAGAAGCCGAACATGTTGAAGGTTTTGCTAAAGAATGTGCCGTTGTGACGCACCATCGTTTGATGGCCGACCCAAATGGTAAAGGCTTAATTGTTGATCCGGAAGCTAAACTGGAAGAAGAGCTTATTGTTCGCCCTACTTCGGAAACCATTATCTGGAATACTTACAGAGGTTGGATTCAGTCGTACCGCGACCTGCCGTTGTTGATTAATCAATGGGCCAATGTAGTTCGGTGGGAAATGCGTACCCGTTTATTTCTTCGTACTGCCGAATTTCTATGGCAGGAAGGTCACACGGCACATGCTACTGAAGCTGAAGCTGTGACCGAAGCCCGTAAAATGCTGGAAGTATATGCAGACTTTGCCGAGCGCTTTATGGCTGTTCCGGTACTCAAAGGAGTAAAATCGGCTAACGAACGTTTTGCAGGCGCACTGGATACTTATTGTATCGAAGCTTTGATGCAAGACGGAAAAGCTTTACAAGCAGGGACCTCGCACTTCCTTGGTCAGAACTTTGCCAAGGCATTTGATGTAACTTTTGTAGACAAAAGCAATAAACTGGATTATGTATGGGCTACTTCGTGGGGTGTTTCCACCCGACTGATGGGCGCTCTTATCATGACTCATTCCGACGATAACGGACTGGTACTTCCTCCTAATCTGGCTCCGTTCCAGGTGGTGATTGTACCAATCTACAAAAACGAAGAACAACTAGCTGCCATCAGCGAAAAGGTAGATGAAATCATCACCAAGCTAAAAGCGCTGGGTGTATCGGTAAAATACGACGACAACGATAACAAAAAGCCGGGTTGGAAATTTGCCGAATATGAATTAAAAGGCGTTCCTGTACGTTTGGCTATGGGTGCCCGCGATCTGGAAAATGGAACTGTAGAAGTTGCCCGCCGTGATACCTTAAGCAAAGAAACTGTATCTATCGAAGGTGTGGAAGCGTATATTGCACAATTATTGAAAGATATTCAGGCTAATATTTTCCAGAAAGCATTCGATTACCGTGCTTCTGTTACCCGCGAAGTCAACTCATACAAAGAGTTTAAGGTGGAAATAGAAAAAGGCGGATTCCTGATGTGTCACTGGGACGGAACCCCCGAAACAGAAGAACTAATCAAAGAAGAAACTAAAGCCACTATACGTTGTATTCCGTTGAATGGTGATACCACTCCCGGATTTTGTATGGTCACTGGTAAGCCTTCTGCTCAACGCGTTGTTTTTGCACGGGCATACTAATCTACAATTTAATATATTCAAGGTTCATTCAAGAACCCTATATTATCAACTAACCCTTTTCATCGTTTTGAAAAGGGTTAGTTGTTTTATCTCGGAGGGACAAGTGTTGTAACCTATCTTGCTTTATTATTTGGCTGTTAACGATTGAGCCTTTTTTGCATTTATTTTATCCTGAGGTAATAGATAGGCCTTAGCCAAAAAGTATTCAACACGACTGTCCATATAACTTTTGAATCCTTCATATATAGAGTCCAGCATTTGAGGTGTAAAGCCATTTTTTTCTGTTGGCACATTAAAGTTTTTAATAGGTAAGAATAACTCTCCGCCCCCATTATAGTATTCAATAGGTTTCAAATCAGAGGACCGATAAACATAGAAAGTAATACTGCTATAATATGCACTAAAAGGTTTACTTCTAAACATAGCACTTTTACTGTATATTCCACTGGTGTTTTTGGGAATCAGTCCATAGTCATTTGGCAAAGTCATATTCTCAAGTACAATCACAAAGTCATACAAATCATTATTGGACTTTATCCATTGTTTGACTTTTTTAGTTTTGGCCGAACTAAAAAATCCATTTTTTAGTTTTAATATCGAATCGGGTAATTGAACCACAGATATTGAATAGTTTTCATTTAAATAAAACTGGATTTTCTTTTCAAGGTAATTAACGATAGAGTAATTTATGGGTAAAGTATCGGTAAAATTCGCAAAAATAGTGACTCCCAAATGTTGATGAATAAAAGCAGTATCAGCAGCCGAAACAATGGCCACTTTGGTTTGAGCCTGAGAAGTTACCATATTAAGAAAACTACTAATACATAAAAGAAGACAGAGAAATAATTGTTTTGACTTCATGAATATTATGTTTAAATGATTTAAGACTTCAAAGATAAATATTTTTATTCCTACAACAAAGTAAGTAGAACAAAAATTCATCATCCAAACACACATCACAAAAACATAAAAATAATAATCCCCCGAGCCTACAGACACGGGGGATTACGCTATACATTAGTATTTCTTTTTATGTGTATGACTTCGCAAGGATTTTGGAGAACCTTTCCAAGAGCAGCCAAGGCAATAAATCACTGTCAGATCGAAACCATCGAGTGAGTCGGTAACATGTACCGTCGCGATTTCATAAGTCTCTGTTACCGTCACCAACACAGTTTCACCCTTTTCGTTTTTTACTACGAAACGATGGATATCACATTGGGGGCAATTCAGGTTTCTCATTACAGCGCAATTTTGCGTAGTTTAATTATCACCGTCTGCTCCAACCGAATCAAAATAGTCGTTTATAACCGAAGGAGGAGTTATCGTCACCGGAGTCTCATCTACAACTTCCAGTTCTTTGCTATCGCCATTTTTCAGTTCCGATAATTTTTCATTTTCGCAACGGAAGATGCGCCCGGGAAACTTATCCAGCCAGCTCAGATTATGAGTAGCCATAACCACCGTAGTGCCTGACAACCGTATATTATAAAGCAGTTCAACCAATTCATTTCCTGTTTCGGGATCTAGATTTCCGGTAGGTTCATCGGCCAGAATCATTTCAGGCGAATTGAGCAAAGCCCGGGCAATAACAATGCGCTGTTGCTCGCCACCCGATAATTGATGAGGCATTTTTAAAGCTTTGGATTCCATACCAACCTGAGCAAGTACATTTCCTATTTGTTCATCAATACTTTGCTTATCAGTCCAACCCGTTGCCTTAAGCACAAAGTGCAAGTTCTGATACACTGTTCGGTCAGTCAATAGTTGAAAATCCTGAAAAACAATACCAATCTTCCGGCGAAGAAATGGAATTTCTTTGGACTTAAGCGCACGGAGATTATAATCAAGCACAGCTGCCTCACCCGAAGGAATTGGAAGTTCATGATAAATAGACTTCAGCAACGAAGTTTTACCACTACCCACTTTTCCCAGCAGATAAACAAATTCGCCTGCATGCACTTCGAGTTGAACATCCTTCAGAACGAGCAGTTCCTGTTGATAAATATCAACGTCAATATATTTGATTAATAATTTATTTTCCATGGAAATCTCACAGTTACGAGTTACAAGTTACGAGCTTACAAGTTACGAACCAGAACCTCGTAACTTGTGACTTGTAACTATTTATGTCTTTTCTTTAATTCGCGGGCCAAATCATCCAGTGCATATCCTTTCGAAGTAAGTAATACGATAAGGTGATACATCAAATCGGAAGCTTCGTAAATAAATCCTTCTTCAGTTCCATTGGTGGCTTCGATTACAGTTTCAACAGCTTCTTCGCCTACTTTTTGAGCCATGCGGTTTATGCCTTTTTTGAAAAGCGACGTTGTATACGATCCTTCCGGCATTTCCTGATGACGAACCGTAATAAAATCTTGCAGGTACTTCAGGAATGTGATATCAGCATCGTTTTTCTCACCCCAGCAGGTATCGGTTCCTGTATGGCAAACCGGTCCTACCGGATTCACTTTAATCAACAAAGTATCGTTATCACAATCGGGCGTAACAGAAACTACATTCAGAAAGTTACCACTCTCCTCCCCTTTTGTCCACAAACGGTTTTTGGAACGACTAAAAAAGGTTACCTGTCCGCTTTCCTGAGTTTTGGTCAGGGCTTCCTGATTCATATATCCCAACATCAGTACTTTGGAAGTCAATTCATCTTGAATGATGGCAGGTACCAATCCACCCGCTTTTTGAAAATCTATATTCATTTTATTCGGAATTTGCTTATCTAACTAATTGTGTGCGAAATTACAAAAAATCACTCACACTTAAATAGAAAAGCCTGAAAAATTATGTATTTGATTTGATAACAAATAAGAAAAGACGCCATCCTCTATCAGAAAATGGCGTCTTGATTTATGAAAGAGTTATTTTTTTATTCTTTCGTATTTTACAAATGAATAAGAATAAAGGTTCTGTTCATCGGGATTATGATCTTCGCGATTCACTTCTTTCCATTCGTTGAAATCAATTTCCGGGAAATAGGTGTCAGCACTGAAATCATTGTGAATCCAGGTAATATACATCGTATCCACTTTATTAATACTTTGTTTATAAACCGTGGCACCACCAATTATAAATACTTTTTCTTCGTGTTCGCAAAGGTAAACGGCATCTTCCAACGAATCAGCTTCGAAATACCCTTCATTAACTCCTTCGGACA
>Ga0302262_10000684_pt1 | contig 14416 bp, 14 predicted proteins | sample II_Fen_E3_4_FD_194557 | JGI IMG/M metagenome (GOLD analysis project Ga0302262, IMG submission 194557) | Peat permafrost microbial communities from Stordalen Mire near Abisko, Sweden - II_Fen_E3_4 | ecosystem: Environmental > Terrestrial > Soil > Wetlands > Permafrost | place: Sweden: Abisko...
GCGTTGGTCGCAAAAGAGTTATTATTTCGCTTCATGCTGTCCGTTGGAAAAAAGGTAAAGTCGAGTCTGTTAATTGCCAATGCCTGGCACGCCCGCTCCGATGCTGCGTCATCGTTGGTGGTCAGTATTGGTATTGCCGGTAACTTGGCAGGTTATCCCATTCTTGACCCGATCGCGGCACTTGTAGTCGGTTGCATGATTGCCAGGATGGGGTGGACATTCACGTGGGACTCACTGCATGATTTGATGGATCGCTCAGCCGATGAGGGGGAGGTAGCAACTATTCGACAGACACTAGTGCAGACGCCAGGTATTAAAGGGGTACACGACTTGCGCACGCGAAAGATGGGAGACATGATTGTTGTGGATGCCCATATTGAAGTGGATGCTTCAATCACGGTTGAGCAAGGGCACGCCATTGCAGTCGCGGCAAGGAAAAATGTAATGCAGCGTCATCGTGTGCTTAATTTGATGACTCACGTTGACCCATGGAGTCACCCTGATCTCTAGTTAGTTAGGGAGCAATTTGGTCGAAACCTTGGATCAACCCCAGCTCCCGCATCAGGCCATGCACGTTGAACCGGCCAATCTGCTCGCCATCTTCTTGCATCATCGAAACGATGCTACGGCTGCCGGCAGAGCTTCGGCTTTGGGTGAACAGTTCGTTGACTCGACTGCGTAATCTAACCCGCTCAACATCTGGGGTTCGGCGTCTGAGGCGATGCTCGTAGTAGTACGAGCGCGGCACTTCAAAGGCTCCGCACAGCAACTCAATCGACTCACGAGCACTGAGTTGATCCATCAGCGCATGCGCTCGTGTTCTTCCGACATCAAGAGCGCGGTAGCCTTCCTAAGAAACACCTTCCGCCGGTTGCAGCGTGAAGCCAGATACCGCGGTCGACTTGATCGAGGATTCAGTCTTCCCGTCGCATGGTGTCCACCGATGCCCGCAGTACCGCCACCTTCAAACCTGCTTGTTCCAGCCAGTTTGGCGTAGGCATTACCCTGTTCCAGAGACATGGCGACGTCGACGAACTCCTCCTGGTAGCCCGGAAGGACGTTTGCTCCAATGTCCTTGAGCTTCAGGAAAACGGTGAAAGGCAGGATAAATCGGTGAATGCCTTTGGGGTCGAAGCCTGGTACTTTCAGCGTACGGACCGAGAGTTTCTTGCCTTTGGCAGTCTTGTGAGATTGCGAGTCGCGTTCGGTGTAAATATCCTTCAGCACCCTGGCCTTGGGCCGAACCGCTGTTTTTGTATTCATGCTCCTCATCCACGACGAGTAAATCGAAGAAGCCACTGCGTAGCCGAACTCGCTCAACGTCTGGAGTTGGGCGCCTGAGGCGATGTCTGTGGTAGCACGAGCAAGTGAAGTGGAGCTGGATACCGAACAACCAAAGCCGGGATCACGAAATTTTTCTCTTTTGTCGTGCAATCTGAGCACGCTCCACGCGTCGCTGATTCGCCAGTTCTTCATGTGTGATCGGCATCCTGCACCTTGTTGTATGAGGCGCGTGTGTATCCATGAGCGACCGTAAAAGCTCCAGTAACTTTTATTCAGGTGGTGAACGTTGGGCTCAGAATTTTCGCTGGAATCCCCTAAAGCAACCGGGACGCAGCTTGAGACGTTGATGCAGAACATTCTGGATGACGATGTCATCAATCTTCTCGTGCCATCTCCCATGGCACCTGCGCCAGATCTGACGCATCTGGAGATAGCAGGTTGTTACCGACTGGCGTGGCAGCTTTTGGTGACGGGCGTTGATATACCTGCAACACGGCAGCTCGTTTCGGTAATTGCGATCAAGGGATCAGCTACCGCCGAACAGGCTTTGCAATTTAAATACATGCGGGCGCGCTTCAAGAAGATGCGCTTTGCGTGTGCCAATTACAGCGAGCAGCACACATACCCCGAAAACCTCGATTCCATCACCCGGCTCATGGGGCGATTTCAGGACGCCTTCAAGAACGGCCAGCGGGGGCGTCTGATGTGGTTCGGGATCAAGCTGTGGCTGCGGCTGAGAGATGATTTGTTTTCAACGTTACACCGCACGCTGACAGACGCCGGACTTTCTACCCCTGAAAGCATTCGGCATTACATCGAAAAAGAGAATGAGCATCTGGCGAAGGCCTCGTACGCCGACGCATCCCTGACCGCCAGGCAGTTTCATGATCTGCGCAAGATTATCAGCCGTCGAATCGCGCTGAGCGATACGCGTCGCGCGCTTTCTCCGTCGCCTGAATACGACGCACTGTCCCTGTTTCTCGCCACCATCAACGGCCTTATGGGGCAAATGCATGATGATCTGGTGATCAAGAAAATTGAGAACAGACTCATATATGAACAAGAGCTGTTCAAATTTCCCGAGGAAATTTCGAGCAGGATACGAGCGTTGATAGTCGCTCGGGGAGGTCAATGAAATATGGAGTTCAATCGAGATCCGGGACGCAAGGCTCCGATCATTGCGATCGTTGGGTCAGATGGCAGCGGCAAGTCAACGGTTTGCGACGAAATGCTGAAGGTCATGTCGTCTTACCGGTCAACCCGGCTATGCCACCTGGGCAAGCAAACCGGCAACCTGCGCAGAGCGATGCGTAAGTACGGGCTTGGCAAGAAAATCGATCATCGCATTACCAAGGTAGGCGCGTCCGCACGGGTGAAGGGCATTTCCGGGCCGGTCGCCCTGGTGATGTTCCTTGCTTCGATGCGAAGAGTGGTCCGGTTTACGAAAATGTCTGTGTATCGCGCAATGGGACACGCCATCCTGACTGATCGTTATCCGCAGATAGTCGAACCCGGAGAGATGGACGGCCCCCATCTGACCAACCGGGATCTGTCGGACGCAGGTGCCAGGATGCTGATGCGCATCGAGTTTTGGTTGTACAAAAAAATGGTCGCCGTGCGTCCAGACCTAGTGATTCGACTGAACGTTGATCTCGAAACGGCTGTTCAGCGCAAGCCGGACCATCGACGCGACTCTCTTGAGAAAAAGATCGGTATTGTTCCCAAACTGTCTTTCAATAACGCTCCCATCATCGACATCGATTCAACAATGCCGATGGATAAGGTGCTGGAACAAGCCCGAGAAGCGATCAAAGCGGTAATGGACGACTACCAGAACCAGAGCTGACGTCAACCCGTTGCCATAATGCCTGGTTGTCGCTGACGCCAGGCGCCTTAAGCGTCGCCGGGGTCATTCCTGGCGCGTCGCCCTGGCTGCAAAAGATCCAATCAGTGCCCAATCCCGATTCCGGCTACCAATTATTGGTAAGTCAGAGAAGCGTGCTGGACAGGCGGCTCATCCGTAGGCGTTCCCTGTCGCAGGCCTGTAGGCTCTTGCCATAGCTCTGCTCACCTTTCTCTCGTACGCCGACATGTGCTTGCTAACGTGATAGCAAGTATCAGCTTGCTAGCTGTTCCAGGGCCGTGTTTGAAATCCCATCGGGTGGTGATCATCACGTTTTCAGGCTCGTCGTACACGGCCGAGTGTCCGGGATCAGTTGACCACTACAGAGTTATAGAAACCGATATTGATGTAGTAGTACTTATCGAACAGCAGCTCGTACTTTTAGGTTAGTAGCCCCGTCTGAGCAGATGTGGGAAACTGATAAAAGTAATTATAGTTTCAGAGTCGCAGGCTCAACGAATAAGCCTCGAAAGCCCATGGAGGTGTGAATCTCTGCTTTACCAGACCGTCAACACTTCCGGACAGACAAGATGCCAACCCGGCCAAGACCCAAGTTCAACCTGCGCTTCCTCCTCCTTGCGCTAGCCTTTTGCTCTTCAATCGTGACGCTTGTTAACACGTTCTGCGTCATGTTCAGCACTCAGAAGCAAGAAATGATCGACCATGCCCTGGACGTCAACAAGGCTTATGCGTTGCGGATAGCCACGGGTGTAGAAAACGTACTGAGCTCCAATATTGATCGCCTGAAGTATGGTTCCAGGACTATCGGCGCCGTTTTCTCCGAACGGCACCAACTGATAGCTGAAGCCAAGCGCTTGCTTGAACAGGACAACAGCTTCAATTCTGTGCTCATAGCAAACGCCGATGGCATCGTAGTCGCCTCCGCTCCGGAGGATTTACGCCTGGACGGCAAAGCCCTTCAGAGTCGTGAGCCAATCGAGCGTCGCGAGCCAATGATAAGCGAAGCCTTCCAGTCCCTCGCCGGCAATCTTGTGGTATTTATCTCTCACCCCGTCTTTGACGAAAAGGGTAATTATTTAGGGCTCATAGGTGGAAGCATTCGTCTTGAGCAGAAAAGTACGCTTCGCGCCCTGATGGACTTGAATGTTCGTCAAGACGGGGCGTATGTCTATTTAGTCGATAGTCATCGTCGTGTGCTTTATCACCCTGACCCTGAGCAGATCGGCGAGATTGTTCAAGCGGACCTTATCGTCGACGCAGCATTGCATCAGGACAGAGGTTCATTGCAAGCGACGGATATCCACGGCAATGAAATGCTTGCCGGTTATGCTGGTATTTCCAGCAGCCATTGGGGGGTCGTCTCACAGCAGTCAATGGGTTATATACAGGCAACTCTGGAAGCCAGCACGATTAAGGTCGCCAAAGGCCTCGTCCCGCTCGGTCTCTTCGGCACGCTGGTCATTTGGTGGCTGGGAACGAAAATCTCCACGCCACTCTCCCGTCTGGCAGACAGCGCCAAACGCCTCGACGCCCCGGGAAGCTACAAGCGCATTTATGCGATACCGGCTGACTACTTCGAGAGCTGGCAGATACGTCGGGCCCTTCTGCTGGGTGCCAGGTTACTGGCCGAGAAGATCGGCAGGCTCAATCAGGAGGCGCAAAGTGATGTACTCACGGGGCTCTCTAATCGTCGAGCGATGCAAGAAAAGCTGTCTCTCTGGCAGGAGACAATGGCAACCCTCGCAGTCATCTCCATTGATATCGACCATTTCAAACATGTGAACGATACCTTTGGCCACGCTGCGGGTGACGAAACGTTAAAGTCTATCGCAAACCTGATGAGACAGAACTCCCGCCCCGGCGACTTACTCTGCCGTGCAGGGGGGGAAGAGTTCGTTTTGCTGTTGCCTAACAGCTCCATAGCCGTAGCAACAGAGATTGCTGAAAGACTACGAGCCTCTATCGAGGCGGCGCCCCTCGAAACAGTAGGCCACATTACAGTGTCGCTGGGCGTAGCACTCTGGCGCGCCGGGGAGGCCGTCTCCGACGCTCTCGAAAAAGCAGATAAACTGCTATACAAGGCCAAGCAGCAGGGGCGCAATCGCGTCATTTCGCAAGAGCGGTCAGACGCTTTCGTGTAAGCGATATAAAGCCGCAAGCACTGACTGTTTCACGTACGCGTGCGCCCAACTCACCTTGCACGAATCCAGCAGGACGAGTCGGGCAACCGTAGCGCCCTGAACTCAAGGCCGTAATGATACGCGCGCCTCCATGCTTGGTGTGTCAAATCGTTTTGTCGATGGCGCTGATAGCTTCGATGATCAGGATCACTTCGTACCGCCAGCGTACTGACAGATCCTGATTGGGGAACGAGGCGGGAGATGAGTCAGGGTTATACCACCCGGCTCGATCAGCTTTGGACGGTTCGTTAAAACTAAAGCGATGGGCCGGGAAATATCTGAAAGAACGGTATTTTTCAAAAAGGGCCTGTGGGGCCCTGATTGTTGTACTGCCTTGAGTTAAATGGAACGCCAGGACTCGACGGTGTCTGAGCCGTGTTCGGCCTTCCACTCTTTCAAAGTCTTGTGATTACCGCCTTTGGTTTCCACAACCTCACCCGTATGTGGGTTCTTGTAGACTTTTAATTGGCGTGGCTTGCGGGTGGTTTTAGGCTCAGAAAAACCTGGTGTGCGTCGTGTAGCCGTGGCCGCTTGAGGGGCGAGAATCGCTTCGATATTGCGCAGGCTGAAGCCATAGTCAGCCAAGAGCGCACGCAGCTTGGTTTCGAATTCGATTTCACGCTTGAGGCCATCGTCGTTCTTGAGGGTTTCGAGTTCAGCAAGCTGCAGGGCAAGCCGTTGTTCAAGTTTACGGAATTCTGCAAGACGGGACATGTGGCACCTCATAAAGTTGGAAGATTTGAGTATATGGAAGATTTGAGCAAGGCAAAAATAATAAATACCCGGAAAGCCGGGTATTTATTTTATTGACAGCCGTATGTCGACCTCAGAAATTCATATCCCAGCCGGTCACTGCGAGCTTGTGCTCGTTTATCTTCGCAGCAGCCATAAAGCCATTGGCAACATCAATGATGCTCTGGCCTTGGCTCATCCGGGGCTTCCAGTAAGCGAGGCCGTTCGCCTCCGGGTCACGACCAAACACGGCTCTATATAGAATAGTGTGGTGTCGGCTTTATCGGTGATCAGTGCATAGCCATCGCGCGGGTCGATTTTGTATGCCGATTGCGCCTTGCTGAACACGACAGTGTCATTGCCTGTGCCGTGATTGAGCAAGGCTGAAGTGGCTGCCGTCAGGCTCCCGGTGGAGCTGTTGGTCACGAGCTCAGTGCTAAGGGGGTAGCAGCGGTGGCAGTGGTTGCTAGCCGGTATTGCAACAGGTCATTGCCGGCACATCCGTGGCACTGACAGTGGCCAATACCCTGTTGTCGGTATTTCTCGCCCGGTTTTTGATGTCCCGGCCAGAACTGCAGGTCAGCCTATTGGGTGTGCCGTCCCATCTGGTGGCGGAAATGGTGGCGCCCGGGCAAGCGGATATCGGTTATGCGGAGGGGCCGCTGAACCGTCATGGTCTGAATATCCAAGTGGTCCCCATGGATGCTGTTGTCGTCGTGCCGGATAAGCATCGGCTCGTTGGGGGGGCGGTTGTGGCACCGGTCGACCTCAGCGGTGAATGCGTGATCGCTGTGGCACCTGGCGTGTCTGGAAAGCGGCTTGTCTTGCACCGCTTGCGCAGTCAGCGATTACTCTGCGAAGAATAGTAAAAATGACATAATAATTTGTCATGATTTGCAAATCTGATTGCGGAATACAACGAAAAGAAGAGTGCTCAAAAATAGGGCTCAACCATTAAGCGCAAATAGTCTCTTTTGGTGGTTCAGGTTTTTCTACCTATGGCCGATATGGTTCCGAAGTCCCATTAAACGACCAAGCGAACTCAGACGCTATGAACATAAACCTCCGCTTCAGTCACAAAATTCTTGCAGTTGCGTCATTGATCGTGATGTTAGCCTTCTCACTATTCACTCTTTATAATGACTACCTTCAACGCAATGCGACGCGCACCAATCTGGAAAATTACTTAGCCGAAATGGGCGATTCCACTTCTACGAACATTCGCAACCTGTTAGAGGGGCGGATAAATATGGTGGAAAACCTGGCACAAAACATCGCCCAAGATCCTGCCAAAGCTGAGATCCTGATGGGGCAGAACGCTCTCGTCTCGAATTTTCTTACGGTCTACTTGGGAAAAGTCGACGGCGCGTTCAGTGTTCGCCCGGACTCCAAGATGCCCGACGGATATGATCCACGTGTCCGTCCCTGGTATAAAACAGGCATGAGTGCCAATGGCGCGACAATCACTGAGCCCTACATCGACGTGACCACCAACAAACTGGTCATCGGGATCATTAACAAGGTTTCCAGTAGCGTCGGGGTCGTCGGTGGAGATCTGTCACTGGAAGGTTTGGTCGACATCATCAACTCACTGAACTTCGGGGGCATGGGCTATGCCTTCCTTGTCAATGACCAAGGCAAGATCCTCGTGCATCCGGACAAAAACCTGGTGATGAAGTCGCTGTCCGACCTGTACCCACAAAACACACCGAGCCTGACCAAAAATCTTAGCGAAGTCGAATCCAACGGCCAGACCCGAGTCCTAAGCTTCGCTCCGGTCAAAGGCTTGCCTTCCGCCAACTGGTACATCGGGCTGTCCATCGACAAGGACAAGGCTTATGCGATGCTGAGCAAGTTCCGCTCGTCAGCAGTCATCGCCACTATCGTCGCCATGACCATTATCATCACCCTCCTGGGTCTGTTGATCCGCGTAATGCTGCAACCACTGCACCTCATGATCAGAGCAATGGAAAACATTGCAGAAGGTGAAGGTGATCTGACTAAGCGGCTCACTATCCATAATCAAGACGAGTTCGGCGCTCTGGGCAATGCCTTCAACCGTTTCGTCGAACGTATCCATGCCTCGATCCGCGAAGTGTCCTCAGCGACCCAGCAGGTCAATGAAGTTGCATTGCGCGTGGTCGCCGCGTCGAACTCATCAATGCTGAACTCAGACCAGCAGTCCTCACGTACCAGTAGCGTCGCAGCAGCTATCAACGAACTGGGCGCCGCTGCTCAGGAAATCGCCCAGAACGCCGCACTCGCATCCCAGCATTCAACTGAGGCGCGCGCGTTGGCAGAGGAAGGTCAGCAGGTGGTGGACAACACAATCGTGGCCATGCAGCAGCTATCGTCGAAAATCAGCGACTCTTGCAGCAATATCGAAACGCTCAACGCTAACACAGTCAACATCGGGCAGATTCTGGAAGTGATCACCAGTATCTCCCAGCAGACCAACTTGTTGGCACTAAACGCCGCCATCGAAGCGGCCCGTGCCGGCGATGCGGGACGCGGTTTCGCCGTCGTAGCCGATGAAGTACGCAACCTTGCCCACCGCACGCAGGATTCGGCGCAGCAAGTGCAAAAGATGATTGAGGAACTGCAAGTGGGTGCTCGCGAGGCGGTCAGCACAATGACCGAAAGCCAGCACCAGAGCGAAAGCAGCGTTGGTATTGCCAACCAGGCTGGAGAACGCTTAGGCAGCGTAACGCAGCGAATCAGTGAGATCGATGGAATGAACCAGTCCGTGGCGACAGCCACTGAGGAACAGACCTCAGTGGTGGAATCGATCAACGTTGACATTACCGAGATCAACACCCTGAATCAGGAGGGTGTTGAAAACCTACAATCCACGTTGCGGGCATGCACCGACCTGGAGCAGCAAGCCACTCGCCTGAAACAACTTGTAGGTACTTTCCGTATATAAGTAGCTGCTATATCCGCTCCTGTATTCAGAGTAGGAGCGGGATATATCATTTTAAAAGGGGCACGCCCCTTTGGTCGCGCGTAAGGGGCCGGCGAATAGCCCAACCACCATTTAATCCAAGACTAACCATTCAGACTGAGGATCGATAGCGCTCTGCTGGCTCAGTGTTGCTAAAACCGGATGCAAGGACACCCCTTGCATGCTCGAAGGCCTCCCATGCTGCCAGTTCAGGCACAGGAGGAATTGTCACCAAATCTCGGCGATCATAGCCAACCAACGCGGCATCAACCAGATCCTCCACTTCCATGACGTCTGGCACCTTGCTGATGTCTCCACCTGCCCGGTCATAGATTTCAGTGCGAATAGCTGCAGGCAGCACGGCCTGCACATACACGCCTTTTGCTGAAACTTCGGCAGCGAGGCTCTGCTACAACGTTAGCATGTAGGCCTTGGTGGCTGCATAGATCCCATGCGAATACTCCGGTAGCAGCGCCAGCACCGAAGCGATGTTGATGATTGAGCCATTACCACGCGCCACCATTTTTTCGACTACAGCGCAGGCAAGGAGGGTTGGTGCGATTACGTTTAGACGCAGCAAGGGGTTTGTCCATGCTCAGCTTGCGAGATGTATTATTCGAGGCTAATGTCAATGCGATATTGCGCGTCGGCGCGGCTTGGGAAAATAATTGATTTTTGCCAGGGTTAATAAAAAACTTGGGTGATTTTTTATAGTCATTGAGGGCTTGGTAATGGGCTGTAAGCGTGGCGGTGAATGTGTCGAATCACGCATAAGTGGTGAGGAGGGTTATTGCTCTAAATGTTACTCAAAAATGAATAGCTCTGTAAAAGTCAGTGATTATGTGAAGTTGGGTGCGCCTGACCATTGCCTCAGAATTGTTTTGCTTGGGCACGGGACCTATCAGGCGGGCGATGGGCAATTTCTTATTCCGGAGCATGTGCGGATTCTTTTCAAGGTTCCTCATGGCAGCACCTCGATGGGGACTACCTTGGTGATTGAACATATGCCGAATCTGTCTTTGACTCATGGGATGCATTGTTACAATTATCGGTTATGGCCGCTGGTAGGAGAGGAACACCATCTGCCCGCCAGCACGTTAGTGCCCTATCATCATGCGCACCATCCAGAACATAGTCGTAAGCTTCACGTTGGTGCTCAGGTCATTATGTATAGCGAGAGATCCGGTGATGGTCCGCGTTTGTCATCCATTGTGAATAGAGTCAGAGGGATTGTAGGCCCAGGGATCGTTTTGGAATTTCTATGGCTGCCTTGTAGAGAAGTGGTAACGGACAATTATGTTATACAAAGAAATATGTCCTTTGATGGGATATCTCCTATTTCTGCGATGTAATAAAGTTTTGAACCCCATGCCTTTTCGACCGCCACAGGCCCTTTCAGGTAAGGCACTTACTTTGAAGCCCGTGCCCTCCAACTCGCTTGGCTGGACCATTTCCCTTTTTGCGGCTTGTGCGAAGTTGAACGACAAGCGAAGGATATGCTCACCCGTCTGCCAACGCAGCGGGCGAGTGAAGTACCGCACAGCTGGGTTCCAACCTCACGATGGCTATACAGTTATGATCAATTTCAGAACGTACAGTCCGATGAAGAAAAACAAAATCTTTGCGACATCCCAAGTCGCCTTGAAGGTGATAGGCAGGGCGGCCTTCGATAACGTCTAAGCAGTTGTATGCCGCGGCGGATTCCCCATTTTTTTGAATTCCTGCTCCCGTGCATGCCCCATGAGCATGAACAAAAAAACGATAGCCATAATAAATAGCTGCTGGTAATTGTCCTTGATCGAAACGCTCTGCTGGGGCCCGAAGAGATAGCACACAACAGCTGTCGCCAAAATCAGCATACCCAACCAGGTCAAGACCTTTCGCGCCTTTCGGGAAGCTTTGAGATTTGTGAGCACGCTAAATGGAAAAAATTTCCCATCACGCTGGAGCCTATCTTCGAGTGACACGACGTAACCAGAGACAAAGGCCATAAAACCGATCAATACAAGGAACGACACCATCGAAATTCATCATCCTCTTGGAGCACAGCAGGCCCGCAAATACGAAAAATGACCCTTAATATTACATAATTATGGCTCTCAATGAGCTGTTTCGGTTGGACTCTTGCCATGCGCCTGCCGAAGTAGCGAGAGAGCGAGATTTTTGAGCAGAACGGCTGTAGCTAAGGAGGTCAGCTATTCATGAAGCGACAAAGTGCCATCTCTGAACGCGAAGAGAGCTGAGATCTGTTGTTTGCGAGACTTGTGTCGCTGAGTCTTGCTTTTTCCCGCCCGCTGCAAACTATTGAGCTCCTGCTGCTAAGCGTCGGAGACTGCCTAAGTATTGACACTGGCCTACCTCTTGATCGTGGCGTTTTTTGAGGGTTATACGACCTTTACGCCGCCGAACTCCGTTTCCATAATTTGCACAGGAATCAAGCGGAGCCGTACGCACAAACGTATTTGCGCAATGAACTACGGCTTGATTAATCACGATGCAGAGAAAGGGGCAGAAGATGAGGCTTAAGAACAAGTCAGCTTTAATCACGGGCGGTACCAGTGGCATCGGCCTCGCGACCGCGAAGCTCTTCATGGCGGAAGGTGCCCGAGTAGCAGTTACGGGTCGCGATGAGGCCGTATTTGAGCAAGTGCGGGCCGAGCTTGGCGAGAATGCGCTCGTTCTCAAGGGCGATGTACGTTCGATCAAGGATATGCGCAGGATTGCCGCTGAGATTAAAGAAAAGTTCGGCGGCCTGGATGTGGTGTTTGCCAACGCTGGTCGAGCATTCCCATCAGCAATCAACGACATCAAAGAAGAACTCTACGACGAGATCATGGACATTAACGTCAAGGGCGTAGTGTTCACGCTTCAAGCGGTGCTGCCGGATTTGCGGGAAGGCGCCTCATTTATTCTGAATACATCGTTTGTTGCGCAGACTGGCAAGCACAACATTTCCCTGACTGCCGCTGCCAAGGCAGCCGTGCGGTCTCTCGCCCGGAGTTGGTCATTCGAATTCCTAGACCGGAAGATCCGCTTCAACGCAATCGCACCGGGCGGGATAAACACACCGCTGCTCGGTAAATGGGGAATGTCAGAGCACGATCTTCAGCACTTCAAGAGTGAATTCGCGAAGTTCGTCCCGGTAGGCCACATGGGTAAGGCCGAGGACATTGCTTACGCGGCGCTTTATCTCGCCAGCGACGAATCCTCCTACGTCGTCGGTACTGAACTGGTCGTCGATGGTGGCGCTTCGCAACTTTGAGGCTTCGGCTCTCTGTTATATAGAAGGGCCTCGACGTTATACCTGCTCATCCGCTCTCGATCACACGCCCGCCACGCATGTAGTCGTGGTGATTCTTCAGTCCGATCCAACTTGCCTGCGCTCGCGGGGGGCCAAGCACAAGGAGAAAATATCTTGACCGACAATAACGAAAACAACGCAACTGACAAGCGGTATATGGGGGCAGGTAGTTCCCGGCGTGATGTTCTCAAATTCGGTAGCATCGCCACGCTCGGCTCGATCCTGGGAGGCGGTGCCTTGCTTGGCAATGCCACGTCCGCTTTTGCCCAGGCTGATAGTAAGGGGTTACTTGCCCCAGATGAGCCTTTCAATATTTTGATCGTAAATTACGACGGCGGCACGCTTCTCGATTTCGCTGGCCCTAGCGAGATTTTTCACCGGCTGCCGAATACAAATGTTCGCTATGCAAGCCTCAATGGGGGCAACGTGACCCTCGAATTTGGGGTCGTGTATGGCAACACCGAACGACTGGCTGATATTAAACAGACAGACTTAATCCTGGTTCCCGGCGGGTCTGATTTGTCGGCACCGATGCACCCAGAGTACCTAGCGCAGATCCGCCGCCTATCTGAAGGCGCCAAACATATTACGTCGGTTTGCAATGGGTCGCTGGTGCTTGCCGCAGCGGGCGTTCTCAAAGGCAAGCGAAGCGCCTGCCACTGGGCCTTCGTCAACAAGCTGTCTGAATATGGAGCCATCGGCGTTCCGGATCGCTTCGTAGAAGATGACAATGGCCGATTCATGAGTGGCGGTGGCGTAACCGCGGGCATCGACTTCGCCATTCGCGTTGCCGCGAAAATGCGCGGGAACCTCGACGCCGAATTCACGCAACTCGCGATTGAATATGATCCCGATCCGCCCTTCCACTCCGGTCACCCTAGAGACGCTCGGCCAGAAGTCATCGCGATGGTCGACAAAATATTGCCTAACGCATCCAAGGGACTCGCACGAATTCCGGGCGTTCGTTGAAACAAGTGGCAGGCGTCATTATGGCCGCATCACTGATCCTAATGATGCCTGATTGGCACTTGCTCGATCTGTCCAAGTCTGGTGCAGCGCATATCAACTCAAGTCAAAAATGGAAAATCATTAGATGAAGTTTCATATTATTGCCGCTGGTCTTACAGCCTGCTTCTCCCTTTTCGCCTTTTCTGTACCGGCAACTGCAGGTGACCAGAAGCGCCCGCCTGAGGCGGCGATCAAAGCCGAGAATGCACGATTTGCGCAAGCCTACGGTCAAGGTAACTATGTGGCGATCGGCCGTCTTTATACGAAGGATGGCGCACTCTTGCCTCCTGGAGGTGGCAAAATCATTGGCGCCACGGCAATCACGGAATACTTCAGCAAGCAGCATGGATCCAGGCCCGACACTGTGTCTTTCGCCAATTACGAGTTTTACGGTGACGATAAAACTGTTACCGAAGTATCGGATGCCGAGATCCATGATTCCGATGGAAACCTTAAATACAGCGGGAAACAGATCCTGATCTTTCTGAAACAGGATGGCGTTTGGAAGTTGCATCGTGACATGTGGAACGATCACCTTCTTTAACGTGAAGTTTGGCCAGAAGTACGTTGCAGGCATCATTACGGATGAATTACAGGCTTTATGGTGCCTGACCGACATCTGCCCAATGTGGTGTAGCCCTTTGCACATCGAACCAAGGTCCGGAGTTATCAGATGCGAAAAATTCGTCTTTTTACCGCTGCCCTAGCCACCTGCTTCTCACTTCTCGCCTTTTCAGTATCGGCTACTGCCGGTAATGAGCAGCGTCCGCCCGAGGCGGCTATCAAAGCCGAGAACGCACGTTGGGCAGATGCTTTTGCGCGAGGGGACTACGAGGCCATAGGCCGTCTCTACACGAAAGATGGCGCACTCTTGCCGCCTGGGGGCAGCAAAATCATCGGAGCCAACGCGATCACTGAATTCCTCGCCAAGGGCTTTGGTGGATCCGAGCCTGACACCGTGATTTTCTCCAACTACGAGTTCTACGGCGATGATCAGACCGTTACCGAAGTCTCGGATAGCGAGATCCGTGATCAGAGTGGAAAGCTCAAATCACGCGGTAAACAGATCCTGATTTTCCTGAAACAGGGCGACCAGTGGAAGC
>Ga0302262_10000685_pt1 | contig 14401 bp, 17 predicted proteins | sample II_Fen_E3_4_FD_194557 | JGI IMG/M metagenome (GOLD analysis project Ga0302262, IMG submission 194557) | Peat permafrost microbial communities from Stordalen Mire near Abisko, Sweden - II_Fen_E3_4 | ecosystem: Environmental > Terrestrial > Soil > Wetlands > Permafrost | place: Sweden: Abisko...
CCGACCCGGTTGTGCGGGTACATTGCGCCGAAGCCGCGCACCCAGCCGCCGAGGCTGAGCTCGCGCTCGACCAGGGTGACCCGGAGGCCGATGTCGGCGAGGCCGACCGCGGCCCGGAGGCCGGCGATCCCGCCACCGATCACCAGGGTGTGCGGCAGCGTCTCGACGACCAGCGGCACCAGCGGCGTCGTGAGCCTCGTCCGCGCGATGCCGGCCCGGACGAGGTCCGTGGCCTTCTCGGTCGCCCCGTCGTGGTCGTCCGTGTGGACCCAGGAGCACTGCTCCCGGATGTTCACCTGCGTGTACTCGTACGGGTTCAGGCCCGCGCGGGCGGCCACACCGCGGAACGTGTACGTGTGGAGCTTGGGCGAGCAGGACGCGACGACGAGGCCGTCCAGCTCCTGGGCCGTGATGTCGGCCACCATCTCCTGCTGGGTCGCCTCGGAGCAGGTGAACATCGCGGTCTTGGCGACCACGACGTCGCCGGCGTCGGCGATGTCGGCGATGACCTTGTCGACATCGACGTAGTCGGAGATGTTGCCGCCACAGTGGCAGACGTAGACGCCGATGCGGCGTGCCGTGGCGGGCTCGGGCGCCGCACCGGGCCCGGAGGTGCCCTCCGACGCGGGAATCGCGCCGGGCCCGGGGACCAGCTGCTCGCTCATGCCGGCACCATCGCCTTCGCCGGGTCGACCTTCGTCCGCTCCAGGTGGGCCGCGACCTGCGCCGCCGCCGCACCCGCGTGGAGGATCGAGTCCGCGATGTCCTTGGCTCCCGAGGCGGCCCCCGCCACGAAGACACCGGGGATGCTCGTGGCGCCGGGGTTCAGGTCCTCCTCCGGCTCCCCCACGTAGCCCCACTCGTCCGTGGCCAGCTCGCCCACCTCGAACAGCTGCTCGGCGTCCCGGTTCGGCAGGACGCCCACCGCCAGCACGACGATGTCGTACTCGGCCTCGACGATCCCGCCGCCGTTCTCGATGTCCTCGTACTTCAGCACGAGGTCCCCGTTGGGCTGTTCCCGGACGTCGGCGACGCGCCCCTTGACGTAGTTGGCACCCATGGACTTCGCCTGCTCGTAGAACTCGTCGTAGCGCTTGCCCGGGGCCCGGATGTCCATGTAGTGGACGGTGACGTCGGCCAGGGGCAGGGCTCCCATCAGCAGCTGGTTCTGCTTGATGGAGTACATGCAGCAGAACCGCGAGCAGAGCGGGTTGCCCACGGTCTCGTCGCGTGAGCCCGTGCACAGGATGTAGGCGATCCGCTCCGGGACCTTGCCGTCGCCGGGTCGCAGGATCGTGTTGAACGGGCGGGTGGGCGCCAGGAGGCGGTCCATCTGCATCCCGGTGATGACGTTGGTGAAGCGCCCGTATCCGTACTCCGGCTTGAGGTCCGCCGGGAACAGCTTGAAGCCGGTGGACACGACGACAGCGCCGACCGTGGCCTCGAACTGCTGGTCGCGGGCCTGCAGGTCGATGCACCCGTCAACCGGGCACGCCTCCACGCACTCGTTGCACTCGGAGCAGACCGCGCAGTCGATGCACCGGCCGGCGCCCTGGCGTGCCTCGGCCTCCGTGAGCGGCGCCTCCACCTCGCGGAAGTCGGCCGGGGCGGGTTCAAGGCGCATGCCGTCCGCCGTCGGGGCATGGAACGCGTACGCCTTCTGGCGGGCGAGGACCGCGGCCTTGTCCACGACCGGGAGACGGTCGTCGAAGCCGTCCAGCGTCCCGCCCGTGAGCGCCCGTTCGATCATGTGCGCGGCCAGCCGGCCCTCGCCGACGGCCCGGGTGATGTCCGTGGGCCCGTTGACCGCGTCGCCGGCGGCGAACACGAACGGCTGCCCGGTCTGGCGCGAGACCGCGTCCGCGCGGAGGAGACCGCGGTCGTCGGTGGCCATGCGGCCGGCGAACGCCGTCGTGTCCGGGCGCATGCCGATGGCGGCGATCACGAGGTCGGCCGGGATGACCACCTCGCTGCCGGGCACGGGCTCGGGCCGGCGGCGGCCGGACGCGTCGGGCTCGCCGAGGCGCATCCGGGTGCATCGCAGGCCGTTGACCTCGCCCTGCTCGTTGCCCAGAACCTCGAGGGGCGCGACCTGGAGGCTGAAGGTCACGCCTTCCTTCTCGGTGTCGCCGACCTCGACGTGGTGGGCGGGCATCTCGTCGCGACCGCGGCGGTAGGCCACGGTCACCGAGGCGGCGCCGAGGCGCCGGGCGGTCCGCGCGGCGTCCATCGCCACGTTGCCGCCACCGACCACGACCACGTTCCTGCCCGCGACGTCCATCGGCTGGTCGAGCTTGACCTTGCGCAGGAAGTCCGTCCCGCCGAGCACGCCCATGCGGTCCTCGCCCGGGACGCCCAGCCCCAGGGACCGGTGGGTACCGACGGCCACGAGCACGGCGTCGTAGCCGTCCTCGCGGAGGGCCGCGGGGTCGCCGATCGGGCTGTTGACCGCGATCTCCACGCCCAGCGCCCGGAGGTTGTCGATGTCCCGTTCCACCACCGCGTCGGGCAGGCGATAGGACGGGATGCCCAGGCGGAGGAACCCGCCGGCGACCGGTGCCGCCTCGAAGATCTTCACGGCGTAGCCCAGGCGGGCGAGCTGCCAGGCAGCGGTCAGGCCAGTGGGTCCGGAGCCGACGACCGCGACGCGTCGGCCGTTGGGCGGGGCCGTCTCGATCCCGACGTCCGCGCCGGAGGCGTCGTGCGCGTCGGCGATGAAGCGCTTGATGCGCCGGATCGGCAGCGTGCCCTCCAGGGACCCGCGGGTGCACTCGCCCTCGCACGGCGCGTAGCAGGCGCGCCCGAGCGTCCCGACGAGCGGCGTGGCGTCGAGCACCAGGTGGAAGGCCTTCTCGTCCTCTCCGCTCCGGACCAGGGATACGTAGCCGTGCGCCTGGATCCCGGCCGGGCAGGCATAGGAGCAAGGCGAGCTGCCGGCGCGGTCGATGACCGCCTTCTTGGGAACGGCCTGGGGGAATGTGATGTGCGCGGCGCGCCGGGCGACCAGGTCTGCGTTGAACTGGTCCGGGACCGCCACGGTGCAGGCGGTCTCGCACTTCTGGCAGCCGGTGCAGGTGTCCACGTCCACGAACCGCGCCTTGCGCGTGACCGTCGCGTGGAACGTGCCGTCGGCGGACGTGCGGATCCCGTCCACCCGGCTGTAGGTCATCGCGGTGATGTTCGGGTGGTGGATCGTGGACGCCATCTTGGGCGTCGAGATGCAGCTGGCGCAGTCGAGCGTGGGGAAGACCTTGGACAGCAGGATCATCTTCCCGCCGACGCTGGCCTCCTTCTCGACCAGCAGGACCTTGTAGCCCATGTCGCCCAGCTTGAGGGCGGACTCCATGCCGCCGATGCCGCTGCCGACGACGAGGACGTCGTAGTCGGTCTGCTTCGCGCCGGGCGCGGTGCCCGCGGTGGTCATGTCGATCATGTCGTTCACCTCGCCGTCGCCGGGCCGAGGGCGGCCAGGGCGACCGAGAACTGCTGGACGTGCTTGGTGAACGGCTCGGAGCAGACCGAGCAGATCGCGGCCAGCCGGAGGCGGTTGGCGTCGATCCCGCGCTCCCGCATGGCAGCCTGCGCCTTGCCCACGATGTGGGACGATCGCTCGGAGCAGTCCGGGAGATAGGCGCACTCGTCGCCGTCCGAGGCGACGAACACGCCGTCGAAGCCGGATTCGAGTGCGTGCAGGATCCAGGACGGCCTGATCCCGCTGGTGCAGGGCAGTCCGATGACCTTGACGCCGGGCGAGTAGTGCATGTGGGCACTGCCGGCCAGGTCGATCCCCGGGTCCGAGATGTTGTTCGTGGAGAACACCAGGATTTGGGGGGCGAACGTGTCGCCTGGAGCCCGGGGCTCGGTCGCGACGGGGGCGGTCATCGGACGGCTGCTCCTGCTGATCGCTGCTACTTGCGGCGGATGACGAAGACGCGGTCGTAGCCGTCCGAGGCGAGCGTGCCGAGGAACTCGTGGCCGACCTTGCCGGACCAGGCGCCGATGTCGGACTTCGTGCCGGGGTCGGTCGACCAGATCTCGATCAGGGAGCCGACGGGGACGGTGCCCATGCCCTTCTTGGCCTCGAGGAGGGGTCCGGGGCAGGCGGCGCCGCGGGCGTCGATGATCTTGGCGGCGGTCAGCGCCTCGAGCTCGGTTGCGGTTGCGGTCATGGTGTTGCGTTCCTTCCTAGTAGACGAGGCTGTTGGTTGCCGAGGTGATCTCGGCGATGAACCGGCCGGCGGCGACGATCTCCGTGCCCGGCACGAGCTCCTCGGGGGGGATGGCCCGGTTCTTGACACACGGGCCGCAGACAAGGAGCTTGCCGCCCAGCTCGAGGACGTCCGCGAGCAGCTTGGCGAGCGGCGGAAACTCGGGTGCGTTGACCGTCTCGGCGACCCCGGCGTGGACCAGCTCGACTCCGGGCCCCTGGAAGCCCATCACGACGTCCACATCGGACGCGAGGGCGGCTGCCGCCATCACGAACGGGATCGTCGCGTGCTCCGGGAACTCCGGGCCGTGCATGACCATGAACACCAGCTTCTCGGTGTTCGCCATACGGGTAACCCTCCGTGCGCTCCGTCGGGAGCCCTAGATGAACAGGAGCTGGCCGCCCTCGGCCGCCAGCAGGAACGAGGCGATGCCGCCCGAGTCGTCCACGAGCGGGTCCAGCGTGGTGACATCCAGGCCCAGCACGTCCAGCGAGCCGGAGCACGCGAGGATCGAGACCTCGCCCAGCTCCTTGGCCATGCGGAACGTGTCCAGCCAGGGGATGGAGGCCGCACCCTTGACGGGCGCGGTGGCCCCCGGGGCGCCGCCATCGAAGGCCAGGCCCAGGTCGGCGTCGATCCGCTCCGCCCGGAACGCGTCCAGCGCCCAGTACTGGAGCAGGATGTTGACCGGCCGGTCCATGGCCGCGGCTCCGGCGGCGAGGGTCGCGGCGGCGTGGAGCTTGTCGGCCGTCCCGGAGAACAGGACGATCGAGAGGGAGTCGTTCATGCGTTGATCACCTGGCTGCGGTGGGTCTCGGGCCTGGATGTGACGGTGGGAACGCGCCGGCCGATGACGCCCCGCATCAGCTCGCACGCCGCGTGGATCTCGGGGTCGGCGACGGCGTAGCGGACGACGCGGCCCTCGCGCTCCGCGGTGACCAGGCCCACGGCCCGCATCGCCGAGAGATGCTGGGACGTGGCCGCCGGGGCCAGGCCGAGCTCACCGGCGAGGGCGTTCACCCCGAGCGGACCGCGACCGAGGATCTCGATCACGCGCAGGCGGTAGGGGTTCGCCAGCACCTTGATCAGTGCTGCCTGGATGACGTCGATCTCGGCGACCCGGTGGGGCACGCGCTTCGCTCCCGTTGACTGCAAAGGGCGATATCCGGGGCCGGCCGCGGAGGCGGTTCAGGCTCATGGATATCTCTGCACCTTTATATGCTTCTGACATATAGAGACCCTGAGCCACCCGGCCCGGAAAGGATGGGACCACCGGCCCGTCCCGGGCGTGCCGTCCCGGCAAGACCGATATGCTCCCCGGCAGCGGCCGTGCCGACGCGTCCGGACAGGGGAGATGAGCTCATGCGGGCGGCCTATGTGCGGATCGTCTCCGACGAGGCGGGCGGGACGCGGTTCGACGATTCGGGCGCGGACCTGGCCCCGGGGGACTTCGCGCCGCCGGCACCGCCGCTCGACCTGTCGGCCGTGGTCCCGTCAGCCGGCGTCCGGTTCATCGGCGCTCCCGCGGGCTGGGACTCCCCGCCCCACCCAGCACCACGCCGCCAGTGGGTGGTGATGCTCCGCGGCACTGTGGAGGCGACCACGAGCGACGGCGAGTCGCGGCGCTTCGGACCTGGAGCGGCGGTGCTGCTCGAGGACACCCGCGGAGAGGGCCACCGCACGAGGGTCGTCGGCGACGAGGACTGGCTGGCGATGGTGGTCGTCCTCGCCTGACGGGTCCCGCGGGACACGCCTCCGGCGACCCGGGGACGGTCACGTTTGACGGTTTGCCCGATCACGGGCATCGTTCGCACATGGCGTCCTGTCGGCTCTCCTGCGCGTGTCCCTGGCGGCGATGACGCCGCCGGTGCTCGCCGCGCCTCGCGCCCCGCGCGCCTGAGGTCCGGCCGGGCCCACGCCCGCTTTCACGGACCGCCCCCGGGTCGTGAACCGCCGGCTCCCTGCGCATCTCGCCGCCGCCCCGTCCGGACCGTCAGCCGGTTCCCGTCTCCCCCTGCCCTTCACCGGTGTCACCCATGTCCTCCCGCACCCACGCCAACGCCGGCCCGCCCGTCAGCACCCTGCCGCAGCTCGCCGCCCACATCGCCGCCGACGAGGCCGTCGCATTCGACACGCTCCCGGACCGCGCCCTCGTCGCGGACCTGATGGACCGGGTCGTCTCGCTGCTGTTCCCGGACGGTCGGGGCCGGCCGCGGACCGCGGCCCAGGTCAGCGACGAGTTCGACGCCCTGCACGCGGCGTTCGTGCCCGTCCTCCGTCCGCTGGAGGGGGCGCTCCCCGACACCCCGCATGCGCTCTGCGACCGCTTCCTGGAGCAGCTTCCGGCCATCCACAATGCCCTGAGCCTCGACGCCGCCGCGATCGAGGCCGGTGATCCCGCCGCCCGCGGCCCCGCCGAGGTCGTGCTCGCCTACCCCGGCTTCGCGGCCCTGGCGTTCCACCGCATCGCCCACGCCCTGCACCTGGCGGGAATCCCCCTGGTCCCGCGCATGATCTCGGAGATCTCGCACGGGCGGACGGGAATCGACATCCACCCGGGGGCCACCATCGGGCGCTCGTGCTGCATCGACCACGGCACCGGTCTCGTCATCGGCGAGACCGCGATCATCGGTGACGAGGTGAAGCTCTACCAGGGCGTCACCCTTGGGGCCCTGTCCGTCAGCAAGGATGGCGCGGGCAGCAAGCGGCACCCCACCATCGGCGACCGGGTCGTGATCTATGCGAACGCCACGGTCCTCGGCGGCGACACCGAAGTCGGCCACGACTCCGTCATCGGCGGCAACGTCTGGCTGACCAACTCGGTCCAGCCCTACTCCCTCGTCTATCACCAGAGCCAGGTGCGCGTCCGCAGCGTTGCGGACGCGTTCGAACCCCTCGACTTCGTCATCTAGAGGAGCGCTCCCAATGACCTACCCGTCCATCCTCGAGACCATCGGCAACACCCCGCACGTCCGCATCAACCGCCTGTTCGACCCGCGCGTCAGCGTCTGGGCCAAGCTGGAGCGGGCGAACCCGGGCGGCAGCATCAAGGACCGCATCGGCCTCGCGATGATCGAGGACGCCGAAGCTCGCGGGATCCTCGGCCCTGGATCCGTGATCGTCGAGCCGACGTCGGGCAACACCGGCATCGGCCTCGCGCTCGTCTCGGCGGTCAAGGGCTATCGCCTGATCCTGGTCATGCCGGAGTCGTTCAGCGTGGAGCGGCGCAAGCTGATGCTGGCGTACGGCGCCGAGCTGGACCTGACGCCGCGCGAGCTGGGCATGAAGGGCGCCATCGCCCGCGCCCGCGAGCTGGTGGAGCAGACGCCCGGCGCCTGGATGCCGATGCAGTTCGACAACCCCGCCAACGTGGACGCCCACCGCAGGACGACCGCCGAGGAGATCGCGCGGGACTTCCCGGACGGCCTCGACTACATCGTGACCGGCGTGGGCACCGGCGGGCACATCACCGGCGTCGCCGAGGTGCTCAAGCCGCGCTGGCCCGGGCTCAAGGTGTACGCGGTCGAACCCACGCTCTCGCCGGTGCTCTCCGGTGGCACGCACTCGCCGCACCCGATCCAGGGCATCGGGGCCGGGTTCATCCCGGGCGTGATGCGCCCGGAGCTGCTGGACGGGATCCTGCAGGTCGCGCCCGAGGACGCGATGGCGTATGCCCGGCGTGCGGCGCGCGAGGAGGGGCTGCTGGTCGGCGTGTCGTCCGGGGCGTCACTGGCGGCCGTCGCGCAGCTGATCCCCCAGGTTGCGGACGGGTCGCGGATCCTGACCTTCACCTACGACACGGGCGAGCGCTACCTCTCGGTCGAGGCGCTGTTCGGGTAGATCCCGACGCTTCGGGCCGGTCTCGTCCCATGAACGGGGCCGGCTCCGTCACGCTGCGGTGGGCGACGTCGCGCGGCGGGTCCGCAGTCCGGGGTCCGGGGTCCGCAGTCCGGGGTCCGCAGTCCGGAGTCCGCAGTCCGGGGTCCGGGCCGTCGGAGGATCGGGCGACCCGGGACCCGGACCTTCGGGGTCCCGGACCCCACCAACCGGGCGATAACGTCCGGCCGTCCGATTCACGATGATCGGCGTGCCGGCAGGACCGGCGCTCGCATCGCCCGGAGACAGCCCCGCCTTGAACGCCCCCGGAATCCCTGAGCCCGAAGGCTTCGAGGATCCCCTCACAGGTCTGGAAGGTCCCGACCTCTGGCAGCGGGTTCTCGTGACCGAGGTCACGCGCGCGGTCCGCTACGGCCGGGCGCTCACCGTCGTGGTCGCCGAGGTCGATGGCGTTCTCGAGATGGGCGACCAGTGGGGTATCGACGTCGCCCGCCACCTGTTGCGCGAGCTGGCCCAGTGCCTGCGGCGGAACACCCGGACCAGCGACTACTGCACGCGGATCGGGCTGACGCGCTTCGGGGTCGTGCTGACGGAGACGGACGAGATCGAGGCGATCAACTTCGTGGAGCGTGTCCGCCTGGACGTGCCCACCGTGATGCCACGCTCGGGCGACGGGATCCGGCTGGCGTTCGGCTGGGCGAGCCCGAAGGCCGGCGACTCGGCCGATGCGCTGGTGCAGCGCGCCGACGAGCGCCTGGCGCAGGAGCTGATCAACCGGTAGGTCCCGGGACGCTATCGCGAGGCCGGTGCGCTGGGCACCCCCCAGCCGCGAACGAGACCATCAGTGCGACGCGAGCCGCTCCGCGAGGCTCCGCCCGGACGGCGGTTGTCCGGAGCGTGCGGCCTTCTCGTCCAGGCGCTCGATCGCCCATTGCGAGTACCGGACCCCCAGCCAGCGGAACGGCTCGACCTCCCAGTCACGCGACCGGTGGCCGACGAGAGGCAGTTGCGTGAGGGGACTGCGCGTCCCGGTGATGAGGTCCGCGAGCACGCGACCACCAAGGTTCGTCGCGGACACCCCGTGGCCGATGTACCCGCGAGACGTCGCGATGCCCGACGCCTCATCGAACGACATCGTCGGGTGCCAGTCCCTCGGCATGCCGAGCGGCCCACCCCATTCGTGCGTGAACCGGACGTCGCGCAGCACGGGGAACCACTCCCGGAGGAATGCCTTGAGCTTCTCGTGGGTGGGTCCGTGCCGGTCGTAGGAAGCGCGGATGGGTGACCCGAGCCGGTACGGCGCCCCGCGCCCCCCGAACAGGATCCGGCCGTCTCCGGTCCGCGAGAGGTAGTCGATCGACAACCGCGTGGATGCCACGACCTCCCGGTTCGCCCAGCCGATCTCCGCCCACTGGTCGTCCGTCACGGGCTCCGTGAGCACGATCAGCGACCACAGCGGCACCAGCTGGCGGTGCAGGCGCGGCAGTTCGGAGAGGTAGGCCTCGCCGGCCAGGACGATCACCGGCGCCCGGACCTCGCCGCGCGGCGTCACGAGGGTGGCACGGCCGCTCGCATCCCTCGGCCGGAAGTCGGTGACGGCGGTCTGCTCGGCGATCCGCGTGCCGTCCTGCTCGACACGGCGCGCGAGCCCGCGGACGAGGCGCCCCGGGTGGATGACCGCCGCGTCCTCCGACGCCAGGGCCCGGATGGCACCGGCGACTCGGATCCGCTCCGAGAGCTGTGGCGGGTCCAGGAGGCGGTACCGATCACCGAAGCCGAACGCCTCGTATTCCCTGAGCGAGGATTCCAGTGCCGGGATGCCTTGCGGCCCACGCGCCAGGATCAGCTCTCCGCCCTTGTGGAAGCCTGCGTCGATCCCCGTCTCCGCGCAGGCTCGCCCGACCTCGTCCACGGCGTCGTAGGTCGCCTGCTGGGTTCGCTTTGCTGCGTCGATCCCGTGCAGCTTCGCAAGCCTTGCCATGGAGATGTTGAGGTCCGGGGCGCACCAGGCGCCATTCCGGCCGGATGCCCCGAAGCCGGCGATCTCCCGTTCCACCACGACGATCCTGCGCGACGGGTCCCGGCGCTTCAGGTAGAACGCGGTCCACAGCCCGGTCAGGCCGGCCCCCAGGATCGCGACGTCGGTGTCCGTGGCGCCATCGATGCCGGGACGAGGGGTGAGGTCGTCGCCGGCGGTCTCGAGCCAGTAGGAGAGGGATGCGTGGACGCTCACGGGCGGATCCTACGCGCCGGCCGCGGCACCGGCGGTCGCGTTGCGGGCGGGGCAACGGCCGGCGACGGCCGGCGACGGGAGATCCCGGCGCGATGCCCCCACCGGAGGTACGGTTGTGGCGATCACCCAGACCGAGGTACGCCCCCATGTCCGACACCCCGACCACCCTCGCCGAGCTGTTCCGTTCGCTCGGGTTGTCTCTCACCGTCCGCGCGATCGAGGACGAGGACGAGGCGTGGGCCTGCACGCTGACGCGACCGGACGGCACGACGCACGAGATCGAGTCCGTCTCGTTCTTCGACGTCGACCCCGACACGGGTGAGGAGTGGATCGTCGAGCCCACCCCGTCGCGGGTCCTGAGCGTGCTCGCCGGCGGCGATGCCGAGATCGAGGACGGCGAGGACGGCGACGAGGAGGCCGCGCTGGCCGACACGGAGGCCGCGGCCCGCCGCTTCCTGGGCGACGAGGCCTACGAGACCCTGCTGCGCCTGGACGCGGAAGAGCTGGAGTAGGCCCCGGGCCCGGGCCGGTCTCGCGGTCTCTGCTCCCGCCCGACCAGTCAGGCCGGAGCGCCGAGCGCAGGGGGCTTCAGGCCGGGACGCCGATGGCTGACGCCAGCTCGTCGTTCGACGGCTCCACCAGCACGTTCCCGCCCGGGATCAGGACGACCGGGATCGCCAGGTAGCCGGCCGCGTGCAGCATTGCCCTGGCCGCCTTGTCCGCCGACGTGTCGATCCAGGTGTGCGGCGTGCCGTTCCCCTCGAGGAACCGCTTGGTCCGGCGGCAGTCGCCGCACCAGTCCGCGCCGTAGACGGTGATACGGTCGACGATCGGGAGAGCGGCAGGATCGGGCATGGGCCCATTCTCGGCCAGGTCGGGGGTTCATGCGGCGACCCTGCGTCGAGTCGCAGGCCAGGGACGGCTGGCCGGGCGGGCCGGCGCGCCCTCGCGCTCGCATCGGTAGCCCACCGATGGGCCGACCATCCAATCTGCGCTCCACGCACGGATCCGTGCTGCGCTCGGCCGTGATTCCATCCGTTCGTGCGCTGCGCGAGCGCTCTGATGGGCCGTCCATCGGGAGACCCGCTGGGCGAGGATCGCTCCACGGCCCCCCCGAAGGGACCCTGTCCTCGTGATCTCACATGGATCGGCCGCGGCCCTTGACGAACGGTAGGCCCGAACGAACGATTGGGCAACGAACAGGTCCTTGGCGGCAGCCGGAAGGGGAACACCCGCATGACCATCGGACGGAACGCCGAGCTCGACGCGCTGTTCGACCGCCTCCCGCGCCTGGATCGGGGCGACCTCCTGGCGCTTGCAGCCGAACACGCCGAGGGCGACCCGGAGCGCGAGGCGGCGTGGGAGACCGTCCGCGAGGTCGTCTCGGCCAACCACCTCGAGCCTGGACTCGACGAGGTCCGCGTCAGGGTCGGGACGTGGGCCACCCACCTCAGCGCCCTCACCGTGCAGCAGCTGGGGGCCGGCCTGAGCGACCAGCTGCTGGCCGAGGCCCGACGGGAGGCAGCCCCGGCGGTGCTCGACGCGGCCGTCGCCTTCCTCCTCGGGGCGATGATCGCCGAGGGTCAGAGGGCCGCCTTGCTGCGGCCGTGGGAGAGCGCGTTCGCCGAGTAGCGGCCCGCGATCCGAAGCCCGGCGGGAGCATCGCAACCGGCGCGCAACCCGGTCTGGCGTGTAGAGTCGCCGTGGCGTTCCACCCCGCCCATCGACGAGGTCCCTTCCCGTGTCGCTCCCGTCTCTCGCCCGCATCCCCGCGCCGCCCGATCCGATCCTCGGCCTGGCCGAGGCGTTCCGGAACGACACCCGCGACGGCAAGATCAACCTCTCCTCGGGCGTCTTCGTGGACGAGACGGGCAGGACGCCGGTGCTCGACACCGTGATCGAGGCGGAGCGCCGGCTCGCCGCGGCCGCCGGGACCAAGCTCTACCGCCCCATCGACGGTGACCAGGCCTACCGGGACCTCGTCCGGAACCTGGTCCTGGGCGGCGACCATGAGGCCGTCGCCTCGGGGCGCGCGCTGGCCACGCAGACCCCGGGGGGCACCGGCGGCCTGCGTGTCGCCGCGGACCTGCTCCGCCAGACGGGCTCTGGCGAGACGCTCTGGATGAGCGAGCCCACGTGGCCCAACCATCCGCAGATGTTCGCGGCCGCCGGGTTCAAGATCCGGACCTACCCGTACACGGATGCGACGGGCCGCAGGATCGACGAGGCCGCGATGCTCGAGGCGCTGGCCCAGGCGTCGCCGGGCGACATCGTCCTGCTCCACGGTGCCTGCCACAACCCGACCGGCGTGGATCCCTCCCCCGAGCTGTGGAAGAAGATCGGCGACCTGGTCGACGACCGGCGGTTGTCGCCGCTCGTGGACCTCGCGTACCAGGGCTTCGGCGATGGGCTCCGGGAGGACGCCGCCGGGCTGATGGAGCTCGTCCGCCCCGGCGCGGAGCTGCTCGTCTCCACGTCCTTCAGCAAGACCTTCTCGCTCTACTCGGAGCGCGTGGGCGCGATGCTGGTCATCGCCCGCTCGGCCGCGGACGCCGCCGCGATCCAGAGCCACGTCAAGATCGCGATCCGGGTCAACTACTCTAACCCGCCCGCACATGGTGCCGACATCGTCCGCACGGTCCTCGCGGACGCCGAGCTCCGGCCACGCTGGGAGCTGGAGCTCGCGGCCATGCGCAACCGGATCAAGGACAACCGGCGTGCGCTGGTCGCGGCGCTCGAGGCGCGGAGCATTCCCGGTGACTGGGGCGGGATCGCGACCCAGCGCGGCATGTTCGCGCTCCTCGGCCTCACGCTCGCACAGGTGGCGCGCCTGCGGGACGAGAACGGCGTCTACGTCGTGGGCAAGGGCCGCATCAACGTGGCCGGCTTCACGTCCGCCAACCTGGACCCGTTCGCGGACGCGCTCGCGGCGGTGATCGCCACCTCGTAGCCGATCGGCCTAGGGTGCAGCCCGCACCGAGCGACGCCGGAACGAGCGCGTCACCCGCGCCCACGCGCGCGCCCGCTCCCCGGGCGTCGTCAGCGGGATCACGCCCAGCATCATCGAGAGCGACCCGTACCAGAGGGCGGGCAGGCAGAGCATCGTACCGACGGGCACGGTCCAGCGCTGGTTCCGCAACGCGCCCCAGGTGATCAGGGCGACCCCGATCGGGCCCCGGATCAGCAGCGGGATCGGGACCGCCGCCCAGGTTCCGCCCTTGCCGGTGTTCGCCCGCAGCAGGTCGATCCAGTCACGCCACGCGTCGGGCAGCAGCAGGTACGAGACCGCCACGACGCCGGCCGTCGCCCCGAGCGCGATCGCGAGGTTCCGCCACTCGCGCCGCAGCACGAACCAGAGGAGCCCGACCCCGGGCGTGATCTTCGTCAGCAGCACGAAGGCCCACGTCCATGGCCGGCGGAAGCCCGCCACGATCGCCAGGGTGAGCAGCAGCGAGATGTTCCCGCCCGCGATCTCCATCGCGCCCACGACGAGGCCTACGAGGAACAGCTCGGGACCCGTGAGGAGGTACACGGCGCCGATGAGGAGGGCCGTCCATGCGGCGACGAAGCCCGGCCACGGGAGCAGGTCCAGGGGGGACACCAGCTGGGCGAAGGCGGGCGAGTACGGATAGGCGCCGATCGAGTTCCAGTCCGAGCGGCCGGTGTACAGGTCGGAGAGGTTCAGCCCGAAGTAGGAGCGGGCGTCCTGGGCTGTCACCCACCCGGCGCCCGGCTGGCTGACGTTGATGGTCGGGTCCGACAGGGCAATGGTCAGCGCCCAGAACGCGACGGCGATCGCGATCCCCACGACGTGGCGCAGGCGGAGGCCGGAGGCGGGGCGAGCGGAGTCGGCTGTCACGGGGGCCATTGTGGGGGATGGGGACGGGACGAGCCGTCCGGGCTGCGTTCGTCAGGCGGCGGCCTCGTCGCCCGCCTTGCCCTCATCGTGCACCTCGCCGACGTCGATCGGGCGCAGGACGAAGACGGGCCCCGCGCCGACGCGAGACGCAGGCGCCCCATACTTCGCGTGGATCGAGGACACGGCCCCGGCGCGCTCCGATCCCAGCAGCTCCTCTGCCACGTAGGGCAGCTCCGCACCGCCGATGCGCAACCTGCACCGCGG
>Ga0302262_10000688_pt1 | contig 14381 bp, 11 predicted proteins | sample II_Fen_E3_4_FD_194557 | JGI IMG/M metagenome (GOLD analysis project Ga0302262, IMG submission 194557) | Peat permafrost microbial communities from Stordalen Mire near Abisko, Sweden - II_Fen_E3_4 | ecosystem: Environmental > Terrestrial > Soil > Wetlands > Permafrost | place: Sweden: Abisko...
ATCGAGGGGCGATGATCACCCGCGAGTTGCCGCATACCGAAGACTTGTCGGCGCTGGCCGACCGGCACGACCTGAAACTGGCAGACCGTGCGTGGGTCGACACGGTCAGCCGCCAGTTGGCCGGCTACACCCGGACCATGCACGATCTCCGCTTTACCCATAACGATTTGAAATGGCGCAACCTGCTGATCGACGATCAGGCCAGGCTGTTCCTGATCGATTGCCCCAACGGTGATTTTTGGCGCGGTTTCTGGCTCAAGTACCGCATTACCAAGGATCTGGCGTGTCTCGACAAGGTCGCCAAGTATCACTTGTCGGCTACCCAGCGCCTGCGCTTTTACTTGCAATACCGCCAACGGACCCGGCTCAATGCGGCCGACAAAAAACGGATCCGGCACGTGGTGAGATTTTTCGAGGGGCGTGAATGACTGATTTCCTGGCGGCTGAAGACCGTGAGCTGCTTGAGCGCCACGGTCTCGGCACTTTCGACGCCCTCTGGACCCGGCAGCTGGATGCCGTGGACGAGCCCAACTCTGTTCCTGGCGGCTGGAGCAGCGTGTTTCGACTGAACCTGGAAGGTCATGGTTTTTACCTCAAGCGCCAGAGCAACTACCTGATGCGCACTTTGCATGCGCCTTTTGGCGAGCCCAGTTTCGCCCGCGAATTCCGCAACATCAGCCGCTACGAAAAGCTCGGTATTCCGGCGTTGGAAGCGGCGTTCTTCGGTCAGCGCAGAGTCAATGGCGAAGTCCGGGCCATTCTGCTGACACGTGCCCTGGATGGCTGGGATGACCTGGATTCGCTGTTGCAGCGCTGGTCGGACCTGAGCGAGGCGCAGCAGTCGGCCATATTGCGGGCCTGCGGGCAATTGGCGCGGCTTGTGCACAGCCGGCGCCAGGTGCACGGCTGTTTTTATCCCAAGCACATATTTCTGCGGGCCACCGGTGACGGCTATCAAGCCCAGTTGATCGACCTGGAAAAGACCCGGCCGTTGCTGTTTGGTCAGCGTGACCGGGTCAAGGATCTGGAGCCGTTGCTGCGTCGGGCGTCTGTGTGGAGTGCAGCGCAAGTACGCGAGCTGTTGGCCGCGTACCTGGATCAAGCGCAGGACAGTTCGCTGGTCGATAGCTGGGCAGCGCGACTGACCGCGCGCCGCGACCACAAGGAGCAACGCTGATGCGTTTGTCCAAGCTGAAAAACGCTGGCCGCAGCCCGAACCTGCCGCTTAGCCTCTCGTTGGCCGATGCCGCCGGGCCGGCCGATTTGCAGTTGCTGAGCCTGTTACGGGTTTTACCGGGGCAGCGTTATGTGGGCGCCGGTATCTGGCGCGGACGCCCGGTATTGGCCAAGCTGTTGGTGGGTAGCAAGGCGGCGCGGCATTTTCAGCGAGAGCTGGCTGGCGTTCGTCTACTCGCCGAACAAGGACTGACCACGCCACTGTTGTTGGCCGATGGCCTCAAGGATGGCGAGGGCGGTTGGCTGCTGTTCGATTTTCTTGAGGGCGCCGAAAGCCTCGATGATGCCTGGAAGCGGGTTGAACACCTGCCAATGCTGGCCGATGAGCAATCAGCCGTCCTCGCAGAAGCCCTGGGCGCGATCGGGCAAATGCACCGCAAGGGCCTTTGGCAGGAAGACTTGCACCTGGACAACCTCTTGCGCCAGGGCAATCGCCTCTATTTGATCGATGGCGCCGGGATCCGCAGCGAAACGCCTGGCCAGCCATTGTCGCGCCAGAAAGTCCTGGAAAACCTCGGGGTGTTTTTTGCCCAGTTGCCGAAGTTGATGGAGCCGTACATCGAGGAGTTGCTGGTCTATTACCTGTTGAGCAACGGCGAGCATGCCTTGCCCATGGAGGCCTTGCAGAAACAGATCGACAAGGTCCGCAGCTGGCGCCTCAAAGACTTCCTGATCAAGGTCGGTCGCGATTGCACGCTGTTCAGTGTCCGGCGGGGCGCATTCGGTTTGCAGGCCATTCGTCGCGAAGAAGAGGCGGCGATGCTGCCGGTTCTGGCGCAGGCCGATGCCTTGCTCGATCAGGGCCATCTGTACAAGACTGGCGGCGCGGCGAGTGTCGGCAAGGTCGAGGCGGGCGGTCGTACACTGGTCATCAAGCGCTATAACATCAAGGGTTTCGCCCATTGGCTCAAACGCTTCTGGCGCCCGAGTCGTGCCTGGCATTCCTGGCGCGAAGGCAATCGCCTGGCGTTCCTTGGCATCGCTACGCCCAAACCCCTGGCGTTGCTGGAGAAGCGTTTTTTCTGGCTGCGCAGCCGTGCCTATCTGGTCACCGAGTATCTACCGGGGCCGGATATCATCGAGCGTTTTGCGCCTTACGTTGAAAATGGCGACGCTCCAGAGGCCGAGTTGTTGGCGCTGGATCACCTGTTCGCCGAATTGATTCGAGCGCGCATCAGTCATGGCGATTTCAAGGGGCACAACCTGTTCTGGCAGCAGGATCGCTGGGCGCTGATCGACCTGGATTCGATGTGTCAGCACGGCTCGCTCGGCAGCTTCGCGCCGGCGTATGCGCGGGATCGGGCGAGGTTCATGCGTAACTGGCCGCAAAGCAGCGCCCTCTATCGAGTCATCGATGAGCGTTTGCCCAAAGACATCGTCAGTGCTGACTGAATCGCCTTCGTAAGCCAGTCGAGGAGGCCCGAACAGCCAGCAATAAATCGGGACAAGTCCCTGGGAATTGTCCTACGCGATCTTGAGAAGCCATGAACTGTGGCCTGAATGACCACGGTGCTAGTTTGCCTGACGTTCTCGGAGGGCAGACTTTGACAATGAAAATGGCGGTTGCATTGGGTGCCATCGCACTGACGCTGGTGGGTTGCGGAACCGTCACAACGGTGCTGCAGGAGGATGCAGACGCGGCTCGGGGGCTTCGAAGGCAAAAAACCTATTGCCAGTCCATTCCTCGGGTCTACAGCGGGTTGGCCTACGATTTTTGTGTATTGAATGCGCCGCCCGATCCCACGGGTATCCTCGTTCCATTCGTTCTGCTGGACCTTGCCCTGTCGGGAGTACTGGACACCGTTGTGTTGCCGTACACGATTTACCAGCAGGGCATGGAGGGCAATGTCCGCATTTACTGGCGGCCTGCACGCGGATAATCAGTGATGCGGTCACCGCTGTGAGTGCTTGCCGCTGCTTTTAAGCTATAATCCCGCCCTTTAGCTGTCTCTCGCCGCTTGCGAGGGCGCATTATTTTTTGAGGCGCGTTGCGCCTGCATGCAGACTTAAGAGGCTAGACCCCTGTGGCATTGACGATTCTTGGCCTGTCCGGCGCCCTTAGCCATGATCCTTCCGCAGCCCTGTATATCGACGGCAAGCTAGTCGCGGCTGCCGAAGAAGAGCGCTTTGTGCGCGATAAACATGCAAAGAACCGCATGCCTTACGAATCGGCGAAGTTCTGCCTGGAACAAGCCGGCATCAAGCCTTCCGACGTTGACGTGGTGGCGATTCCGTTCGCGCCCATCAGCCTGTTCGGCAAGGCGCGCTGGCATTACGCCAAGCGTTACTGGTACGCCCCGGACCGCGCCCTCGACGCGATCCTGATGGGCAACCGTCGCTACAAGCGCTATCGCAACAAGATCGTCTGGTGCCTTGAGCAGCTGGGCTTCGATCCGAAGAAAATCAAGATCGAGCCGGTCGAGCACCACTTGGCCCACGCTTCCAGCGCTTACCATTGCTCTGGCTTCAAAGAGAAAACCGCGATTCTGGGGGTCGATGGCAAGGGCGAATACGCCACGACCTTCTTCGGTTACGGTGAAAACGGCAAGATCCACAAGATCAAGGAATTCTTCGATCCTGACTCCCTCGGCGGCCTGTACGGCGCGATCACCGAGTTCCTCGGTTTCGAGATGCTGGACGGTGAGTTCAAGGTCATGGGCATGGCGCCGTATGGCGATGCCAGCAAGTATGATTTCTCGCGCCTGGCCTCGTTCGAAAACGGCGAACTGGTGATCAACACCGACTACGCCAACGTCATCGGTCTGCGCCGCTATAAAGAGAAGGGCAAGGGTTTCTACTTCTCGCCGAAGCTGATCGAGTGGCTGGGTCCGAAGCGCGAAGGCGATATCGCCGACGAGCCTTACATCCACTACGCCGCGAGCATGCAAGCGCTGTTCGAAAAAATCTCGCTGCAGATGATCGACTACTACCTGGGTGACGTGCTCAAGCAGACCGGCAAGCTGGCCTTCGCTGGCGGCTGCGCGCTGAACGTCAAGCTGAACCAGAAAATCATCGCTCGCGACGATATCAAGGAGCTGTTCGTGCAGCCTGCGTCCGGCGACGCCGGCACCGCGGTCGGCGCCGCAGCCTATGTGTCCCACGCCCGTGGCGTACCGGTCGAGAAGATGGAGCACGTCTACCTCGGCCCGTCGTACAGCAACGAAGATGTGATCGCCGCGTGCGCCCGTCACGAGAACAAGCCGAAATGGCGCAAGCTCGACAACATGCCGGAGCAGATCGCCAAAATCATGGTCGATGGCAACCCGGTGGCGTGGTTCCAGGGGCGCATGGAGTTCGGTCCGCGTGCGTTGGGCGGTCGTTCGATCATCGGTTGCCCGAGCGTGCCTGGTGTGGCGGATCGCATCAACCACCAGATCAAGTTCCGCGAGCGCTGGAGGCCTTTCTGCCCGTCGATGCTCGACACCGTGGCGCCGCAAATGATCAAGATCGATCACCCTGCACCGTTCATGACCTTCACTTTCGAAGTGGCTGAAGAGTGGAAAACCCGCGTGCCGGAAGTCGTCCATGAAGACGGCACTTCCCGTGCCCAGGTGCTCAAGCGCGAATACAACCCGCGCTATTACGATATGATGAAGGCGCTGGAAGTGTTGACCGGTAACGGCGTGTCGCTGAACACCTCGCTCAACCGTCGCGGCGAACCGATGATTTGCTCGCCGACGGATGCCTTGAACATGTTCTTCGGTTCCGATCTACAGTACCTGATCATGGAAGACATTCTGGTGGTCAAAGAGGGCGCTGAAGGGTACGGCCTTGACTGAAACACTGATCAGTATCGTGATTCCTGCTTACAACTACGCCCGTACCCTGCCACGCGCAGTGGAGTCGGTACTGGCGCAGCTGCATGAGGCTGCCGCGGATTTGTTGGTTATCGATGATGGTTCGACCGATGAAACGCCACAGGTCTTGGAGAGGCTTCTCCGCGACCACCCGGGGCGCTTTCGTGCCTTGCGCAAAGCCAATGGTGGCGCGTCTTCTGTTCGCAACCGCGGGATCGAGGAGACCAGCGGGCGTTATCTGATTTTTCTCGATGCAGACGATGAGATGGCTCCCGGGGCGCTGGCTGCATTGACTCAACACATCGCCAGCAATCCGCAAAGCCGGATGGTCATTGGTGGACACTGGTCGGTGTTCGCTGATGGCAAACGCAGCCTGCATGTTGTGAGGCCTTTACCGGATACGGCTCGGCAGCGGGTGCAAGGCTATCTGCTGTACAAGAGCATATCGGTTTCCAATGGCGCCTGTGCGATGCATCGGGATGTTTTCGTCGCGGGAAATTATCCCGAACATTTGCGAAACGTTGAAGACATTCCAGTGTTCGCCCAAGTGTTCGCTCGCTACCCCTGCAGTGTGCTGAATCAGCCTTTGGCGCTCATTCACAAGCATGACGACAGCATGCGCAACGATCTGACCCAAAGCCTTGCCGCGGGTACGGAAATGATCGACGACGTTTTTTCCAGTCAGCGTATGCCTGAAGACTTGCATGACTTGCGCCAAGCGTTTCTGGCGCAGCGTTATCTGTCATTGTTTCGCGATTGCTACTCCCGGCGCGAATATAAGCTGGCCAGGAAATTCTACTTTCAGGCTCTGCGCTCCGACTGGCGAACGTTCGCTCGCTGGTCCTACACCCGCAAGGCTTTACGTCTGCTGTTTCGCTGAATGGGCGGCGGTGATGATACAGTGTGCACCGTTTTTTATTTGTCTCATTTGGTCGCATTGCCAATGATTGGGCGAAGTGATGGGGTTGATCGCCTGACATCATTACTTCTGCGGGCGTTGGATTGACGACGTACTTTGCTCGTGTTGTGAGGGGTTGGGTAATGGGCAGGGATGGTAAAGTGGGGGCTTATGTCGCCCGGATTGTTGATAAATACCCGGTTCGACTGGCGTTCTGGAGCAGTTTGCTGTTGTCCCTGATTGCGGTGATGGGCACTGCGACGGTGGGGCGTGATGCCGCGTTATACATCGATATTGCCCAGCAAGTTTCGGAGCACGGGCCGAGTGTGGCCTGGAAGAATTTCGACTGGCCGTGGTTTTCTTTTTTGCTGGCCGGTACCCACCTCGTCCTGCGCTTGCCATTGGAGTTGAGCGCCTATCTTTGGTGCGGTCTGTTTCTCGCCGGCACCTGCGCATTGATGGTCGATTGTGTTCGTCGGCGCTCCCCGGATACCACTCGTTGGGCCTGCCTGGTGGTCCTGGCGATGCCTGCGGTCAATAGCTTTCGAAATGACATCATCCGCGAATACGGTTTCTGGTTTTTCTGCACGCTGGCGCTCTGGCTCACGCTTCGATGGCAGGACCGTGGCGGTTGGCTGCGTGCGGCGCTCATTCACCTGGCCATTGTAGCGGGACTTTTCTTTCGTCTTGAGGCGGTGCTGTTGTTCCTTGCGCTGGGTCTGTGGCAGCTGCCGAATCTATGGTCGCCCACGCATCGCTCGCGGTTCATGCAGTTCGCTCTTTTGCCTGTGATCGGGTTGTTCGCTGCCTTGGTGTCAGGTGTGTTTTTGGCTCCGCGCCTGATGCTCTATCTGGAGATGATCACCCCTCGTAACGTGTTCGCGTCATTCCAGATGTTGTCTGAGCAGTTTGGCAACTCACTGGTCAACAAGTACTCGCGGGACGAAGCGGGGCGAATAATTTTCTTTGGCATTCTGGCGTCCCTGTCGATCAGCTTTGTGAAGCTGATGGGGCCTTTTGCTGTTCCTTTCGTGCTGCGACGCAATTGGGGTGCTTTGAGCGCCTATTGGCGTGACTATCGTCCGTTTGCCTGGGCGGCCTTGCTGTACGCGGTGGTGTTGGTTCTGTTCTTTATCAAGGAGCAGTTCATGAACACGCGCTATGTGAGCTTCTTGAATTTGCTGTTTGTGCCCGTGTTGGCGATGGGCTTGTCGGCTTTTGCCCGTCAGTTTCCTCGCGGGTGCAAAGCGCTGGTGGTGCTGGGGCTTTTGGTGATGCTGTCCAACGTCCTTTCCTTCGGCGCCGGTAAAACCCATTACATCGAGGCGGGACACTGGATGGCTGCCCATGTTGAGCCTGGTGAATCAGCCTACTTTGAGGATGGACGCATCAGCTATTACGCTGGGCGTGGTTACGTTCTCCCGCTGCTGACGCGTGAGGAGGCGATGTCTGCGCAGCATGCGGGGGAGTACCGGTACTTTCTCATTGATGCGAAGGAAGGCGAGCCATGGCTGAGTGCTTGGCTGGCGGAGCACAATCTGCGGATCTTGACCCATTTCGCCAATCGAAAGGGCGCCACGGTGTTGGTTATAGGCCGGTAAGGCTTAACCGATCAACAGGCGCAGGCGCTTGATGAGTGGAGCCTGCTGCGGACTTGGCAGGGCTTGGCGGTAGCCTTCAAGAAAGGTGGTGCCAGCGTCTTGGCCCAGCAGCCACTGCCGGTCTTCCTTGTAGCGCAGCAGGTGAGCAAAGTTGCGCAGGCGTTTGCTGTTGCTCATGGCGCGTTTCTGACAGTGCAAGTCAGCAATATCGATCAGGCCCAGCGTTTTCTCCGGGGTCAGAACCACATTGCCAAAGTGCAGCGATCGAAAGTACACGCCCTTTTCATGCAGTTTGGCGATGAAGCCTCCGAGCTGGAACCTCAATGCATCAGCCTCTTCGGTGCTATTCTGCAGTTGACGAACTGTCGTGCCTTCCAGGGGGCTGTAATACACGCAGTCTCGTTGAATGCTGGGGATGCGGTACACCGCAACAACTGTCGGGCAGAGAATGCCGCGTTGCTTCAAGGCCCGAGTGTTGTCTGCGAAGCGTTGAGCATAAGGAAAGAGCAGGGCCGAACTGAGCAATCGCTTGCGACGGAACAGTTTGAGCATCTTTCCGTCAGTCAGTCTGAGCACCTTGTCGCCGGAACCATCAGCTTCCAGTACGTGTGCACCTTTGCGCAGTGCCTCGTAGGTGCAGTGATCAATCGCTTGCATGCCTGACTCCCAATCATTAGGCGGTTATCTTAACCGACTTGGTCGGGAGGTGGCTTCCTGTCATGTTTATTGGGGCCGTTGGGGCGTGTGATATCATCGGCACCTTACTGATTTGTGCGGATTACCATGAGCAATCCTGAACCGAAAGCCCAGTCCACGCTGGCGATCTATTTCCGTCTTTTGACTTACGTTCGGCCTTATGTCGGCATGTTCATGCTGAGTATCGTGGGTTTTTTGATTTTCGCATCGACCCAGCCGATGCTCGCTTATATCCTCAAGTATTTCGTTGACGGCCTGGCCAATCCCGAGATCAGCCTGTTTCCGGGCAATCCTTATCTGGGTAAGTTGCAGTTGCTGGAAAGTGTGCCGCTGATGATTATCGCGATCGCGATCTGGCAGGGGATTGGTTCATATCTTGGAAACTTCTTTCTCGCGCGGGTTTCCCTTGGGCTTGTGCATGATCTACGGGTGGTTCTGTTCAACAAGTTGCTGGACCTGCCCAATGGTTACTTTGACAAGAACAACTCCGGCCACCTGATTTCCCGCATCACCTTTAACGTGACGATGGTGACCGGTGCGGCGACCGATGCGATCAAGGTGGTTATTCGCGAAGGCATGACCGTGATTTTTCTGTTCTGCACCCTGTTGTGGATGAACTGGAAACTCACGCTTGTCATGGTGGCCATCTTGCCGGTGATCGGCATGATGGTGAACAGCACCAGCCGCAAATTCCGCAAGCAAAGCAAAAAGATCCAGTTGTCGATGGGCAATGTCACCCACGTTGCATCCGAGACTATCCATGGTTATCGCGTGGTGCGCAGCTTCGGTGGCGAAATCTATGAAAAGAAGCGCTTTTTAGAGGCCAGCCAGAGCAATACCGACAAGCAACTGACGATGACCAAGACAGGCGCGGTTTACACGCCGGTGCTCCAGCTGGTGACCTATAGCGCCATGGCCGTGGTCATGTTCCTGGTGTTGTACCTGCGTGGCGATTCGTCTCCTGGCGAGCTGGTGGCCTACATCACCATGGCGGGTTTGCTGCCCAAGCCAATTCGCCAGCTTTCGGAAGTCAGCTCGACCATCCAGAAAGGTGTGGCCGGTGCCGAGAGCATTTTCGAGCAACTGGATGAGCCTGCAGAGGTTGATCAGGGCACCGTTGAGCGTGATCGTCTCGAGGGGCGTCTGGAAGTGCGCAATCTCAGCTTCAGTTACCCCAACAGCGACAAACAGGTTCTGGATGACATCAGTTTCACTGTCGAGCCTGGTCAGATGGTCGCTTTGGTCGGGCGTTCAGGCAGTGGCAAATCCACCCTGGCCGGTCTGATTCCACGCTTTTATCAGCACGAACAGGGCCAGATTTTGCTCGATAATGTGAAGATCGAGGATTTCACGTTACGCAGCCTGCGTCGGCAAATTGCCTTGGTGACCCAGCAAGTCACCTTGTTCAACGACACTGTTGCCAACAATATCGCCTATGGCGATCTGGCAGGTGCGCCGCTTGAAGAGGTCAAGAAGGCGGCGACCGAGGCCTATGCCGACGAGTTCATCGCCAAGATGCCGCATGGCTACGAAACGATAGTCGGTGAAAATGGTGTCTTGCTGTCCGGCGGCCAACGTCAACGCATCGCCATTGCTCGAGCGCTGCTCAAGGACGCACCGTTGTTGATCCTGGACGAGGCGACTTCGGCCCTGGACACCGAGTCCGAGCGACATATCCAGGCAGCCTTGGATCACGTGGTCAAGAACCGCACGACGCTGGTGATTGCTCACCGCTTGAGCACCATCGAAAGGTCCGATCTGATTCTGGTCATGGATAACGGTCGAATCGTCGAGCGCGGTACGCATGCGCAGCTTCTGGAACTCAATGGCTATTATTCCCGCTTGCATGCCAAAGAGTTCCAGGAAGGAGATGAGCCACAACCGACACATGCGACCGACATATGCTGACGATGTTTCGCGGCTGGCGTGAGCGTGGCTGGACCGAAATCGACCGTGAAACCTATGAGCAGGCGTGGCAGCGTTTTGGCGGTAGTTTTGCTACCCACCCGGTGGTGGTTGAACGTTTGTCCGGGTTCGTTGGCGTCGAGTTGCGTTATCTGGGCTGGCTCGTCGACGGAGCAGTCGTGGCAGCTGTTGCCTGTTGGGGGCGTCATGTTGCCTTGTCCAAGGAAGTGCTCAAGCGAGAGGGCAAGCGCGGGCTGCTCGACATGGGTAACGCGGAGATCATTCTGCCGATTGCCCCGGACGTTGTGGTGCCGGTGCGTCAGCGAATGGCTTATGTCTCGCAGCTCAATGCCGAACAGATCAGCACATTGCGTGCGCAACCTGAGGGGCTCGCCCTGGCGCGAGCGCCGGAGGACTACTCGAAGAAGTTTCGCTACAACCAGCGTCGAGAACAACGCCTCCTGGAAGAGGCCGGTGGCGCATTGATCCCGATGGCGGAGCTGACGCCTCAGGAGCAGGCGGCAGCGTACAGCGACTTGTTTGAGCGTCGCTGGGGATTTTCCGTTCCCGGCAAGGCAGGTTTGATAGAGGTCTTCACTTTACTACGTGAGTTCATGACCGGCTCGGTGGTGATGCTGGACTCGGCACCTGTTGCCATCCAGATTCTTTATCGCGTCGAAGCGCCGCAGTGGGTTTCGCTGGAGTACATCAACGGCGGTGTGGACCCCCAGAGTCGTGAGTTCAGCCCCGGCAGTGTGCTGAGCTTCGTCAATACGCAGCAGGCCTGGGCGGATGCACAGGCACTGGGCAAGACTTTACGTTATTCATTCGGTCGTGCAGACCGCGAGTACAAGGATCGCTGGTGTCATACTGTGCCGGTCTATCAGGTCTGAATTCATGAGCACCCGTAAGCAACGGCTTCTCAAGGCACATCGACGCAACAAGCGTCTGTTTCTCGTCGTTTTTCTGCTGTCGCTGGCGGTCATCGGTTTCTCGCTGAAATGGTGGTTAGTGCCGCTCCTGCTTGCCCTGTCTTGGGTGGCGCACGAGGCATGGTTTGCCGATCATCTGTTTTACCGGGCCAGTGACGACTATCAATACGAGTTCCCGCCAGGTACGCCGTGTCAGAGGGTGAGCGTGGAGAACGGCGTTGTGTGTTTGGGCGAGCCGTTGGCCGAGGGTGAGACGCTCATTCTCGAACTTGAGTTGAAGAGCTCCTGGCTGGGGCGCTGGCTTGATCCGTACATCGAGGTCGGTGATGACCGCCAGGACTTCGAGCGTGGCGTCAAAGGGCGGCGTTTCCTCAACGTTTCAGGGCAAGGCGATGCGCTTGGGGAGAACTCGCTGACGATCAGGGGGCGTTATTGCTCCATGGCTGCCAAGGGCAAGCTGTGGGTCATGGTCAATCCCGATTACGCTCGCCAGCGCGTGATGGTCATGGCGCCGCACGCCGACGACGCTGAGCTGGCGGCATTCGGTCTTTACAGTCGCGCCGAAGAGGTCAGCATCGTCACGCTGACCCAGGGTGAGATCGAAGCCGATACCTATCAGCGCCTGGGCCTGAGCCCGGCTCAAGCCGCGCGATTGAAAGGTCGTCTGCGTAGTTGGGACAGTCAGGTCATTCCCCTTTGGGGCGGGGTGCCCGTCAATCATTGTCTGCAGTTGGGTTATTACTGCCTGCAATTGCCCTTGATGGCCCAGGACCCGGCCAAGGCTTTTGGCTCGCGCGAGTCCGGCGACAGTGACGTGCGAAGTATGCGTCGGCACAACTCGTTGCGTTTGCCCGCCGATGTCGACGGTGCGCCGACCTGGCATAACCTGGTTGCCGACCTGAAATCATTGCTGGAGCACTTTCGCCCGGAGGTGATCGTGACGCCCCATCCTGAACTGGACCCTCATGGTGATCATGTTGCCTCCACTCGCGCTGTTCTTGAGGCAATCACTGCCAGCGCCTGGAAGCCGAAGACTTTGCTGATGTACGCCAACCACCTGCATGACAATGATCGCTGGCCAATGGGGCCTGCCGGGGCTGGCATCGCCTTGCCTCCCGCCGTCGAGCCACTGCCTGCCGACAAGCTGTGGAGTCCGCTGCTGTCCCAGGATGTGCAGCTGGACAAGGCGATGGCCCTGGCGATGGAACACGACCTGCAAGAGGCTCCGGTATTCAAGCGGCAATTGCGACGCTGGATTCAACAGGTTTTGGCGTGCCGGCGCTGGCCAGTCACGGGCAGTAACGAATTTTTCCGCAAGGCCGTTCGGCGCCACGAATTGTTCTGGGTGCGCGACGTTTCAGAATGAGGCGGACGGCGCTTGCCCCTGTGTTAATATCGCGCCCCTGTTCATTTTGTATGTGGGTTGCTCCATGAAGTTGTCCATGCCGCGATTCGATCAAGCCCCTGTCTTGGTAGTCGGCGATGTCATGCTCGACCGTTACTGGCATGGTGGTACCTCACGGATTTCCCCTGAGGCACCCGTACCGGTAGTCAAGGTCGAGAACATCGAGGATCGCCCGGGGGGGGCCGCCAACGTTGCGTTGAACATTGCCGCCCTCGGCGCGCCGGCCTCGCTGGTTGGCGTGACAGGCGACGATGAAGCCGCCGACAGCCTGGTCAATAGCCTCAAGGGCGCAGGTGTGCGGGCGCTGTTCCAGCGTATCGCGCACCAGCCGACCATCGTCAAGCTGCGGGTCATGAGTCGTCACCAGCAATTGCTGCGTATCGATTTCGAAGAGCCGTTCTCCACCGACGCCATGGCGCTGGCGGTGCAAGTCGACGAATTGCTCGAAGGCATCAAGGTGCTGGTGCTGTCCGACTACGGCAAAGGCGCGCTGAAAAATCATCAGGTGCTGATCCAGGCGGCCCGTGCCCGTGGCATTCCGGTGCTGGCTGATCCCAAGGGCAAGGATTTCTCGATTTACCGGGGTGCGAGCCTGATCACGCCGAACCTCAGCGAGTTCGAAACCATCGTCGGTGGCTGCGCCGATGAGCACGAGCTGGTGAGCAAGGGCGCGAAGCTGATGCACGATCTCGAGCTCGGCGCCTTGCTGGTGACCCGTGGCGAGCATGGCATGACCCTGCTGCGTCCGGATCATCCGGCGTTGCACCTGCCGGCCCGTGCCCGTGAAGTGTTTGACGTGACCGGTGCCGGCGACACAGTGATTTCCACCCTGGCGGCGGCCATTGCTGCCGGTGAGGAGTTACCCCATGCGGTAGCCCTGGCCAACCTGGCCGCGGGCATCGTGGTCGGCAAGCTGGGTACGGCGGCCATTAGCGCACCGGAACTGCGCCGCGCCATTCAGCGTGAAGAAGGTTCCGAGCGTGGTGTGCTTGGTCTCGAGCAGTTGTTGCTCGCCGTTGACGACGCCCGTGCGCACAACGAGAAAATCGTATTCACCAACGGCTGCTTCGACATCCTGCATGCCGGTCATGTGACGTATCTGGAACAGGCACGGGCCCAGGGTGATCGCCTGATCGTCGCGGTCAACGACGACGCATCGGTGAGTCGCCTGAAGGGGCCGGGTCGTCCGATCAACAGTGTTGACCGACGCATGGCGGTACTGGCGGGGCTGGGGGCTGTTGACTGGGTGATCAGTTTCCCGGAAGGCACGCCGGAAAACCTGCTGCGCGAGGTCAAACCTGATGTGCTGGTCAAGGGTGGGGACTACGGGATTGACCAAGTGGTCGGCGCGGATATCGTGGCGGCTTACGGCGGCACCGTGAAAGTGCTGGGGCTGGTGGAAAACAGTTCCACTACCGCGATTGTCGAGAAGATTCGCAAGTCCGAATAACGCAGCTTTTGTAAAAGCGAGTTTGCTCGCGAAAAACCTGGGAGCACCGCGGGGCGCCAGGTTTTCCGCGTCATCGTTGGCCTCCATCGCGAGCAGGCTCGCTCCTACAGGGTGCGCGGCACGATCTTCTTCAGCAGCAGCTTTGCCTTCCCCCGCAAGCGGGCCAGTCCGGAATCCTTCCCCGGTGGCGTCAAGCCTTGCTGGCTCACCCAATCCTTCCAGCGGATCCGCTCATCCCTCACCAGCCAGCCTTCCTGTCGGGCAAAGCTTTCAGCCAAGTACAGTCCGCGCGTGCTGGCCGGGTGCAACTGATCCTTTTTCAAGGTGTAGAGCTCAGCCATGGGGCGGCCGTCCTGCAAGGGCATCAGGTACAAATCGGGACGCTTGCGATCGAGTCGGGCGACCAGTTGATCGCCTTCCAGCCGTTCATCAACATGAAACAAACTCAAGGATTTGGCTTC
>Ga0302262_10000689_pt1 | contig 14369 bp, 12 predicted proteins | sample II_Fen_E3_4_FD_194557 | JGI IMG/M metagenome (GOLD analysis project Ga0302262, IMG submission 194557) | Peat permafrost microbial communities from Stordalen Mire near Abisko, Sweden - II_Fen_E3_4 | ecosystem: Environmental > Terrestrial > Soil > Wetlands > Permafrost | place: Sweden: Abisko...
AGGCGCCGGCTTGCGGGTGAACCAGACCAGCGCCAGCATCGCGACGCAGCCCACGCCTGCGAACCAGAAGATGTCGAGCGCCGACATCTGATAGCTCTGGGTGATCAGCGAGCGGGTGAGCGCGCCGCTCGCCTGCAGTTGCGTCATGCCCGCATGCTGGAGCTGATCCATCGCGCTGGTATAGCCCGGATTGGTTGGGTTCGCGGCTTCGGCCAAGCGGCTTTGATGCAGCGTTTCGCGCCGATCCCAGAAGGTGGTGGTGATCGAGGCGGCAAAGGCGCCGCCGGTGATGCGGGCGAAATTGGAAATGCCCGATGCCGCCGGGGTGCGTTCGGGCGCCAGACGGTCAAACGACAGGCTGGTCATCGACATGAAGAAAGTGCCCATCGCCGTGCCCTGCACCATGCTGGGCACGATATAGACCCACAGGCTGTTCTGTTCGGTAAAGCCGGTGCGGATGAAATAGGATACGGCAAAGGCAAACAGCGCATAGCTGGCCACCCAGCGCAGATCGAGCTTGACCGAGGCGCGCGCCACAAAGGGCGCCAGACAAAAGGCCACCAGGCCCGAGGGCGCCGAGACCAGACCCGCCCATGTCGCCGTATAGCCCTGCTGGGTTTGCAGCCAGAGCGGCATCAGCAGGTTGCTGGCGAAGAAGAAGCCATAGCCCACCGAGAAGCACAGCGTGCCCACGGCGAAATTGCGGCTCTTGAACAGGCTGAGATCGACGGCGGGATGCTCCTCGGTCAATTCCCAGATCAGCCATGAGACGAAGCCGATCGCCGACACCACCGCCAGCACGCAGATCTTGGTCGAGTTGAACCAATCCTCATCCTTGCCCAGATCGAGCACGATTTGCAGTGCGCCCACCCACAGCACCAGCAGGGCAATGCCTATCCAATCGAGCGGCAGCTTCATCGGTGGGGTGTTATACGGGCGCATCTTGGCCATCAGCACCGCCACGGTGGCAATGCCCACCGGCACGTTGATCAGGAAGATCCAGCCCCAGTGATAATTATCCGAAATATAGCCGCCCATGATCGGCCCCAGCACCGGCCCGATCAGCGCCGTCATCGACCAGATCGATAGGGCCAGCGTGCGGCGTTGCGGCGGGAAAATGGCCAGCAGCAGCGATTGGCTGCCCGGAATCATCGGGCCGGATACCGCGCCTTGCAGCATGCGGAACACGATCAGCGAGGGCAGCGACCAGGCGATGCCGCAAAGGAACGAGGCAAAGGTAAACGCCGCGACCGAGGCGATGAACACATTGACCACGCCAAAGCGCCGCATCAGCCAACCGGTGAGCGGCACGGTGACGCCATTGGCCACCGCAAAGGCGGTGATCACCCATGTCGCGGTGCTGCTTGCCTCGCCCAGATTGCCCGAGATGGTGTTGAGCGCGACATTGGCGATGGTGGAATCGAGCACCTGCATGAAGGTGCCCAAGGCCAGCGCCACCGCCACGATCATCAGCGCGGGGCCTTGCAGCGGGGGCGGCGCTGCGGGCTGGCTCGCCCCTTGCGGCGCGCTCACCGTTGTGCGCCGCCAGCGTTGGCGGCGATGATCTGGGCAATGCGGGCATCCACATCGGCGCCCGGCGCATCAGAGGCCAGCGCGGGCTGGGCCACAGCGGGCTGCGCGGTCAAAGGCTGACCCGCAAGGCCCGAGGTTTCCACATCGACCTTGACCGACAGGCCAAGGCGCAGCGGATGGGCGGCCAGTTCCTTGGGGTCGAGCGCGATGCGCACCGGCACGCGTTGCACGATCTTGATCCAGTTGCCGCTGGCATTTTGCGCAGGCAGCAGGGCAAAGGCGCTGCCCGAACCGGCGGACAGGCCCACCACCTTGCCGTGGAAGGTCACATCCTTGCCATAGGCATCGGCATGGACCGAAACCGACTGGCCGATGCGCAAGTTGGCCAATTGGGTTTCGCGGAAATTGGCGTCAATCCACACTTTGTCGAGCGCGACCACGGTCATCAGCGGGGCGCCTGCCGCCACTTGCTGGCCCAATTGCACGGCGCGCTGGCCCACCACGCCATCGACGGGGGCGATCAGGCGCAGGTGCTTTTGCGCGATGGCGGCCTTCTTTACCGCGGCAATAGCGGCCAGAACACCGGGATTGTTGCTGAGGCTGGTGTCGCCGACGGTGCTTTGCGCATCGCTGCGGTGGCTTTGGGCCAGTGCCAGCGCGGCATTGGCGGCTTCCACAGCTTCGCGGGCATGGGCGACTTCCTCGCCCGAAATGGCGCCCGAGGCGGCGGCCTTTTCGCGGCGGGCCAGATCGGCCTTGGCGGCGGCGAGGCGCACGCCCGCCTGGCTGATTTCCGCATCCGCCGTGTTCACCCGCGCATCGCCCGAGCGAACCGCGCGCACAGCTTTGGCCAGATCCGCCTCGGCGGCGGCGCGCTGGGTGTCGGCCAGAGCGGGATCGAATTCGACCAGAACCTGCCCGGCTTTGACGCCTTGAGTGCTATCGGCGTTGACGGCGATCACCGTGGCGGGTTCGCGCGCGGTGATCTGCACCACATTGCCCGCCACATAGGCGTCGTCGGTTTCCTCGCTGTGATCATGGAGCAAGGCATAGGCGCCATAGCCGATCCCGCCCAGCGCCACAGCGGCGCCCAGCAGGAGGAAGCCCTTGCGGCGGGCCGCGTTCTTGGCGGGAGGGGGGGTATAGTTGCTGTCGCTCACCGGATGATGCCCTTCACGGGTTGAATGGGGGGATGTGTCGGTCATGATGGGTTATGGGGTCGTGATCGGCGTAAAGCCGCCGCCCAGCGCCACCAGCAGATGCACGCGGGCCAGCGCGCCATCGGCGGCCAGATCCACTTGTGCCTGACGTGCGGCCAGCAGGCGCTCGCCCGAATTGAGCAGATCAAACCGTGTGCCAAGGCCAGAGGAGAGGCGCACCCGGTCAAGGTCCACCGTCTTTTGCAAGCCCGCGATAATCACGACCTGTTGCGCGGCATCGGCGCGGTTGGTTTCCACCTGCGAGAGCGCGTCGGCGGCTTCCTTCACGGCATTGACCACGGCGCCATTATATTGCGCGATGCTGACATCGGCCCCGGCGATCGCGGCCCTGTAGCGCGCGGAGATCGCGCCGCCCGAGAAGATCGGCAGATGCACCGCCGGGCCAAAGCCACCGGTCAGCGCCTGACCGGTGAACAGCGAGCCGATCCCCAGCGCCTGTGCGCCGATAAAGGCACGCAGGTTTACATCGGGGTAGAAATCGGCCTTGGCAATATCCTTGCCCGCGCTGGAAGCTTCCACCATTTTGCGCAGGGCCAGCAGATCCGCGCGGCGGCCCAGCAGATCGGCGGGCAGCGCATCGGGCACCGGTAGCGCGGCATCGGGGCGCAGGCTGGCGGGCTGGATCGTGGCGTAATAATCCGGCCCACGGCCCGCCAGAGCGGCCAGAGCATGAACCATGGTTGCGCGGCCACCATCGGCGCGGACCAAGGCTTGGCGCGCTTCGGCCAGCAGGGTGCGCGCGGCGGCGCTGTCCTGCTCGGTGGCCAGATTGGCCGCGCGGCGCGCCTCGATCAGCTTGAGCGATGCCTCGCGCGAGGCGACAAATTCACGCGCCAGACGCGCTTGCGCTTCGGCGCGGGCCAGATTGAGATAGGCCTGCGCCACCGCGCCCGACAGCGACACGCGCGTGGCGGCGGTTTGCAGATTGTCGGACGCCGAGACAGCCTTGACCGCGCGCAGAATGGCATGCTGGCGCCCAGCCAGATCGAGCGACCAGCTCAGATCCACCTCGGCATTGCTCATCCATTTCCAAGATCCGCCCAGCGGGGCGGGATAGATATATTTGTTCGACAAGCGCTCATCGGTAAAATTGGCCCCGGCGCTGGCTTGCGGCAGCAGCCCGGCCTTGAAATTGCCGATCAGCGTATGCGCCACGCGCATCCGGGCCGAGGCTTCATCAAGCGAGGGATTGCCCGCCAGCGTATCGGCGATGATGCGATCAAGCTGGGGATCGCCCAAAGCATGCCACCAATCGGGGGCGATGGTGGCGGGGCTGGTGTCGGTCAGGCCCAGTTCGGCTGCGCTGCGCGGGTGCAACTGGCCCTGATCCTTGGGGATCGTGGCGCAGCCCGATAGCAATGTGCCCGCTAGCAGTGCCGCCAGAGCGCCAGAACTGGCGAGCCTCTTGCGGGGTTTAGAAGTCATGGCGTGGTTCCGTTTGCATAATCGGCGTCGCGATGGGGCGCGGCATCGATGCGCTGATGCAGCGCGGGGGGGTATGAACGTGATATAGGGGCGATAAGGCAGGATGATTATCCCCCTTTGTGGCATAATAGTAATGAAAAATAGCAATCAATCGCTCGCAAGGCTCATCGCCGCGTGAGCTTGGCCCAATCCTGTGTAATCATGCGGTTGCGCAGGAATTCGAGCAAGACGCGCACACGGGCAGGCCGCGACCGGCCCGGCGGGGTGATCAGATAAAGCGGACCGGGCGGGGCGCTCCATTCAGGGAGCAATTCGATCAAGGCCCCATCGCGCAATTGCCGGGCGATGAAATATTCCGCCATCAGCCCGATCCCCACGCCTTGCTCTAGCGCGGGCACCAGCGCATCGGCATGGTTGGCGCGAAAGCGGGCGGCCACCCGGATCGAGATTGGCTCTTCATCGCCGCGCGCGAATTGCCATTCATTGGCGTTGGGGATGTGGCTGGGCAGAACAACCGGATAGCGGGGCAGATCCTCGGGGTGCTGTGGCATGCCCAATCGCTCCACCAGCGCGGGCGATGCGACCAGCGGCCTGCGCAGTGAAGACAGGCGCACCATTTGCAGGGTGGTGGAATCAAAATGATGCCCGACCTGAATCGCGGCATCATAGCCTTCCGCGATAATATCCACCCGGTTTTCGGTCAGCACCAGATCAACTTCGATGTCGGGATAGGCGTGCAGGAATTCAGGCAGGATCGGGGCGATGGCCTCCACCCCCACCGCGCTGATCGTGGCCAGTCGCACCAGACCGCGCGGCGAGGCGGATTCTTCGAGAATATCCGCCTCGATCGCGGCGCCATCGGCCAGAATGCGCGCGGCGCGCTCCAGCGATTGGCGCCCGGTTTCGGTGAGCGAGAGCTTGCGCGTGGTGCGGTGAAACAGGCTGGCGCGCATGCGCAATTCCAGCCGCGTGACCGCCTTGGACACGGTGGTCTTGGCCAGCCCCAGTTCTTCAGCGGCACGGCTGAAACTGCCGCATTCGGCCACTTTGGCAAAGACGGCCCAAGCTTCCAGATCGGGCAGGCGATGCGGCATCGCGCCCGGCCTTACTTCTTGCCCTCGCGTTCCAGTTTCACGCCAAACAGTTCGAGCCGGTGATCGACGAGGCGATAGCCCAGCCTTTCGGCGATTTGGCGTTGCAGGGCTTCGAGTTCGGGATCGACGAATTCGATCACGCTGCCGGTTTCTACATCGATCATGTGGTCATGATGCGCCTCGGGCGCAGCTTCATAGCGGGCGCGGCCATCGCCGAAATCATGGCGGTCCAGAATGCCCGCTTCTTCGAACAGGCGCACGGTGCGATAGACCGTGGCGATGGAAATGCCCGGATCAATCGCGGCGGCGCGCGCGTGAAGCTGATCAACGTCCGGGTGATCCGTGCTTTCGGACAGCACCTTGGCGATCACGCGGCGCTGTTCGGTGATGCGCAGGCCGCGTTGTTGGCACAGGGCTTCGATGTCGATCTGTTGATGCACGTTATTTCCGCTGTTGCTGGCGCTAGGGCTGGGGAAGGCACAATTTACCCCGCCGAATATGGCTTCGGCGGGGTAAAACTGCAACTGCGACTATCGATCAGGATCGATTAGGCGGCAATAACCTTGGGCTTGCGGCCGCGCTTGGCGCCCGGCTTACGGCCAAGGCCGATCGACTTGGCCAGTTCACGGCGCTTTTCGGCATAGTTGGGGGCAACCATGGGATAGTCAGCCGGCAGATTCCAGCGGGTGCGATACTGCTCCGGCGTCAGGTTGTAATGCGTCATCAAGTGGCGCTTGAGCATCTTGAGCTTCTTGCCATCTTCGAGGCAGACAATGTGATCAGGCTTGATCGAGGCGCGGATCGACACGGCGGGCTCGGGCAGAACCTCCACCGGTGTCACAGCCTGGCCAAGAGATGCCAAGGCATTAAAAACATTGGAAATCAGCGTCGGCAAATCATCCACCGTCACGCTATTATTGCTGACATGCGCGGCAACGATGTCCGACGTGAGCGTGATCAAGGTTTCCTTGGCATCAATCTCTACGGTTCCCATAATATTAGCCTTTTTGTTTGTTGCGACCGCAAGCGGTTTTAGTTTTTTGGGCGCTGCAGCCGCCGTCCCGACTGCATCAACGGTCTATTGCGACCATTTGTTCCACAGTTCAAGATAGTTTCAAAAAAATATCCACTGCAAAATAGGGCATCTATTGGGCGTGGTGCTTGTTCATACTTGCGGCAGACCCAGAATGCAGGAAAATGTGATGGCGTCGATGCGATCTCCATTGGTGGCGCGATAGTATTGGGGGCGCATGCCAATCGGTGCAAAACCATTTGCACGATAAAGACTTTCCGCCTGATTGCCGCGCCGCATTTCCAGCAGCATCTGAGCCACGCCATCGCGGTGTAGGTCCGCCTGAACCTGCGCCAGCAAAAGCGCGCCAAGCCCGCGCCGCCGCCAAGCAGGGTCCACCGCGAAGAGTAAAAGTTCGGCCTCATCAAGGATGCGGCGGACGAGGGCAAAGCCGGCCACAGCATCGCCATCACCAGCAACTGTGCCATTGGGGGTGATCAACCAATAGGCGCATGTGCTTTGCAACAAGGCGCTTTCCACCTGCGCTCGCGTCCATGCCTCGCCAAAGAAAGGGTCAAAGGCGGTGGACATCACCGCCATGATCCGGTCAAGATCGTCTTGTGGGGCCATCCGCGCGATCAGGAGACAGAGGGAGGGAGCGCGCCGCCGGGCAGGCGGGCATCAGGTGCGCGGCCATAGATCGGCGCAAGATTGCGGGTGAAATGTTCGGCGCCCAGCTTGGCCAGTGCGCGGGCATCGGGCCATAATGGCAAGGCCTCGCCAAAGCCGCGCGAGCGGACCAGCGCTTCGGCTTGGCTGCCTGCGACGCGGGGCTGGGTCTGGGCGATGGCATCTTGGGGGCGTTGTGATGTCAGAGCAGAGGTGGCTGCGCCGTTGGCGTCAAAGCCTTGGATGAACCATTCGCCATGCCCACCGGTCGTGGCCACCACAACCTCGCCCCCGGCCATGGCGGCGATCAGGGCGAGGGTGGGATAGCCCAGCACCTCCGCGCCCCACGCCAGCCCCAGCGCGCGCGCGGCGGCAAGGCCAATGCGCAGGCCGGTAAAACTGCCCGGTCCAAGGCCCACCGCGATGCGACCCGCGCGGCCCTGATCGGGCAGAGAGGCGATCATCGGCACCAGCGCTTCGGCATGGCCGCGCCCCAACTGGCGAAACTCCCCCGCCACCAGCGCGCCATCCTGCACCAGCGCCACCGAGCAAGCCTCGGTTGTGCATTCAATTGCCAGCCAGCGGCCAGAACGGGGATCAATCACCGGCGCGAACTCAGGCAGCCCGGACCTCGGTCACTTCGGGCACGTAATATTTGATCAGGCTTTCGATCCCGTTCTTCAGCGTGGCGCTGGACGAGGGGCAGCCCGAGCAGGCGCCCTGCATCTGCAAATAGACCACGCCATCGCGGAAGCCGCGATAGGCCACATCGCCACCATCATTGGCCACCGCCGGGCGGATGCGGGTTTCGATCAAATCCTTGATTTGATCAATGATATCGGCATGGGCGGGATCATCGGCAATGCCATCATCCTCGGCCGGCACGCTGATCCCGGCGGCGGTGCCGGGGGTGAACAGGGGGGCTTCGGAAATGAAGTGATCGAGCAGCATGGCCACCACCTGCGGCTTCAGGTAGCTCCATTCCGCGCCCTGCCCCGCGGTGACCGAAATGAAGTCGCGCCCGAAGAACACGCCGGTCACATCGCCAAGGCTGAACAGCGCGGAGGCCAGCGGCGAGGCCTCGGCGGCTTCGTCATCCACGAATTCGCGGGTGCCGGCCACCATCACCTGCCGTCCGGGCAGGAATTTGAGTGTGGCGGGATTCGGGGTGGTTTCTGTCTCGATAAACATAACTATTAGCATGTAGGCGCGCTTGCCCCCCGCCGCAAGGGCCGCGTGGCGCAGTATTTCGGGCAATTCTGTTTGGCCGTTCACTGGTCTTTCATCTTATGCGCTCCTATACCCCGGTGTATGAGCCATTTCTCGCGTACCGCCCGTCTTGCTTTTCTTGCTCTGCCGCTGGTCTTGCTGGCCGCGCCGCCAGCACCAGCCGGGCCAACGCCGGCTGCGCCCAGCGCCTTGCCGCCTTTGCCGCCGCAGGATGCGCCTTGGCTTTATCGCGGCAGCGATGTGCCGCATGATCGGGCGTGGATTTTCGGGGAGCTGCCCAATGGCTTACGCTGGGCGGTGCGGGCCAATTCGGTGCCGCCGGGGCAGGTGTCGATCCGCATCCGTATCGATGCGGGCGCGATCCATGAAAAACCCGAGGAGGCCGGTTTTGCTCATCTGATCGAGCATCTGGTGTTTCGCCAGAGCCGCTATCTGGGCCAATCGCAGGCGATCCCCACCTGGCAGCGCCTTGGCGCGACCTTTGGCAGCGATACTAATGCCGAAACCAGCCCGACGGCCACCACCTTCAAGATCGACCTGCCCGATGCCAGCCCGGCCAGCCTGGAGGAAAGCCTCAAGCTGCTCTCGGGCATGATGGCCGCGCCCAATCTGTCGGAAAGTGACATCCGCACCGAGGCGCCCATTGTGCTGGCTGAAAAGCGCGAGCGCGGGGGCACGGCGGAGCGTTTGCTGAACGCGAGCCGCGCCATGATGGCCGAGGGGCAGCCGCTTTCCGCCCATCCGATCATCGGCACCGAGGCGAGCATCGATGGCGCACACCAAGATGCCGTGCGCGCGTTTCATCAGCGCTGGTATCGCCCGGAAAACACCGTGATCGTGATCGCGGGCGATGCCGATCCACGGCGGATGGCGGCGCTGATCAGCAAATGGTTTGGCCATTGGCCGGTGGTGGGTGCGCATGTGCCCCAGCCCGATTTTGGTGCGCCGGTCACGCCCCCGGGCAGCGATCCGGCGCATCCGGTGGGCACGGCGCAGGTGTTGGTGGAGCCGACCCTGCCGCGGTCGATTCTCTATACCGTGGCGCGCCCATGGCATGAGAAGAAGGATACGGTGGTCTATAATCAGGGGCTGATGCGCGATCAGATCGCGCTGATGATCCTCAACCGCCGTTTGGAAACCCGCGCCCGCGCCGGGGCCAGTTTCCTGTCCGCCCATGTGGACCAGCAGAATGAATCGCGATCCGTGGATGGCACTTTCATCAGCATCAATCCGGTGGATGGCGATTGGCAGGGCGCGATGAAAGAGGTGCGCGGCATTATCGCCGATATGCTCGATCAACCGCCCAGTGTGGCCGAAATCGCGCGCGAAGTGGCGGAAGTCAACGTTATCTATGAATCGCAAGTGCAGCAGCGCAGCCTGCAACCAGGTGGCAAGCTGGCCGATGATCTGGTGCAGGCAGTAGATATTCACGAGACGGTGGCCTCGCCCTCGGCGGTGCATGAAATCTTCAAGAAATCGGTGCCTTTGTTTACCCCGCAGGCGATCTTGACCCATGCGCGCGGGCTGTTTGTGGGCAAGGCGGTGCGCGCGCTCTATGTGACGCCCAAGGCCAGCGAGGCGACGCCCGAGGCCCTGCGCGCGGCTTTGCTGGCGCCCGTGGCGCCCGATGCGCGCGCGCGGGCCAGTACCAAGCCTATCGCTTTCGCCGATCTGCCCGCCATCGGCCAGCCTGCCGCGCCGGTGGAAACACGCTCCACCGGCCTGCTGGGCATTGACGAGTTGCGCTTTGCCAATGGGGTGAAGGCGCAGATTTGGCCCACGCGCGATGATCCGGGCCGGGTGACGGTGAAGCTGCGCTTTGGCGCGGGTTTCCGGGCCTTCGCGCCGGGGCAGAGCGCTTATACCGCGCTGGGCGCGATGGCGCTGGTGGGATCGGGCGTGGGGCCGCTGGGGCAGGAAGAGCTGGATCGCATCTCCACCGGGCGCAAGCTGGGCTTCGATTTCCGCATAGAGGACGCCTATTTCGCCTTTGAGGCCGAGACGCGCGCCGAGGATCTGACCGATCAGCTTTACCTGTTTGCCGCCAAGCTGGCCCTGCCGCGCTGGGATGTGGCGCCGGTATTGCGCAGCAAGGCGGCGGCGCGGGTGCAATATGACAGTTTCTCGGCCAGCCCGGGCGGCATGCTGGAGCGCGATCTGAAATTCCTGCAACGCGGCGGGGATGCGCGCTTTGCCGTGCCCAATCCGGCGCAGATCGACGCGGCAACGCCCGAGGGCTTCCGCAAGATCTGGGAGCCGATTTTGGCCAGCGGGCCGGTCGAAGTGCAGATCTATGGCGATTTTGACCGTGCCAAGGGGATTGCGGCGTTGGAGCGCAGCTTTGGCGCGCTGATGCCGCGCGTGCCTTTGACGCCCGAAGTCTTGGCGCGCGGGGTTGGCTTTGCCCAGCCCACCGCCACCCCGGTGGTGTTGCGCCATCGCGGCGATGCCAATCAGGCCGCCGCTGTGGTGAGCTGGCCCACCGCCGCTGGCGCGGCCGGGATCGTGGAAAGCCGCCATCTCGAAGTGCTCTCGCAACTGTTTGCCAACCGCCTGATGGAGGCGATGCGCGAAAAGGCGGGGGCTTCTTATGCGCCGCAGGTGTCGGCGGATTGGCCGCTTGATACGCCCGCGGTGGGCACGATCAACGCGCTGGCGCAATTGCAGCCCGACGCGGTGCCGCAATTCTTCGCCACGGTGGATCGCATCGCTGCTGATCTGGCCGACAAACCGGTCAGCGCGGATGAACTGGCGCTGGTGGTCGAGCCTTTGCGCCAGCAGATTCAGCGCGCGTCTTCCAGCACGGCCTTCTTCATGGGGCAGGCCGAGGGCGCCACGCAGGAGCCAGCCCGCTATAATCTGGTGCGCGGGATTCTGGATGATTACACCAAGGTGACGCCGCAGGAGCTGCAACAGGTGGCGCAGCGCTGGCTGGTGAAGGAGAAGGCGTGGCGTCTGGCGGTGTTGCCCGAAGGCAAGTGAGGGCGGCCCCGATCACAGTCATGACCAAAGCCCACTAGGATTCCGCCCCCATCATCGCTATGTGCGCTGCCTCTGATAATGGGAGTGATAAAAGTGGCGAGCAACTGGACCCCCGATAGCTGGAAGACCCGCGAAGCGCGTCATCTTCCCGCTTATGAAAACGCCGAGGAACTCGGCCGGGTGGAAGCAACGCTCGCCAACTTTCCCCCGCTGGTGTTCGCGGGCGAGGCGCGCGCGCTGAAAGCCGATCTGGCCAAGGTGGCGGCGGGCGAGGCCTTCCTGCTTCAGGGCGGCGATTGCGCGGAAAGCTTCGCCGAATTTCATCCCAACAACATCCGCGACACGTTCCGCGTCTTGCTGCAAATGGCGGTGGTGCTGACCTTCGCCAGCAAGCAGCCGGTGGTGAAGGTGGGCCGCATCGCGGGCCAGTTCGCCAAGCCGCGCAGTGCAGCCACCGAGACAATTGGCGGCGTGGAACTGCCCAGCTATTTCGGCGACATCATCAATGGCAGCGAGTTTGAACCCGCCACCCGCCGCAATGATCCCGAGCGCATGCTGCGCGCCTATACGCAGAGCGCGGCGACGCTGAACCTGCTGCGCGCCTTTGCCAGCGGCGGCTATGCCAACCTGCGCCAGGTGCACAAGTGGACGCTGGAGCATATCGCGGGCAATCCGTGGGGCGACAAATTCGCGGAAATGGCCGACCGCATTGGTGAGGCGCTGGATTTCATGGCGGCCTGCGGCGTGGACCCCACGACCGTGCCCCAGCTTCAGGGCACCGCTTTTTACACCAGCCACGAGGCGCTGCTGCTGCAATATGAGCAGGCGCTGACCCGTCAGGATTCGCTGACCGGCGATTGGTATGATTGCTCGGCCCATATGCTGTGGATCGGGGATCGCACGCGGTTCGACAATTCCGCCCATGTGGAGTTCCTGAAAGGCGTGGGCAATCCGATCGGCGTGAAATGCGGCCCCAGCCTTGATCCCGACATGCTGATCCGCCTGCTCGACGAGCTGAACCCCAAGCGCGAGGCCGGGCGGATGACGCTGATCGCGCGCTATGGCCATGACAAGGTGGAAGCGGGCCTGCCCAAGCTGGTGCGCGCGGTAAAGGCCGAGGGCCATCCGGTGGTGTGGTCTTGCGATCCGATGCACGGCAATGTGATCAAGAGCGACAGCGGCTACAAAACCCGCCCGTTCGACCGCATTCTGGGCGAAGTGCGCGGGTTCTTTGCCGTGCACCGCGCCGAGGGCACCCATGCTGGCGGTATCCATATCGAGATGACCGGCAAGAATGTGACCGAATGCACCGGCGGCCTGATCGACATCACCGATGGCGATCTGGCCAACCGTTACCACACGCATTGCGATCCGCGCCTCAATGGCGCGCAGTCGATCGAGCTGGCCTTCCTGCTGGCCGAGGAACTGAATGGCGAAGCGGCCGAGCGCGACAAGGCCGCCGCCTGAAGCACAGGTGACAGGGGAGGGCGGGGCCGCTAGAGCAGCGGTCATGACCTCCCCTGAACCTTCTTCCCGCCGCCCGGTGGTGGTGATTGGCGCGCTGGCTGTGCTGGCCGTGATCATCCATCTGGGCACTATCGCCGCCCAGCGCGAATCGATGCAGGCTTCTCTGGCCGCATCGGATGCCTTTGTGATGGCGGCCAATTTGCAGGCGCGCGAAACGGTGATGATGGCCCATGCCAACACGCCGGGGCTGGACCGCGATGTGCGCGCGGGCGCGCTGGGCGAGGCGATGGCCTTGCGGCAGGGCGAACAGGGGCTGGAGGCGGTGAAGGCCCGCCATGATACTTTGCGCGCGCAGGCGCAGACCGCTGCGGCCCGCGCGGGCGGGCTGGGGCTGGGCGAGGCGGCGCTGCTGCTGGCGATCTTGTCGCTGGCGGTGGGCGAAATGATCTCCAGCCGGGCGCTGGCGCGTGGCGCGATGGCGCTGGGCGGGGTGGGCTTGCTGGTCGCCTTGGCCGCGGCCTTGGGCTTGAGTTTGTAAACCAAGGAGGAAGAGCGATGAATTTGCACATGTGGCTGCTCTATTGCGCGACCGTTTTCCTGATCAGCGCGACGCCGGGGCCGAACATGCTGCATATTCTCTCGCGCAGCGTGGAACTGGGGCTGGGGCGCAGCCTGCCTGCGATGGCCGGTTGCATGAGCGCCTTGGTCACGATGATGGCGGCCAGCGCGCTGGGCCTGACCGCGCTGTTGCTGGCGCTGCCGGGGGCATTTGATGTCCTGCGCTATCTGGGCACGGCCTATCTGGTCTATCTGGGTATCAAGGCGTGGCGCAGCCCGGTGGAGGAAGCGGGGGCGAGCGAATTCGCCGCATCCGCTGCGCCGCTCTCGCCCTTGGCCATCTATCGCGGTGGCTACTTGATCGCCATCTCGAACCCGAAGGCGCTGCTGTTCGTGGCGGCTTTCCTGCCGCAATTCATCAACCCCGCGTTGCCCAAGGGGCCGCAATTCGCCATTTTGGTGGGCACGTTCGCGGTGATCGAGACCTGCTGGTATTTCACCTATGCGCTGGGCGGGCGTGGCCTTGCACGCTGGCTGGAGCAGCCGAGCGCGCAAAGGCTGTTCAACCGGATGACCGGGGTGGTGTTCGTCGGCTTTGGTGCGCTGCTGCTGCGGTCGCAGAAGGCCTGAGGGATCAGGCCTTCCTCACCGCTGTCAGGATGTAATTGAGCGCCATGTCATCCGACAGGTGCAGGCCCTTCACCGGGTTCCACGCGATGCCCATGGGCTGGCCCGGCTGGAACCCGGCATCCTCCAGCAGGATGGCCAGTTCGGCGGGCTGGATGAAATCCTCCCAATGGTGCGTGCCGCGCGGCACCATGCCCAGCCGCTCGGCGGCCTCCACCAGCAACAGTTTCGATTGCGGCGTGCGGTTGGGGGTGGAAAGGATCAGCAGGCCGCCCGGCGCCACCGCTTGGGTCAGCGCCGCGATGAAGGCTGCCTTGTCGGCCACATGCTCGATCACCTCCATGCTCGACACCAGATCATAGCCCGACAGGCCGAGCGAGCCGACATCGTCATGCCGGTAATCGATGGCAAGCCCGCCCGCCACGGCATGCGCCGATGCCGCCGCGATATTTTCCGCCGCCGCGTCCACACCCGTTACCGCCGCGCCCAGCCGGGCCAGCGGTTCGCACAATAGCCCTGCGCCACAGCCGACATCGAGCGCCCGCTTGCCCG
>Ga0302262_10000691_pt1 | contig 14333 bp, 9 predicted proteins | sample II_Fen_E3_4_FD_194557 | JGI IMG/M metagenome (GOLD analysis project Ga0302262, IMG submission 194557) | Peat permafrost microbial communities from Stordalen Mire near Abisko, Sweden - II_Fen_E3_4 | ecosystem: Environmental > Terrestrial > Soil > Wetlands > Permafrost | place: Sweden: Abisko...
GGTCGAACGGTTCCCCGATCCCGACCACGGCGTGATCAAGCGGGTGCGGCTCGGGCCCAAGGGCAAGGTGTGGGCGGCCGAGGTGAAGCGCGTTTCCGCCGCGACCGAAGCCAAGTGGGCGACCCGGCTCGGCTCGAAGAAGATGCGGTCGCTGCGCGCGCTGCTCGAGGAGCTGGCGGCCACGGTCGAGGATCGCGGCGCGAGCCGGTCGAACGGCGCGCGCCAGCACAAGCGCTGAGCCCGTGGTTGGGTAGAAGCCCCACGCGCTTTGCCGTGCGCTGCCGTGGTCGCGCTCTCACACGGACGATGATGCGCCGCGGCACAAGGGACCGCGGTTCTTCGTCGCGCGGCCCTCCGGGCTATTCGCGGGGGATCGCGCGCAGCCGGTAGCCGAACCGGTGGCGCGACTCGATCAGGTCGCCGATCTCGCATTTGATCAGCGCCCGCCTCACGCGGCGGACCAGCTGCTTGACGTGATTCTCGCTCGGCTCGCGGGTATCCCACGACAGGTCGGCGATCAGCTCCGACGATCGGACGAAGCCGCGGACCAGCTCGGGCTGGTGGAGCTCTCCCGCCATCCGCCGGATCATGAGCGCCATCAGCTCGAACTGCGTCGTGGTGAGCTGGACCTGCTTGCCATCGACCTCGATCAGGCCGCCGCCGCCGCCCGTGGGCTCGTGCATCTTGAACGACATGACCGGCAGGCCGATGTCGGTGTGCTCTTCTTCGTGGAGCGGCACGCCGTTGAACAAGGTCGGCGTGCCGATCGCGGCCCGGGCGGCGACCGCCGTGGTCGTGCGATCGAGCGGGCGGATCGTCGCGGTCATCGTGCGGCCGAGCCGCGGGGGCGGCAGCCGGGCGACGTCCTCGACGAAATAGAACGCGATATGGCCGAACCGCAGGCGATCGCCATCGTGCACCGCGATCGGCGCCGCGATCAGCTTGTCGTCCTGGAACGTACCGTTGGCCGATCCCAGATCGCGCAGCGCCCACTCGTCGTTGTCGAGCGTCAGGTGGGCGTGGTGGCGCGACACCGAGGGCTCGAGGATCGCCAGCCCCTGGCCATCGACCTGGCGGCCGACCAGCGTGCGCGGATCGAGCCGGTGCGGTCGCCCCCAGATGTCGATCAGCGCCGCCATGGTCGGGCGCGTGCTGTGGAGCTGGATCTGCTCCGGCATGATTTTGATCGGGCTCTGTAGCTCGTCACGACATTCCTCGCACAGCACACCCACTTCCGCGGGACGCTGGCGACACACCGGGCACATCACCACATCATCCTATCATCAGCTGTGTCGCCAAAGATCGGTTCCGTCAGTGCGCCAGTTGATGACTCCGGGGGGGGTGGCGCACGACACCCGCAGGCCAACGCCTTGCGTCCAGCGATGGCGAGCGTCGACTCACCCGGAGTTTGCCTACGGATCTCGATGAGCATGTAGGAAAAAACACTATTCCCATGCCGCGTAGCGTTGGCCTTGTACCGGCGCCGAGTTACGGCGGCGGGTGATGGCGAGCTCGAACGCGAACGATTGCTTCGCGACGCCATCCTCGGCCGCGGTCATGACCTGAAAGTGCAAATGAGGTATCGATGAAAATCCCGTGTTGCCCGACAACCCGAGCTCCTGGCCGCGCACCACCTGATCTCCCGGTCGGACCTCGACGCCGCTCGGTGACAGGTGCATGTACTCGCCGAGCGTGCCGTCGCTGTGCAGCACGATCACGAAGTTGGCACGCTTGTCGTCGAGGAACTCCGGCGACGTGCCGCCATCCTGGGCGCGCGCGTTGACCGCCACCACGACCCCGGGCCGCGCCGCGACGATCGGCGTCGCCACCGGGCAGTTGAAGTCGACCGCGTATTCGTTCGAGCCATGGTGCGAGAACGCCCCGTGAAATCCCTGCAGGACCGCGAAGCTACGGCCGCGCGCAAAGGGTAGGCGATAGACGTACGGCGATGGCCGTGACCGCGGATCGCCGAACCGCGCCGAGAACTCCAGCACGCGATGGTACGAGAGCCCCGGATCGATCTGCGCGAGCTCGGCGAGCACCACGGTGGCGCCCGCGCCGCGCGGCGCGCTCGCCGGCGGCAGGACGGTCGTGCCCTCGAGCGCCGACATCGGCTCGAGGTTATCGAGCGTCGCGATCTTCCAGTGGAGCGTCAGCGGCACGGCGTAGCGATTGCGCGCGACCTGCTCGACCCGCGTGCCGTCGCGGTAGAGCTCGAGCTCGAGCTGCCCGCCGTCGAACGCAAGGCCGATCACGCGATCTTCGAGCTGGCCGACCGCGGCCGGCGGCTGCGACGAGCGCCACGCGGTGCGATAGGGCGCGGGCGCCGGTCCGAAGATCATGGGATCGCAGCCCACCAGGCCCAGGGCGAGCCATATCCACATCCACGTCCACACGGGGGGCATCTTACAGGTTGCTTTGCCTCAGATCGCCACGGTCCGGCGGGTGCGGTAGCGGACCATGGAGCGGCTGAGCTTGTCCCACACGGTGAGCTTGGCCATCGAGCGGAACGACGCCCAGATCAGCAGCACCGGCGGGACGATCGCCAGGCAGCTGACGATGGCGTGGGGGACGGAGCGGAGCTCGTAGCCAGCGTAGCCGAGCACCGAGTCGACCGTGTCCTTCGCACAGTACAGCACGTTCGGGATGATCACGCGGGTCGCCGCGCGCCCCAGCGAGGGCTTGCCGCCGGTCACGACGTCGACGACCTCGAGCTCGAGCATCCACTGGCCGAGCGTGCGGCCGCGGCGCGCCAGCGCGACGATCTGGTACAGCGACAGCGCGATGAACACCGACGCGCCGGTCTCGCCCAGCTTGCTGTGGGTCAGGAGCTGGACCGGCAGCATGAGCGCCAATGCCACCATGGACGCGATGATCAGATCGGCCAGCCCCGCCATCGCGCGGACCCAGGTGCCGGCGGGCCGCATGTGCTCCACCGAAGCCCGCTCGATCGCGCGGATCAGCTCGTCGTAGCTCGCGAACCGGTCGGCCGGCGACGGCGCCATCATGCGAGCGATCAGCGCGTCGACCGCGGCGATCGACGTGCGCGGCTGACCCGGGCGGCGGGGCACCACCGGGCGCATCGCGGTCGAGTGCTTCGACAGCAGGGCCTCGAGGGTCTCGGCCTCGAACGGTGGCTTGCCCGACACCAGGTGGAACAGCGTCGCGCCGAGCGCGTAAATATCGGCGCGTAGATCGACCGGCTCGCCGCGCGCCTGCTCGGGCGCCATGTACAGCGGCGTGCCCGCGAACGAGGTCTGCGCGACCGGACCGCGGGTCACCTCGTCGAGCGCGCCGGCGGCGAGCCCGAAGTCGAGCAGCTTGACCATGCCATGGCTGTCGATCATCAGGTTCGATGGCTTGATGTCGCGGTGGGTGATGCCGTGGCGCTCCGCCTCGCGCAGCCCCAGCGCCGCCGACCGGATGATCGACAGCGCGTCGTCGACCGGGAGCGGCCCGGCGGCGATCCGGGTCGCGACGGTCTGCCCGGCGACGTACTCCATCGCGAAGTACAGCCGGCCGGCCTCCTCGCCGATGAAGTAGATGTGACCGACGTTGGGGTGGGTGATGCGCGCCTGGGCACGCGCCTCGCGGATGAGGCGGTCGCGGTGGTTGGCGCTACGATGGGTGCCGGGGGGCAGCACCTTGATCGCGACCGGGCGATCGAGCGCGAGATCGGTCGCGAGGTAGACCTCGCCCATGCCGCCCGCGCCGAGCGGCCGCTCGATCCGGAAGTGCCCGAGCGGCTGGCCGGGAGCGAGGCTTGTCGGCACGTCCGACGGTGGGCGCGGCCCGGTCGCGGTGCTGGCGGGGTCGTCGATCCGCGCGGCGAGTGTGTCATCGAGCTCGGGGCGCATCGCCGCCAGGATACCCAATGGACCGCCGGGGCGAGCGAGATCCGCACCTCCATCGCCCGGCCGTCGCGTCGCGCACGCCCGGCTGCCGGGCCTTGCCGGCGGGGCCGCGCGCTGGCGAGTTCTTGACTCGCCCAGTGATTCGCATACCTTCGGCAGCGATGCCGGGCGCAGATCGCAGCTGGACCATCGCGCCGGCGCTCCTGTGGTTCGGAGGCTGCCTCGTGGTCGCGCTGTGCGTGCTCGATGGCGGGGTCCAGGCGCTCGCCGAGCGGTTCACCGCCAGGCCCGAGGCGGATCGCCCGCCGGCCGCGGGGCCCGTGTTCACGGCCAAGCCGGCCGTGGTCGCCGAGGCGAGCGAGGGCGCGGGCGACGGCGTGGGCGAGATCGATGAGCCACCGGGGGCGTCCCGGCCGACCGCGGCCACCCGCCGCGACAAGATCCTGTCGCTCGAGGACGTTTGCATCGACGGCACGCCAGATGAATGCAAGCGATGGGCGATGGACGGCTTCTACCGCGCGGTGGCGAGCACCAAGGCGCACAAGCTCGGGCGCGCGGTCCGGGTCTCCTGGTACGGCGACTCGGTGATCGCCACCGATGCGATTCCCGGGCGGCTGCGCGCGCTGATGCAGCAGGAGCTGGGCGATGGCGGCCCCGGGTTCGTCTACCTCGTGCCGCCCCACCGGTTCTGCGGCCACGAGGCGATCACGCGGGCGAGCACGGGCGGCTGGACTGCCCACGCGATCTCGACGATGCAGGTCGCCGACCGGCTGTACGGCGTGGGCGGCAGCACCGCGGAGACCGACAGCGGCCGGGCGACGATCAAGCTCAACGCCGGGACGGCGTCGCTGGTCGAGCTGCACTACCTGGCGCAGCCGCGCGGCGGCTCGGCCACGCTCACCGCCGATGGTGCGCTGCTCGCCACGGTCGAGACCAGGAGCTCCGCGAAGCAGGCGGCCTACGCCACCGCGAGCATCGAGGGCGGCGCGCACAGGTTCGAGCTCGCGGCGGCCGGCCGGGTCCGCGTGTTCGGCATCGACCTCGAGAACCCAAGCGGCGCGGTGGTCGATAACCTCGGCGTGGTCAGCGTCAACGTCAAGAGCTTCGACGCCAACGAGCCGGCGCACTTCCAGGCCGCGCTGGCGCACCGCAGCGCCGATCTGGTGATGATCATGATCGGCGCCAACGAGGCCCAGTGGCTGCAGCCGACCGATCACGACACCAAGGACTACGCGGCGCGCTACGGCAAGCTGCTCGCCGAGGTCCGCGCCGCGCGGCCCGAGGCGGCGTGCCTCGTGGTGTCGCCGACCGATCAGGCCGAGGCCATGGACGGAGAGTACCCGTCGCGCCCGGTGATGCCGGTGCTGATCGCCGCGCAGCGCAAGGCCGCGCTCGATCAGGGCTGTGCGTTCTACTCGACGTACGCGTGGATGGGCGGCAAGGGCTCGGCGGCGAAGTGGTTTCGCAAAGGCCTGGTCGGCAGCGATTTCCAGCACCTGTCGCGCAAGGGCGCAAACAAGCTCTCCGAATCGCTGTTTGGCACCTTGATGGCGGGCTATCAGAAATATGCCAATCCATAGCGTCCTGGTGAGTCGTGCGCGCTAGCGCGCTGTTCGCGCTCGTCGTGCTCGCCGGTTGCGGCAGCGGTTGCGATGGCGAGCACCGCCGCGCGGCCGGTCCGTCGACGCCGGCCGCCACGCCGCCGCAGGCGAGCGCGCCGCTCGCGGTCCCTGCCGCCGTGGTCCCGGTCACGGCCCCGGTGGCGCCGGTGGTCGCGGTGGCGCCGGGCTTCCTCGACGCGCCCGCCGGCAGCCTCGATGGCCTGTTCGCCGGGCTGGCCGCCGCCGAGCGCAGCGACCCGGGCGCGCGCGTGCTGTGGCTGTTCTTCGGCGACTCGCACACCGCGGGCGACTCGATGACGTCGCGGCTGCGGGTGACCCTGCAGCGCAAGTTCGGCGACGCGGGGCGCGGCCTGGTCGCGGCCGGCCGCCCACCGACGCGCCACTACTACCAGCGCGACGTCCGCTACGGGACCACGGGCTCGTGGAAGGCCGCGGTCGGCGGCCACAAGAGCGACCCCGAGCCCTACGGGATCGCCGGGCTGCGGGTCTACGGCCACACCAAGGGCGCCGCGCTGTGGGTCGAGACCTGCGCCGAGTGCGAGGCCGGGTCCCAGGTCGCGCAGTTCGAGATCCTGTACTACGCCGCCCCCGATCACGGCTCGCTGCGCTATCGCGTCGACGATCGGCCGTGGCAGCCGCTCAAGACGCGGACCCAGCCGATCGAGCCGCCGCACCCGGCGCGCCAGGTCATCCCGGTGACCGACGGGCCGCACCGGCTGACCCTCGAGCACACCGGCGGCGGCGTGGTCGATCTGTTCGGCGTGGTGCTCGAGCGCTTGCGGCCGGGCGTGATCGTCGATTCGCTCGGCGTGGTCGGCCGCCGGCTCGGCAGCCTCAGGTCGTGGGACTGGGCGGTGATCGGCGAGCAGCTCGCGAGCCGCGATCCGCGGGTCGTCGTGCTGCAGTACGGCACCAACGAGGCCGACGATCCCGCGCTCGATCTCGAGGCGATGGGGCGCTACTTCGACGACACGATCCTGCGGATCCGCGCCGCCGCGCCGACCGCGGCGATCTTGATCCTCGGGCCGCCTGATCTGGCGATCCGCGAGGCCGGCAAGGCGTGCGATCGCCTGCACGGCGAGGCGGCGCTGATCCCGGAGTGCGAGTGGCGCACGCCGCAGGTGCTCGCCGAGATCATCTCGCTCGAGCACGCCGCCGCCGCGCGCAACCACGTCGCGTTCTTCGATACGTTCGCCGCGATGGGCGGCGCCGATCGCATGCACGCGTGGTTCCTCGCCGAGCCCAAGATCGCCTACAAGGACCACGTGCACCTCACCGATCTCGGCTATCAGGCGTGGGCCGATGCGCTGTCCCAGGCGGTGCTCGCCGAGTACAGCCGGTGGCGGCAGGGTCTGGGCCTGCCGCCGACCCAGCCGCTCGAGGCGCCGCCGCCCGCGGCGCTGCCGCACGACGCCGCGACGCCCGGCACCGCCAGCCCCTAGCTTCGCCGCGCATGCTGTTCTCGAGCCCCGACTACCCGCTGTTCCTGATCGCGGTGTTCTTCCTCTACGCGCTGGCGCGCTGGGGCGGGCCGGCGTCGCGGGTGGCGCGGCTCGCCCGGCTCGCCGTCATGGTGCTGCTCGGCGACGTCGTGTTCATGCTGGTCGCCAAGCAGCCCGACGCGCTGTGGGATCCGATCGGCGGCGCGCTGCTCCGGCTCGCGGCCGGCGAGGCGCGGTGGCCGATCGCGCGCCTCGCGTGGCACTGGGCGATCGGCGGGGCGGTGCTGGTCGGCGGGCTCGCCGCGGGCCGGCGCGGCGGGCGGTGGATCGCGTCCGACCCGGGGCAGGCGTGGATCGCGCGCGGCATGGTCGCGGCGCTGGCGGCGGTCGGCGCCACGGTCGCGCTCGCGTGGCACGCCGGGGTGCTCGACGCGGTGACCGCCGCGATCGCCGGCCACGGCCACCTCGCGGTGCTGGCGGTCCTCGGGGTGGGCCTCGGCGCCACCGAGGTCGCCGCGTACCGGCCGCTCGGCCGCGTCGTGATCTTGTTCGTCGCCTCGTCGTTATTCTATCACGCGTGGGCGGCGGCGATGCCGGGGCCGTACCGCTACCTGCTCGCGCTGCTGCTCGCCACGATCGTGCTCGATTACTACCTCGCGCTGTGGATCGAGCGCACCGAGGCGCCGGCCCGCCGCAAGGCGCTGGTCGTGATCAGCCTGTGCTCGAACCTCGGCATCCTGGGGTTCTTCAAGTACGCCGACTTTCTCACCCACGACGTGCTGCAGCTCGACGTGCGCTACCTGAAGCTGATCCTGCCCGCCGGGATCTCGTTTCACACCTTCCAGTCGCTGTCGTACACGATCGACGTCTATCGCCGGCAGCTGCGCGCGACGCGCTCGGTGGTGACGTTCGCGACGTTCGTGCTGTTCTTCCCGCAGCTCGTCGCCGGCCCGATCGTCCGGGCCCAGGATCTGCTGCCGCAGCTCGACGAGCTGCCGCCGCTCGAGCTCGAGGCCGCGACGGCGGGGCTGTTCCGCATCGTGATCGGCCTGTTCAAGAAGATCGCGGTGGCCGACACCCTGGCGCTCGCGCTGGTCGATCGCGTGTTCGAGGCGCCGGAGCGGTTCTCGGCGCTCGAGGTGATGGTCGGCGTGTACGCCTACGCGCTGCAGATCTACCTCGACTTCTCGGCGTACTCCGACATCGCGATCGGCTCGGCGCAGGTGCTGGGCTTCACGCTGCCCGAGAACTTCCGCACGCCGTACCGATCGGCGAACCTCCAGGAGTTCTGGCGGCGCTGGCACATCAGCCTGTCGACCTGGCTGCGCGACTACCTCTACATCGCGCTCGGCGGCAGCCGGGGGGCGCCGTGGCGAACCTACGCCAACCTGGTCGCGACGATGGTGCTGGGCGGGCTGTGGCACGGCGCCAGCTGGGCGTTCGTGGTGTGGGGCGCGCTGCACGGCGGCGGGCTCGCCGTCACGCGGTACTTCCAGCGCCATGCGTCCGAGCCGCGGACGGCGCGGTCGCTGGGGGTGGCGTGCGCGGCGATCGCGGTGGTCGGCGCGGCGATCCACGGGTTCGTGCTCGGCCAGGCCGGCGCGTGGATCCAGCTGGTCTGCGCGTGGCTGTACCTCACGCCGCTGTGGGCGGTGGCGACCGCGTGGCTGTCGCGCGAGGCGCCCGCGCCCACAGCGCCGCTCGCGGTGGCCGGCGACCCCGGCGTGCCGTGGCGCGCGGTGTTTGCGCTTGGCGCCGTGCCGGGGACGCCGCTCGCGGTGCGGCTCCCCGAGCTGCTCCGGATCGCGATGTGCGTCGCGGGCGCCGGCGTGCTCGCCGCGCTGGCGGTGGCGCCGGGCTGGACGTGGATCCCGCTGGTGATCGCGACGTGGACCCTGGGCGTTTGGGCCGATGTCGCGGAGCTCGGCGCCCGCGCGCTCGGCGCCCACCTGGCGGTCTACGCGCGCCGGGCGCTCGCCGTCGTGCTGGTGTTTCACTACGTGTGCCTGGCGTGGGTGTTCTTCCGGGCGAGCTCGTTCGACAACGCGCTCGGCGTGCTCCGCCAGCTCGCCACGCTCGAGACCGATCACGCCAACCTCGTGCCGCTCGTGATGCTGGCGCTCGTGGTGGGCGTCGCGTGTCACCTGTTCGCCGGCGGCAGCTTTCGCTGGCTCGGCCGGCGGTTCGTCGGGCTGCCGCCGTGGGCGCAGGGCGTCGCGCTCGCCGGGGTCGCGCTGGTGCTCCGCGAGCTGGGTCACGCCAAGCTCGTGCCGTTCATCTATTTCCAGTTCTGACGCCGCAAAACCGCGCCGCCAGGCGCCGCGGCGGCGAGCGATGCCCTATCGTCTCTGCGGTACGTGCTCGGCGCCAAGAACCTCGTGATCTCGGCCGCGGCCGTGGTGGTCGGCGCCGCCATCGCGCGGGCCGCGCCACCCGGCGAGGGCGCGGCCGTGGTGCGGCTGACCGGCGCCGAGCTCGCGGCGCTGGGCGCGGTCGATCTGGCGACGGCGCTCGCGCTCGTGCCCGACGTGATCGTGGTCGCCGACGGGCGCGGCGGATCGACCGTCGACCTGCGCGGTTCGCGCGGCGCGGCGATCCGCGTGGTGATCGACGGCGTGCCGGTGACCGATCCGTACTACGGCACGTTCGACGTCGGGACGCTGCCGATCACCGACATCGCCGAGCTGCGGATCGCCACGGTGGCGGCGTCGCCGGTCGACGGGATCGGTGGCTCGGGCGGCACGATCGACGTCCGCACGCGCGAGGCGATCGGCCCGCAGCTCGTGGTCGCCCGGCTCACCGCGGACTCGCTGCCGAGCCTCGGCGCGACCGGCTCGGCGCGCGTCGTCCTGGGGCGCCACCTGGGGCTGCGGCTGTCCGGCGCGGCGATGGCGGGGGGGCGCGAGTTCACGGTGCCGGCGGCGCCCACCGCCGCGTCGCTGGGCGAGGGCCGCCACGCGGTCAGCGGCGCCGGCCGGCTGGCGTATCGCGACGGCGATCTGCGGATCACGGCCGACGGCTCGATCGACGATCGCCACTACGTCGCGCCGCCGGCCGACGCCACGTTCGGCTCGATCCTGCTGGTCGATGGCGACACCGCGGCGCGGGCGTCGGCGACCGCGGCGGACCGCGTCGGCGCGCTCGAGCTCGAGGCGCAGGCGTGGACGCACTATCAGAACCAGCGCGCCCGGGTGTTCCGCGATCCGGCGTTCACCGACCAGCTCGCGGTCGAGAACTTCCAGGCGGTGCGCAGCGGCGCGCGCGGGCAGGCCAGCAGACCGCTGGGCGACGCGCTGCGCGTCACCGGCGCGTTCACCGGCGAGTTCCAGAAGGCGGCCGCCTCGGACATCGTCAACCAGGTGTCGCGCGGCCAGGCGACGCTGCTCGCCGCCGGCGGCGGCGTGCAGTTCGCGCGCGGTGCGCTGCGCGGCGATGCGACCGCCGGCGGCGGGGCGATCCTCGGCCTGCACCCCCGGGTGTGGCCCGCGGCCACGGCGGTGGTCGCGTACGCGGTGGCGCGCGGTCTCGAGCTCGTGGCGACCGCCGCGCACACGAGCCGGCCGCCGACGCTGCGCGAGCGGTTCGATCAGAACGGCAACCTGCGGCTGGGCCCGGAGCACACCACGCTCGCCGAGCTCCGCGCGCGCGCCGAGCTCGCCGGCGTCGTGCACCTCGAGCTCGCGCCCTACTACAAGCGCACGACCCAGACGATCGGCCGGTCCCAGGTGGCGGCGACCGGCGGCGAGCTCCTCAACCTCGGCGCGATCGACGCCTGGGGGCTCGACGGCCAGGCGCGCGCGACGCCGCATCCGCGGGTCGAGGCAGGCGTCGCCTACGAGTACCTGAAGGCGCGCGCCGCGGCGTACCGCGTGCTCCCCGCCCAGGACGATCCGATCGGCGTGCTGCCGCACCACCGGTTCGACGCCTGGGTGGAGGGCCGCCCGGTGGACGGGATCTCCGGCCAGCTCCGCGTGACCTACGCCAGCGCGTCGATCGACGACACCGCGGTGATCCCGAGCCGCGTCGTGGTCACGGCGGCGGTGACCGCGCAGCTGACCCGCGCGTACCAGGCGACGCTCCGGCTCGACGATCTGGCGAACGAGCGGCCCGAGACGAGCGTGGGGCGTCACGCCGCCGGTCGCCAGGTCTTGCTCGTCCTGCAGGCCGCCTGGGACTAGAACACCAGGCGCCAGCCGAGCAGGATCAGCGGGGTCGCCGCCGGGTTCGCCGGATCCAGCCCGTAGGGAACGTGACCCGCCGGCGGGGCCTGGCCGTCCGCGAGGGGCGGGTCGAGCGGCGCGGGCAGGCGGCGGACCTCCCACTCGATGATCGCGAGCGCGCCCTGCGGCCCGTGCCCGCTCGACTGGATGATCACCTGACCGTCGGCGTCGTTGTCGTGGTCCGCGTTGAACCCGGGGTCGTCGGGGTTGTTGAGGATCGTGACGCTGAACCACGCGTTCAGATCGGCGGCGAACAGGTTCTGGTCGCTGACGTCGCCCGGGAGGACGCCGTTGCTCGGCAACACCTGGGTCGCCAGCGGCAAGAGCGGCGCCGCGTTGGCCTTGTGCACGAGCGCGCTCCACCGCGGCTGTGGCGGCGTGGGGTGGGCCGCGTCGACGGCGACGTAGGCGTGGCGCAGCGCATCCATCGCCGCGGCCGCGCCGCTCTCGGCGGCGTACAGCGCGATCGCCTGCGACCGGTCGTTGCTCGAGGCCTTGAGCACGCCTTGCACGCTGACCACGGTCAAGCTGCCGAGCGCGCCGAGCGATGACAGGACGATCATCGCGAGCAACATCGAGTTGCCCGCTTGACCGTCCCGCGCGCGCGGCCTCGTCATCGCTTGGAGCAGAGTGTACCGAGACGCCGCGCCGGTCACCCGGGATTCGGCGAATTCCGCGGCCGGCCCGCGTGAGCCAGCGCACGTCGCGCGAAGGCTATGCGGTCATGCGCGTCGCGGGCGTCGCGGTCGTCGGGCGCGGCCGCTCGGCTTCGCTCAGGCGCGCGAGCGGGAAGCTGAACCTCACGCTGGTGCCGCGGCCGGGTTCGGAGACGATCGCGACACCGCCGCCGCTATCGACGGCGACCGCGCGCAGCACCGCGAGCCCGATGCCGCGGCCCGAGGTCTCGCTGGCCGCGTCGCGCGTCGAGAAGCCATCGGCGAACAGCGCGTCGACCAGGTGCTCGCGGGTGTCGTGGGGCAGGCCGCCGGCGCGCGCGCGGTCGCGGACGCGCTCCCAGTTGACGCCGCGGCCGTCGTCGCGGATCTCGATCACGAGCGCGCCCTCCTCGACGCTCGACACCAGATCGATCCGCGCCTGCGCCGGCTTGCCCGCGGCGATGCGCTCGTCGGCGCTCTCGACGCCGTGGTCGACCGCGTTGCGGACGGCGTGGACGAACGCGGCCCAGAACGGGCTCCACCGCGCCGGCTCGAGCCGCGGGCCGCGATCGTCGACGCCGACGGTGAGGTCCTTGCCGAGCTGGCGGGCCAGGCGCAGCGTCTGCTCGGCGACGCGCTCGAACCGGCGGGCGACCGGCTCGAGCCGCCACGCTTCGATCATGCGCTCGATGTCGGCGGACGGCTGGGCGGTGCGCAGCGCGCCGATCACGCGGTCGACGTCCTCGCGGGTGATCTCGAGCGCACGATCGCGGCGCGAGCCGAGCAGCGCGTCGATCCGGCCGACGAACCCGCGCCACCGCGCGGTCAGCTCGGCGCGCTCCTCCGGGGTCGGTCCCGTGCCGTCCTCGAGCATCCGGGTCTCGAGATCGTGGCAGTACGCGGCGATGCTATCGACGCCGAACAGCGCGGTGTTGCCCTTGAGCGTGTGGACGCGGCGGTAGATCTCGGTGAGGGGCTCGGCGCCGCCCGCGGCGATCCCGCGGACCAGCTCGTCGGCCTCGTCGTAGAACTCGATGAAGCCGTTGCGATCCTTGGCGAACCGCTCGAACGCGGCGACCAGCTCGCGGCGATAGAGCTCGGCGCGCTCGCGCGCGACCTCGGCGGTGACGTCCGAGATCACGACGAGCATCAGCTGCGGGATGTCGCCGGGGCCGATCGGCTGGTAGCGGAACCGCAGGTGGCGATCGCCGATCGCCAGGCGCGCCGGCAGCTGGAACAGCGTGACCTCGAGCGGCATCGTCCCGCTGGCGAGCTCGTCCCAGCCCAGCCGGAGCCGCGCGGCGAAGTCGTCATTGACCGGCGCGAGGTAGTCGAACAGGCTCGCGGAGGCCGGCGCCGCGCCGAGCCAGGTCTCGAGGATCTTCGACCGCTCGGCCGACATCACACCGGTCAGGTCGACGGTGAACAGGCCCTGGTCGACGTTGTCGAGCACGCGGCTCATGTCGCGGGTGCGCTCGTCGAGCGCCGCGGTCCGCGCCGCGACGATCTTCTCGAGCCCGATCACGTTGTCGAAGAAGCTGCGCGCGACGAACGTCGCCGCGACCGACTCGAGCACGACGAACACGGCGTGGACGACCACGGTCCAGATCGACGCCTGGTAGTTGAACACGCTGGCCGGGATCACGAGCCACAGGACGACGTGATGTACCGCCGCGGTCGCCGCCGCGGTCAGGATCACCGCCGGGTTGGCGAACACGGCGAGCAGCGCGAGCAGCACGAAGAAGTAGAAGTGCATCTCGATCTGCATCGGGCCCTGCCCGAAGTGGACCAGGAGCCCGCCCATCACCATCGCCGTGAAGCCATAGGTCGCCGACAGCAGGCGCGGGTTCTTGAACGTGACGTACGCGATCGTCGGGCCGACCAGGACCAGCGGGGTCAGCACCGCGGCCTGCACCAGGCTGGTGCCGGCGAGCGCCGCGACCGCGATGAACACCGGGACGTGGCAGTAGAAGAACACCAGCGCGATCCGGTTCATCCGCCGCAGGTAGCTGCGCTCGAACGCGGTGATCTCGCGGGGCAGGGTCAGGTAGCTCATCAGGTGCTTCATGTCGGGCTCGCTTCAGTTCCACCGGCGGATGCTGAGCGGGTCGATCGCCGTGCGGAGCGCGGCGCCGACCGCACAGCCAAACGTCGGCAGCGGCGCGACCCGCTCGCCGCGGCGGGTCGTCGCGATGATCAGGGCGTCGCGGACGTCGCTGGCTTGCTTGCGCGGCGTGTAGCCCCCGAGGTAGCGGATCGCGTCGGCGGGATCGACGACGACGAGCAGCGGCGCGGCCTCGACGTGGTAGCGCGCCCCGAGCTGCGCGGGGGTGACGAGGTCGAGGTCGAAGCCGCGCGCGCGGATCGCCGCGACGCGCGCGGCGTCGGGCTGGGCCGCGATCAGCACGACGCGCTCGGCGACCTCGGCGGGCCGCGGGCTCGCCAGCAGGTGGTCGAGCACGCGCAGCGAGCACACGCAGTCCTGGTCGAGCACGTGGAGCACGAGCCAGCGACCGCGCTGCGCGGGCAGCCGCTGGGC
>Ga0302262_10000692_pt1 | contig 14320 bp, 11 predicted proteins | sample II_Fen_E3_4_FD_194557 | JGI IMG/M metagenome (GOLD analysis project Ga0302262, IMG submission 194557) | Peat permafrost microbial communities from Stordalen Mire near Abisko, Sweden - II_Fen_E3_4 | ecosystem: Environmental > Terrestrial > Soil > Wetlands > Permafrost | place: Sweden: Abisko...
GTTCCAGTTTCGCGGCAAAAGCGGCGTCGAACATCAGGTCAGGGTCACGGACCGGCGGCTGGCCCGGGTGATCAAGCGCTGTATGGAGTTGCCGGGGCAGAACCTGTTCCAGTACCTGGACGAACACGGCGAGCGCCGCACCGTCAGCTCATCGGATATCAATGGTTACCTGCAAAGCCTGACGGGCGCCGATTTCACCGCCAAGGACTACCGCACCTGGGCGGGCAGTGCCCTGGCTTTGGCGACCCTGCGCAAGCTGCATTGGCAACCGGAGGCCGATGCAAAAAAACACATTGTCGAAATGGTCAAGGCCGTCGCCCGACAGTTGGGCAACACCCCGGCGATCTGCCGCAAGTGCTATATCCACCCCGCCGTACTGGAAGGGTTTCTACAAGGTGACCTCGCCAAACTGCCACGCACTCGCCAGCGCAAGGGCTTGCGTCTAGAAGAGGTCGCATTGGCGACGTTTCTCCAGAGCCTTGTCTTGCGCTAGGCTCTGTACGAAATGTATCTGCGCTCGGTGATGCTGCGTTGAAAACAGGCTCGGAATGCTCATTTACAACCAGTAAACTCCGCTTCCTCGCCTGTTTTCGCCTTGCCTGACCTTCGCTCGAAAACATTTCGTACAGAGCCTAGGCAACGGCGCCTGCCCCGAACTGTCACGTTTTGTTAACAATTGTGTCTTAACCTGCGCCGGGACGCGTTGATAAATTTTCAACCTGTGCTGTTCAACTCAAGCGTTTATTGTCGAAAGTCATACATCTCTGAAGTAATCCGCCATGACGGCGCGAAACTACGCGCTTGCGAGAAGTATCCTGATCAGCGGCTAACATCTGCGCAAACCTCAGACCTTGCCGATGGCTAAAAAAAGACTTTTTCCTGAACAATGGCTGTTTAAAACCCGAATTGATCTATACACGTGAAAATATTCGGGCTTATAAAGCGAACCAGCGTTTTTAACCAGAGATGCCGGGGGTTTGACGTACATTACCGGCTAGCTACACTGAGACTAAAGCTGTCTAAAGTGTCGGACTCATGTTGATAGTAAGTCTCATCACCATGAAAAACTAACGAGGCATAAACGTAATTTTCATAATTGACGCTGTAGTCTCGCCACCACTGAACTACCTTGAGACAGCACATTGACGGAAACTCCCGTAATCGCACTACCGGCGCAGTCGCAATCGGTAGTTTCCAGGCACAACCACGTCCTGTAGTTACTGTGCACGCCACTTCTAACAATGCAAAGACCCGCCCAAGCATGGTCTGCTCCTAGACTTTCGCCTGCCAGAGGATACATATGACGCAGCCCTTCCTTCCTTTTTCCCGTCCGGATATTGGTGACGAAGAAATCGCGGCCGTCAGCCGGGTATTGCGCTCCGGCTGGATAACCACCGGCCCGGAATGCCAGAAGCTGGAGCAACACTTTGCCGAACGTACCGGGGCCCGGCATGCCGTGGCGCTGTCCTCGGCCACCGGCGCGATGCATGTGACGCTGCTGGCGCTAGGCATTGGCCCCGGAGACGAAGTGATCACGCCGTCGCAGACCTGGGTCTCAACCGCCAACATGATCTGCCTGCTGGGCGCGACCCCGGTGTTCGTCGATGTCGACCGGCACACCCTGATGAGCGACGCCAGCGCCATCGAACAGGCCATCACCCCACGCACCAAAGCAATCATTCCGGTGCATTACGCTGGCGCGGCCTTTGACCTGGACCCGCTGTATGTCGTGGCCGAACGCCACGGCATACCGGTGATCGAGGACGCCGCCCATGCGGCCGGGACCCTGTACAAAGGCCGGGCCGTCGGCGCCCGGGGCACAGCGATTTTTTCCTTCCATGCCATCAAGAACATGACCTGTGCCGAAGGCGCGATGTTCGTCAGCGATGACGAGCACCTGGCCAACCGTGTACGCATGCTCAAGTTCCATGGCCTCGGCGTAGACGCCTACGACCGCCTGAGCCACGGCCGCAAGCCCCAGGCCCAGGTGATCGAGCCGGGTTTCAAATACAACCTGGCCGACATGAACGCGGCCATTGCTCTGGTCCAGCTTGAGCGTCTGGAGGCCATCAATGCCAAGCGGCGCCTGCTGGCCGAGCATTACCTCAAGCGTCTGGCCAGTTCGCCGGTGCTGCCCTTGGCGCAACCGCGCTACAGCCAACACCATGCCTGGCACCTGTTCGTCGTGCGCATTGACCCCGAGCGCTGCGGCCTGGACCGCGACGCTTTCATGCAAGCGCTCCAGCAACAGAATATCGGCAGCGGCATTCACTTTATCGCCACTCACCTGCATGCCTGGTATCGCCAGCGCTTTCCCGACGTACATCTGCCAGACACCGAGTGGAACTCCTCACGCCTGTGCTCGATCCCGCTGTTCCCCGAGATGTCCCTCGACGATGTCGAGCGGGTCGTCAATGCCATTGAAACGATTGTGGAATATCGCCCGTGAGACCTTATCCGATCAACCGCGTATCCGTCGTGATACCGGTCTACAACGAACATGAGAGCCTCCCCGAACTGTTACGCCGGACCGCAGCGGCCTGCGCGCAGCTGGAACATGAGTGCGAAATCATCCTGGTCGACGATGGCAGCCGCGATGACTCCGCCGAAATCCTCCAGGATGCCGCCGCCCGTCCCGGCAGCCCTTTCGTGGCGGTGATCCTCAATCGAAACTATGGTCAGCACGCGGCGATCATGGCCGGTTTTGAGCAGTGCAAGGGCGATGTGGTCATCACCCTGGACGCCGACCTGCAAAACCCGCCCGAAGAAATCCCGCGCCTGGTCCGGCTCGCCGCCCAGGGCTATGACGTCGTCGGCACCGTGCGCAATAACCGGCAGGACTCGGCCTGGCGGCGCTGGCCATCACGGCTGATCAACCTGGCCGTGCAACGCTCCACCGGCGTCGCCATGAGCGATTACGGCTGCATGTTGCGTGCTTATCGCCGCAGCATCGTCGACGCCATGCTCGCCTGCCGGGAACGCAGCACCTTTATCCCAATCCTGGCCAACAGCTTCGCCCGCCACACCACCGAGGTGCTGGTCGAACACGCCGAGCGTGAACACGGCGACTCTAAATACAGCCCCATGCGTTTGATCAACCTGATGTTCGACCTGATCACCTGCATGACTACCACGCCGCTGCGCCTGCTGAGCATTGTCGGCTTCAGCATGGCGCTGCTCGGTGTCCTGTTCGCGTTGATGCTGATCGTGCTGCGGCTGATCTTCGGCGCACCGTGGGCAGGCAATGGCAGTTTCGTGTTGTTCGCCGTGCTGTTTGTGTTCACCGGCGGCCAATTCATTGGCATGGGCCTGCTGGGTGAATACCTGGGCCGCATGTACAGCGACGTACGCGCGCGCCCGCGGTTTTTCATTGAAAAAATCGTGCGCGACACGCCTCCCTCTGCCTCGACGACCAGCAGTGATTCGTCGACTCAACATCCCTCTTTGAGCAAGGTTGCACCATGAGTCTGAAAACGGTTGTCTTCGCCTATCACGATATCGGTTGTGTCGGTATCCAGTCGCTGCTCGATGCCGGCTATGAAATCAGCGCCGTCTTTACCCATGCCGACGATCCGAAAGAAAAAACCTTCTTCGCCTCCGTCGCCCGACTCTGCGCCCGCCACGATATCCCGGTGCATGCCCCCGAAGACGCCAACCATCCGCTGTGGATAGAACGCATCGGCAAACTGGCACCGGACTTCATCTTCTCGTTTTACTACCGCCATTTGCTCAGCGAGACCCTGTTGGCCCAAGCCAAACAGGGTGGTATCAACCTGCACGGTTCGCTGCTGCCACGTTATCGCGGCCGCGCACCGGCCAACTGGGTATTGGTCAACGGCGAACAGGAAACCGGCGTTACCCTGCACAAAATGGTCAAGCGCGCCGATGCCGGCGACATCCTCGCGCAGCAGCGGGTCAGCATCGCTCCCGACGACGACGCCCTGAGCCTGCACGGCAAGTTGCGCCATGCGGCGGCTGAACTGCTCGCGCAAAACCTGCCCTTACTGGCGCGCGGCGAATTGTCCGGCGTCGCCCAGGATGAGTCGCAAGCCAGTTATTTCGGCCGTCGCACCCCGGCTGATGGGCGCATGGACTGGCAGTTGCCGGCCACCACGTTGAACAACCTGATCCGCGCTGTCACCCAGCCCTACCCTGGCGCATTCTCCCTGGCCGGCGAGCACAAGCTGATCGTCTGGAGCGCCAAGGTCCAGGCCGGCAACGAGGGGCTGGCGCCCGGCACCGTCATCAGTTGCGACCCGCTGCGCATTGCCTGCGGCGAAGGCTCGCTGATCATCAGCGCTGGCCAGCGTGGCGACGACGGCCTGTACCTGAGCGGCCCGCAACTGGCCCGGGAATTCGGCCTGGTGGCAGGCTCGCGACTGGTCAGCAACGACAGCGTAAAGCCGGCACGTCGCACGCGGGTGCTGATCCTCGGCGTCAACGGTTTCATCGGTAATCACCTGTCCGAACGCCTGCTGCGCGATGAGCGCTACGAAGTCTATGGCATGGACATCGGCTGCGACGCCATCGAACGCCTGCGCAGCAACCCGAATTTCCACTTCATCGAAGGCGATATCAGCATCCACACCGAGTGGATCGAGTACCACATCAAGAAATGCGACGTGGTCCTGCCGCTGGTGGCCATCGCCACGCCCATCGAGTACACGCGCAATCCACTGCGAGTGTTCGAGCTGGATTTCGAAGAAAACCTGAAAATCGTCCGTTACTGCGTCAAGTACAACAAACGGGTGATTTTCCCCTCGACCTCGGAAGTCTATGGCATGTGTCAGGACCCGAGCTTCGACGAGGACACCTCTAACCTGGTGGTCGGTCCGATCAACAAGCAGCGCTGGATCTATTCGGTGTCCAAGCAGCTGCTCGACCGGGTCATCTGGGCCTACGGCCAGAAAGGCCTGAAGTTCACCCTGTTCCGTCCGTTCAACTGGATGGGGCCACGTCTGGACCGTCTGGACTCGGCACGTATTGGCAGCTCGCGGGCAATTACCCAGTTGATCCTGCACCTGGTGGAAGGCACGCCGATTCGCCTGGTCGACGGCGGCGCGCAGAAACGCTGTTTCACCGACGTGGTGGACGGCATCGAGGCGCTGGCGCGGATCATCGAAAACCGTGGCGACGCCTGCAACGGCCAGATCATCAACATCGGTAACCCGGACAACGAAGCCAGCATCCGCCAGTTGGGCGAAGAGCTGCTGCGCCAGTTCGAGGCCCATCCACTGCGCAGCAACTTCCCACCGTTCGCCGGTTTCCGTGAAGTCGAAAGCCAGTCCTTCTACGGCAAGGGCTATCAGGACGTCAGCCACCGCAAGCCGAGCATCCAAAACGCGCGTCGCCTGATCGACTGGCAACCGAGCATCGAGCTGAGTGAAACCATCGGCAAGACGCTGGACTTCTTCCTGCGTGAAGCCATGGCTGAACAAGCGGAACGGCGCTGATGCAGGCGGGCTTGCGAATCGATGTCGACACCTACCGTGGCACCCGTGACGGCGTGCCACGCTTGCTGGAGATCCTCGCGCAAGCGCAGATCAAGGCGACGTTTTTCTTCAGCGTCGGCCCGGACAATATGGGCCGCCACTTGTGGCGGCTGATCCGTCCGCAGTTCTTACTGAAGATGCTCCGCTCCAAAGCCGCCAGCCTTTATGGCTGGGACATTCTGCTGGCCGGCACGGCCTGGCCGGGCAAGCCGATTGGCCGGGATTTCGGCCATCTGATGCGCCAGGCCCGAGATGCCGGTCATGAGGTCGGCCTGCATGCCTGGGATCACCATGGCTGGCAGGCCAATGCGGGGCGCTGGAGCGAGGCGCGACTGACCGAAGAGATGCGCCGGGGCCTGGACTGCCTCAGCGATATCCTCGGTGAACCGGTGACCTGCTCCGCCGCGGCAGGCTGGCGGGCCGACGAGCATGTGGTCCAGGCCAAACAAGGTTTCACCCTGCGTTACAACAGCGACTGCCGCGGCACCAGCCTGTTCCGGCCCGTCCTGCGCAATGGACGGCCGGGCACCGTGCAGATTCCCGTGGACCTGCCGACCTACGATGAAGTGGTCGGCCCCCATCTGCCCAGCCATGATTTCAATCGCTTCATTCTCGATCACTTCAAGCCCGACGGGCTGAATGTCTACACCATCCATGCCGAAGTGGAAGGCATCCTGCTGGCCGACGATTTTCGCCAATTGCTGGCCCAGGCCCGGGCCCGGGACATTCATTTCCGCCCGCTGGGCGAACTGCTGCCCGACAACCTCGACAGCGTGCCACTCGCCCGCCTGAGCCGGGGCGCATTGGTCGGCCGCGAAGGTTGGCTGGGAGTACAGCAGCCATGATCCGCCAGCAATGGTATCTGCCGCTCTTACTGCTGGGCTTCGTGCTCTTCTACCTGGCGCCAATGGCCAGCCATGGCCTGTGGATTCCCGACGAAACCCGCTACGCCCAGATCAGCCAGGAAATGCTGCACAGCGGCAATTGGGCGGCGCCGCATTTCATGGGCCTGCGCTATTTCGAAAAACCGGCGGCCGGTTACTGGCTGATTGCAGTGGGCCAGGCGTTGTTTGGCGAAAACCTGTTCGGCGTACGGATTGCCTCGGCCCTGAGCATGATGCTGAGCGTGCTGATCACTTACTTGTTCGCCCGCCAGCTGTGGAATGATCCGCGCAAAAGCTTTGCCTGCGCCCTGCTGTTCATGAGCTTCGGCCTGATCGCCGGACAGGCTGGTTATGCCAACCTCGATCCGCAATTTAGCCTGTGGGTCAACCTCGGCATGCTGGCATTCTGGTTGGCCCTGAACCGTTCGAGCAGCCAACGGCTGGGCTACTGGGCCTTGCTCGGCGTGGCCTGCGGCATGGGTTTCATGACCAAGGGTTTTCTCGCCTGGCTATTCCCGGTGTTGATCGCCCTGCCCTGGATGATCTGGCAACGACGCTTGGGCGAACTGTTCAAATATGGCCCAGTGGCGGTACTTATCGCCATTGTCATTTGCCTGCCCTGGGTGCTGATCCTGCATGGCCGGGAGCCGGACTACTGGCGGTTCTTTTTCTGGCACGAGCACATCCGCCGCTTTGCCGGTGAAGACGCCCAACATGCTCAACCGTTCTGGTTCTATCTACCGATCCTGGTGCTCTCAAGCCTGCCTTGGGCCGTCCTGCTGCCGGCGACGCTGAAACAGGCATGGGCGGAAAAAGGCCAGGCCCATATCGGTTTCCTGCTGCTGTGGCTGCTGTTGCCGCTGGGGTTCCTGAGCCTGAGCAAAGGCAAGCTGCCGACGTACATCATGCCGTGCCTGGTGCCACTGGCGTTGCTGATGGGCCATGCCTTGGTCAGCTGCCTGCAACAAGGCCGCCTGAACGCCCTGCGTCTGAACGGAGCGGTCAATGCCCTGATCGGCGCAGTGGGCCTGATTGCCCTGATCTATTTGCAGTTCAAGCAGCCGGTCTACACCCATGAAACCGTGGCCAAACTGCTGGCGATGACCCTGTTGTCGGGCTGGATCCTGGCCAATGCCTTCCAGGCCCTGCGCCCGGCTCAGGGTTGGGCCGCCCCGGCGCTGGGCATGGGCCTGTTGGTGGCGTTGCTGCCCAGCGCGATGCCGGAGCGCACAGTCCTGAGCAAGACCCCTGTGCAATTCATCCAGGCGCATCAGCAAGAACTGGCCGCCAGCTCCAGCCTGTTGGCCAATGATCTGGGAGCGGCCTCGTCGCTGGCCTGGGCCCTGAATCGCACAGACATCGCCTTCTACGACACCGTGGGTGAACTGGACTACGGCCTCAACTACCCCGAAGGCAAGGCCCGCAAGATCGGCCTGGGTGATATCCAGAGCTGGATGGAACAGGCGCGGCGAAAAGGCTCCGTTGGCGTGGTAATACGTGGCGACGGTGATGATGAAAAGCGTGAAATCGACCTTCTGCCCAAAGACGGCACACGCTATGCCCAGGGCAATATCGTCATCCTGATCTACGGGCAAACCCAGCCATGAGCCTGCTACTGGTGCTGGGCGCCTGCCTGCTGACCTGCCTGGGCCAGATCGCGCAAAAACTCGCGGTCGAGCAATGGCGTGGCGCTTTTCCCGGTATCGGCCAGGCGTTGACTAATGCCTGGCTGTGGCTGGCAGTACTGTGCCTGGGCCTGGGCCTGCTGGTCTGGTTATTGGTCCTGCAACGGCTGGAAGTGAGCGTCGCCTACCCAATGCTGAGCCTGAATTTCGTCCTGATCACCCTGACCGGGCGCTATCTGTTCAAGGAATCGGTGGATACCCGGCACTGGCTGGGCATCGCCCTCATCCTGGCAGGCGTTGTCTTGCTGGGAGATCAGGTATGAACCACGCTCGCGGGATTGGGTTGGCGCTAGGCAGCGTGGTGTTGGTCAGCGCGGCCCAACTGGGCATGCGCTGGAGCATGCTGCGCCTGCCCACACCGGCTCAATGGGCCCAGACCCTGAACCACGGCGAGATTGCCCTGGCACCGCTGGCCGTCGTCAGCGCCGCCATACTCGCCTATGCCCTGTCCATGCTGTGCTGGCTCGCAGCCCTGCGCGATCTGCCGCTGAGCCGCGCCTATTCGCTATTAAGCCTCAGCTACGCGCTGGTCTACGTGATCGCCGCCAGCCTGCCGTTTTTCCACGAAGCGTTCAGCGTCTCCCGGACGTTGGGCGTAAGCCTGATTGTCGCAGGTGTCCTGACAATCAATTTTCGACGCGCTCGCCGTCATGAAACCCAGGATCTAACCCTATGAAAATCACTGTCTTCGGTAGCGGGTATGTGGGTCTGGTGCAAGCCACGGTATTGGCCGAAGTCGGCCACGACGTGGTCTGCATGGATATCGACCAAGCCAAGGTCGAGCAACTGCGCCAAGGCCAGGTCAGCATTTACGAGCCCGGGCTGGCCAGCCTGGTCAAGGAAAACCTGGAAAAACAACGCCTGCAATTCACCTGCGACGAACAACTCGCCGTGGAGCATGGCGAGGTGCTGTTTATCGCGGTCGGCACGCCGTCCCGGGACGATGGCTCGGCGGACCTCAGCGGCTTCTTCGCAGTCGGCGAAGCCATCGCCCGCCACCGCATCGAACCGGTCATCATCGTGGAAAAATCCACCGTGCCGGTCGGCAGCGGGGACGCCCTTAGCAAACACATCGACAAGGCCCTGCGCCAGAGCGGCCGGATCTTGCAATTCGACATCGTGTCCAACCCCGAATTTCTCAAGGAAGGTTCGGCCGTCAACGACTGCCGCCGACCGGATCGAATTGTCATCGGCTGTGAAAACACCGACGTACACAAGGTCATGCGTGAGCTCTATGCGCCGTTTAACCGCAATCATGACCGCATCATGTTCATGGACCGGCGCAGTGCCGAACTGACCAAATATGCCGCCAACTGCATGCTGGCGACCAAGATCAGCTTTATCAATCAGATCGCCGAACTGGCCGAGCACCTGGGCGCCGATGTCGAGTCGGTACGCCTGGGCATCGGTGCCGATTCACGTATTGGCTACGACTTTATCTATCCCGGCTGCGGCTATGGCGGCTCCTGCTTCGGCAAGGACATCCGCGCGCTGATCCACAGTGCTCGCGAAGCCCATTGCTCCAACGACCTGTTGCGCGTCGTGGAAGACATCAACGAGCGGCAGAAAAACAAGCTGTTCGAGCGGGTCAACGCCTTCTACAAAGGCGACCTGCGCGGCAAAACCTTTGCCCTCTGGGGCCTGGCCTTCAAGCCCAACACCGACGACATGCGCGACGCGCCCAGTCGAGTGTTGATGGAAGCCCTGTGGGCCGCTGGCGCGAGCATTCGCGCCTATGACCCGGAAGCCATGCAGGAAACCCAGCGTCTGTACGGCAACCACCCGGACCTGATGCTGATGGGGACGCCGGAATCCACCCTCAATGGCGCCGATGCATTGATCGTCTGCACCGACTGGCAGCAATTCAAGGCCCCCGATTTCGAGCTGATCCAGCAACGCCTCCGGGCGCCGGTGATCTTTGATGGCCGTAACCTCTATGACACCGAGCGTCTGGCCAACAGTGGCTTCCACTACTTCCCCATCGGCCGTGGCGAATCGTGCAGCCTGCCGATCCCGCAACAGCAATGGGTAGCGGCCTGAAGCGGCCAGTTGGCGCCTTCAAACAACGCATAACCTGCTGAGTTGAAATGAGGCGCCTGTGGGAGATTGACAGCTCGCCCCCACCCCGTTCGGGATCTACTGCGTATTCAAACGCAGCAACACGTAGTCATCCTTGTCAAAACGGCCATGCAGCAAGACGGGCACCCCGGCCAGCGGGGTGCCCTGCAGGGCCTGATAGTCGGCGTTACTCATCATCACGTAGGCCGGGCCGGGCAGCGTCGTCAACTGCGCCGGCAACTGGCTGAACTGCGGTTGCAGATCGTGATCGAGGTTGACCATGAACTTGATCGCCTTGGCGTCCTTGCCCATGCCATGCAGGATCAGCGGCAGTGGCGCCTTGTGCAGCACATCGTCCACCGCCAGGCTAAAGGTGCGGGTGTCATACAAATTGCGCTCGACCGGCTCGAACACGGCGATATAGCTCGCCCACACTGCCAGCAGCGCACAGGCGGCCAGCGCAAAAACGCGCAGGCGCGGCCTGACCAGTGCGATCAATGCCAGAATCTGCAGCAGCCCCAGGAAGATCAGCACCGTGCCGATATGGGTCAACTGCTCGGGAAAGCGCTGGCGGGCGATGATCAACAAGGCAATGAACACCCCCGGCAGCGCGCAGAAAATCGCCAGTATCAACACCCGCAGGCCAGCCAGCCATTTGTTGCCAACGGCCTGGAACGGGTAAGCCGCAATAATCGCCGCCATGGGCAACATGGGCAGCACATAACGGGCTTTCTTGGCCTGGGGAATCGACAGCCCGACCATCACGATCAGTGCCGCAGCCAGGCAGGCCCAGACCAGCTTGAGTGCCGGACCCTGGCTACGCCAACCGCCGCTCAACCACAGCGCAACCAGTACGATAATCGCCAGCGGATAAGCCAGCGCATAGTTGCCCAGGGAACTGCTGAAGTAATAGGACAGGCTGCTCGCCCCTTCACTGCCATCCATGCGCCCGGTGAACTGCATGCGCACCACGTCAGCGACGAAATCAGGGCCACCGCTGAACTTGGCCAACAGCAACAACAATGCCGTCAATGCCGCCAATAGCAGCAGTGCCAGACAACCAGTCCACCACATCCGCCGCCATTGGCCGCTGAGGACGTAGTAACTGCACAGCATGCCCGTCGGCACCACCAGGCCGATGGGACCGCGAATGGCAAAACCCAGCGCCAGCAGGACGAATATCCAGCCCATGCGCCGGGGCGTCCCGAAGTGGTCGGCCGCATAGGCCAGGTAGAACACCGCAAAGGCAACGGATGCCAGCATCTGGTCCAGGGAGACCGCGCGGGTTTCACTGATGAAGGTCACGCTCAACATCAACAACGTGATGCTGAGCAATGCCCATTGCCGCGAATAAGGCGCCAACAGGCGATACATCAACCCGACCATCAGCGCCGAGGCAATCGCCGTGGGCAGCCAGGCGGTGAGATTGGTCACCTGGCCAAATGGCAAGGAGAACAGATAGATCAGCCAGGTCGAGGTGGCGGAATAATCCGCATAAGGCTCGCCGTAGGTGGTGGGGAAAAAACCGGGGCCGTGACGCAACATCTCTTGGGCAAACAAGACAAAGCGCGAATCGAAACCGATGGCCGTCAGCTGCGGGCTGCCGACAATAAACAAGACCAACGCCAGAACTGCGGCCAGCAGTGCGTGCCTATGGACACCAGACGCAAAAATTGACACTCCACACTTTCCTTTTTTCCAATGATGAATGCTCGCCAAGCCTCCATGGGTTTCTACCTGTTTACGCGCTTCAATGCACCTGAATTAATCAGGATTGCTTGCGCAATACATACACGCGCCACATCGCATAGAGCGGCAGAAAATCCAGGCGTGCCTGGATAGAGAATCCGGCCTGGGCAAATTCGGCCTCTATGGTTTTTTCGGGCAGGACAAAGCGATTCTGATAAGCCTGCACCTTGTTTTGCGCCTTGCGCTTTTGCTCCTGACGCTTACGCCGCCACGCCTTGAAGTTGCCATCGACCCACAAGGAAATGATCACCGTCTCGCGGGTGACGCGGTGAAACTCGGACAGTAAGGCCCGCCGATGTTCGGCGTCGCCAATATGATGCAGCAGACGCATGCAGAAGATCGTGTCGATGGTGTTGTCCGCCAGACCGGTGTCAAATGCCGACATCTGGCGTAATTCGATACGCTCGACGATATCCATTGGCTGCGCTTTCGCGGCGGTGCGCAGCATGCTCTCGGAGTTATCGGCGGCGATGATCACGCGGTTCTGTTTTTCTGCCAGAACCGGCCAGAAGCGCCCCGCGCCACAGGGCAAGTCCAATACCAGCCCCGGCTCACCGGCTATTTCCAGCGCCTTGCGCGCCAGTTGCATATCGCGCCAGTTGGACAACCGCCGCGCCAGACCATGACGATGCTTGTGCAAGTAGTGCTGGGCATGTTCGTCGTCATATTTTTCGGAAAACTTGAGTTTAATTGATTTCATTACATCGGCCTCCCTGGGAATAAACTTGACTCTAACCAAAAAACGTAAATGCCAAGTTAGCGATGCGTGAAAATTTCATTAATTAGCCGCCAATAGTGTAACCGCCATTTTACATATCGACGAACGGGCATAATTACATGTAACAAAATATTTTATTAGTTTAACCATTAAACGCCGAATAATTATTCATATGAATAAGTTTTCGCTAGGCTCTGTACGAAATGTTTTCGAGCGAAGGTCAGGCAAGGCGAAAACAGGCGAGGAAGCGGAGTTTACTGGTTGTAAATGAGCATTCCGAGCCTGTTTTCAACGCTGCATCACCGAGCGCAGATACATTTCGTACAGAGCCTAGAAATGCTGTGGCAGCGAATTCGCTCACGAAGAGGCCGGGACAGTCGCAGCATTTTCATCGCCTTGTGCGCCGCCTTCGCGAATACATCCGCTTCCACAACAGATTTCATTCCAGATCCCAGGGTTGCGTTAGCTCGCTGCGGCCTGCTCCGGCAACAGCCCCACGGTAAAACAACACCCGTGAGGCTCACGGCTGGTCAGGGTGACGCTCCACTTCTGGTTGGTGCAAATACGCTGTACCAACGACAACCCAAGGCCAAGCCCTTCGCCCCGCTGTTCGTCGCCGCGGATAAACGGCTGGAACATCGCTTCGCGCTGCTCCAACGGAATGCCGATACCGCTGTCTTCCACCGAAAAGCCATGCTCGCTCAGAGTCAAACGGATAAACCCCTCATCGGTGTAATGCCAGGCATTGCGTAACAAGTTGCCCATGACTGACTGCAACAGGGTCGGGTTATACAACCCCGTGGCGGTCTTACAGGGCACGTAAATCAGTTGCAGGCCTTTTTCCTCGATGGGTTTACGCCAGACTTCCAGTAACTCATCGGCGGCTTGCGTCAGCTGCTGGTAGTTGGCGGTATGGCGTGATTGCCCCTCGGTACGGGCCAGCAACAGAAACGTCTCGACCAATTGCCGCATGCCCAGAGTGGCACGGCTGACGCGAGTGACCTGGGTGCGCGAACGCGGGTCCAGCCCCGGATGCTCCAGCAACAGTTCGCAGGAAGTGGCCAGCACCATCAACGGCGTACGCAATTCATGGCTGACATCACTGGTGAACAGTTTTTCCCGCTGCAAGGCCGCACGGAGGCGCCCCAGGGTCTGATCGAAAGACAGGGCCAATGCGCCCACTTCGTCCTTGGCGTAATCATCGGCCAGCCGCGGCGCCACTTCCAGGATCTGATCGCGATGGCGAACCTGCCTGGCCAGCCTTATTACCGGCGCCATGACCCGCGATGCCAACAACCGTCCCAGCAGAACGGCCAGCAGCACACTGAGAATAAAACCGATCACCACGACACCGAACAGGATGCGCTCACGCTTGGCAAACTTGCGTTGATCGCGCAACAACATATAACGACGTCCATCGACCGACTGCACAATCACGTAATAGGTTTTCTTGCCACGAACCAGTTCATGGAATCCTGGTTGCAGGTCCTTCAGGTCATCCGCCAGTGCCAGCTCACCCAAGCCCTCTTCGACGTAGAACAACTCATCTTTTTCAGGGCGATGGCGCCACTCATTGACCGTGTCCTGCGTCAGCAACCGCCGCAGATCACCACCGAGGCTGATCGTGGTCAGTTTCTTTTCGACAACGTGTACGGTGACAAAGATGCCAACGGCAAACGTACCTGCGACCAAAGCGCTCATCAGGGCAAAAACGATTACAATCCGCTGTTTTAA
>Ga0302262_10000693_pt1 | contig 14310 bp, 10 predicted proteins | sample II_Fen_E3_4_FD_194557 | JGI IMG/M metagenome (GOLD analysis project Ga0302262, IMG submission 194557) | Peat permafrost microbial communities from Stordalen Mire near Abisko, Sweden - II_Fen_E3_4 | ecosystem: Environmental > Terrestrial > Soil > Wetlands > Permafrost | place: Sweden: Abisko...
CCGAGGTCAGCCAGAAGCTGGCACCTGGTGAGCGAGTTCCGATCAATCGGTACTTCGAGGCGAGTCCGGTCTTACCCGCGCACTTCGTCCAAGATTGGAACCGCTCCTATGTGATGGAGCCAGATGGCAAGCCAGTCGGTGTGGTGGTCTTGCTGCACGGGCTTACGGACTCGCCTTACAGCCTACGGCACGTGGCCAAGCGTTATCGTGATCGTGGCTACATCGCTATCGGCATCCGAATGCCGGGTCATGGGACTGTCCCGGCGGGCTTATCCAATGTGCGTTGGGAAGACTGGATGGCCGCAACACGGCTGGCCGTGCGTGAGGCGCGTCGGAGAGTACCGGAACCAGCGCCACTTCATCTGGTTGGCTTCTCAAATGGCGGAGCGCTGGCGATGAAATATTCGCTGGACGCGCTGGAAGACCCACATCTCGCGCGCGCCGACCGGGTCCTCTTGTTCACTCCAATGATCGGTATCACTCGCTTTGCGCGTTTTGCCGGACTGGCCGCTCTTCCGGCTATTTTGCCGCCATTTGCAAATGCAGCTTGGCTCAGCGTCGTGCCGGAATTCAATCCGTTCAAGTACAACTCGTTTCCCGTCAACGGCGCACGACAGTCCTTCCTCTTGACCGACTCGCTGCAAGCACAGATTCAGCGCCTCGCCCGAGCGTCGCTGCTCGGAGGCTTGCCGCCGGTAATTACGTTCCAATCGGTCATCGACTTTACCGTCAGCACGCAGGCGATCATGACGGGACTGTATGCGTATCTTCCCGACAACGGGAGCGAGATCGTGTTGTTCGATGTCAACCGCACGCTCAAGTTCGCTCCACTGCTGCGTCAATCCGCATACGTCGCGGCAGAGAGGCTCACCCCCACAACGCCCCAGACTTTTCGCTTTACGGTTATCACCAACGCCAACGACAATACTGAAGGGTCGGTCGAGAAAACTACTGCGCCGGGACAACTCAAAGCCGAGGTCCGTGCACTGAATTTGCCGTACCCGTCTGGAATATTCTCGCTATCGCACTTGGCGATTCCCATTCCGATGGACGACCCCCTATACGGAATGCAACCCGATCCGAAAACGAAAGGCGACTACGGCTACAACCTGGGCGCGATGGATGCCCGTGGAGAGCGCGGCGCACTCATCGTCGATCAGGACTTCCTGACGCGACTACCCTCCAATCCGTTTTTTCCGTATTTGCTCGAACGGGTGGATGCCGGAATCAGCAAGCCCTCTGGTCCTTCAGGCCAAAACATCGCCACGTCGGCGGTACCCGGCTTGCCGGTGCGGCTCGAAGCCGTGCTGTCGACGTTTCTGCCGGACGACAGGGAAGGGCAGACGTTCGCTGGGCCATAGTCCACCCGCGCTGACCGCTGGCCCCCCAATGTCGCCCTTCATGCGGGGCAATACAATGACAACATTTGGGGCCAATGACCGCTTTGCCGTGCGCTGAAATGCCACTTGAGAGAAGTTCAGACGGCCAACAAGAGTCGGGTCCCATAGTTGGCGAACGGCAACTTTGGGGTCGCGAGACCTGAAGTGCGATGGTCTTTGGACCGCCACAACCAGCCGCTTGCGACGGGGGCGGAGATTTCCGGTGGGCGCCCGTTGGCACCAGCCCATCGAAATGGCGGTGGCAGCCGATGCGCGGGGGCGGCACCGGGGCGGCATGGCCTTGGAGCCGCTGTAGCCGCGTCAGCGGCAGCAGAGCGTCGCTGCATGGACCGGGCTTGGTGACCTCATAGAGCAGGCGTTGGGGACTAGGTTGGCCCAGCCGGTCCAAGGCGAATCGTGGCTGGGCGCATTAGCGCTGCAGCCGCTCCCGCTGGCGCGGTCATCGGCCTCGATGCTTGGTGCCGTTGACTCACCGAGGCGGGAAAGGATGTCGCGCACGGCCGGGCCGTCGGTGATGAAGTTGGTGATGATGCCTATCGAGCCGGTGAAAGTGCGGCACAAGACAAGGTTCGCCTCGGACGACGAATCGCACCCCCATGCACGACGCAAATGAATAGCCGCCCCGCATGCGACCGTCAACATTGAAAAAGATCGATCGACTACATCGCGTCGGGTCCGGCACAGATACGCACGCGCCCAGCGGCTGCTCTGGTGCCTTCGCCCGACATTGAAAGGACACGGGCGACGGACGTGACCCGGCTATCTACAGACGGTCAGTAGTACCTCGAAAAATTCCCGGAAGCAGTCATACGTACGGCCATATCTGTTCGACGCGACAATATGGGACCTTTGGGCCCCGACGACGAATCTATGTAGTGATTGCGTCAATGCCGACTCGCGTCGACAATACACTTGCGATGACGACCCGCAAACCTCCACGAAAGGTACCGGCAGCGCCGCACAGGGCGGAAAGCGCTGCCGGCTTTCACTCCCGCGTTGAGCGGCTCGCGGTCGGAAAGGCACTCCGCGAGCGCGTTCCGCGGGAGAGCCACGCTGAATGGAAGTCGCCGCGCCGGGGCCGGGACCCCATCGCGATACTCGATGCCTCGAACCGCGGGAGGCTCCAGGACCTGGTGCCGATCCGCTACGGACGCATGGTCCGCAGTCCGTTCACCTTCCTGCGCGGCTCGGCAGCGCTGATGGCGTACGATCTCGCGACCACGCCGACCACGGGCATCCGAGTGCAGGCGTGCGGTGACTGTCACCTGCTCAACTTTGGCGCGTTTGCGACGCCCGAGCGGAACCTGGTCTTCGACCTCAACGATTTCGACGAGACGCTTCCGGCACCGTGGGAATGGGACGTGAAGCGCCTGGTCGTGAGCTTCCTGGTCGCGGGACGCGACAATGGACTGTCGGACGACGAAAGCCGGCTCGCGGTCCTGGAGTGCGTGCGCGCCTACCGCGAGCATTTGCGCGACTGCAGCCGGTTGAGACCGCTTGAAGTCTGGTACCAGCGCCTGGATGCGAAGACCCTGATCGCGGCGGCGCCAGGCGCCAAGGAGCGCAAGTTCCGGCAACAGATCGCCGATCGGGCGCGGGAACGCGTCCTCGAAAATCTTTTCCCCAAGATCACGAACCAGGTCGGCGGTCGACACCGACTGGTCGACCAGCCGCCGATCCTATTCCATGTCGCCGAGCCGGACTTCGACGAAAGGGTTCGCGAGGCAATCGCCGACTATCGTAACTCGCTGTCCGATGACCGCCGCGTCCTGCTCGACCGGTATCGCCTAGAGGACCATGCGATGAAGGTCGTGGGCATCGGCAGCGTCGGAACGCGTTGTTATATCGGGCTGCTGTTCTCCGAGGACGGCCATCCCCTGATCCTCCAGTTCAAGGAAGCGGTGCGCTCCGTACTCGAGCCTTATGCGGGGAAGAGTGCTTACGACAACCAGGGGCAGCGCGTCGTCACAGGTCAGCGGCTTATGCAATCGTCGAGCGACATCTTCCTCGGCTGGGTGCGTGGGCGGCGCGGCTACGACTTCTACGTGCGCCAGCTGCGGGACATGAAGATGTCCATTCCCGTGGAGGGCTTCAGCGCCGTCCGGCTCGCGCGCTATGCACGAATATGCGGCTGGACGCTGGCGCGCACCCATGCAAAATCGGGAGATGCCGCCACGATCAGCGGCTACCTCGGCAAGGGCGACAGCTTCGACCAGGCTCTAGGCCAATTTGCACTCACCTATGCGGACCAGACGCAGAAGGACCACGCGGCACTGGTGAAGGCGATTAGTTCCGGCCGGCTGCGCGCTTTGTCTGAGGAGTAGTGCGCGGCTGCGCTCGACAGCGCGCTTCACGGCGGTGGCAGCGCCACCCAAGTGGGGTCGGGATTGAAACGCGTCATTGCGCTCGCGATGGCTGCCGAATTTGCGCCGAGGTCCTTCTGATATACGATGCCGTCGTGGTTCACGAGGAATGACATCACGCCGGTTTCGCCGTAGCGCGCCGGCCACCCAACCAGCGCGAAGCCGTTGGCAAGATGTCCTCGCGCGAGGTAGCTGCGTGCGCCGCCCCTTGCCGCCGCACCCTGCGCCTCGAGGATCTTGAACCGGTATCCGTAATAGCCGTCCTTGATGCCGGCGGTATCGAACAGTGGTCCCGCAGGGCTCGGGAGCTCTCCTTCCGACGTGTCCCAGTACAGGCCGTCGTGCTTGCCGGGGCTACTCAGGAAACGGCGGGCATATTCGAGGATGCCGTCGCCGTTCCGATCCTGCTCAGCGTATTCTCGTTGCGCATCAAAGTACGCGTACATGGCATTAATCGCTGCCAACTCGTTGCGCCCGATGCGGCGGATCCGCATCTCCTCCAACCCGGCATGCGCGTCGAACGTCCAACCTTCGCCATTGCGGACGATCGGAATAGGCAGCGACCAACCGTCGCTCAAGAACAGCCGGGCATCGGCGCCCTCGCGCTCGATCCGGTGACCCTGCGACCAGGCGGCCAGGAAGTCCGTGCGGTCCCCTTCGGACGCAGCGTCGAGCGGCATCAGCCGTCGGAAGTCTGGACCGAGTACGGCATGCACCTCGTCGTTATCGTGGCGCGCAAGTCCGTCGACGAGCGCATCCACCGCAGCCTCCGGCGTGGGAAAGATCCTTTGCGCGAACGAGGGTGTCGCGGCGGCCAGCGCCGCGACGACCAAAAGCGTCGCTGCGAGCCGCGGCCACCTGTCGCGCATCGAAGCGTGTTGCATAGTGGAGCCCATGTCTATCGCCGCCGCGCCGCTGCGGCGCCGGCTGCACCCGATCCTCGTTGCTGCATTGCGGCTCGGCTCGCCGTGCCGCGATCGATCTGCTGACGCGTTTGTGCCGCATTGCCGGCGCCGCGCAGCGCGTTGTCGCGGTTGATCGTCGCAGCGCTGGCATTCCGATTCTGCACCTGCGAACGATTGACGCCGCCAGCGCGGTTTTGCAGCTGCGCGCGATCGACACCGGCCGCTCGATTCTGTATCTGCGAACGGTCGACCGTTGCTGCGCGGCTTTGCAGTTGGCTTCGGTCGATTTGGGACGCTTGCCCCTGAAGTCGGCTGCGATCCACACTTTGCGCACGATCCTGCAGTTGTCCGCGGTCGATATTGGCAGCGCGATTCTGCAATTGCGCACGGTCGACGTTCGCGGCGCGGTCCTGAGCGGCTCCTCGATCCACGCTGGCTGCGCGGTCGCGCAGATTGCCGCTGCCGTCGGTGGCACCGGGTCGCGGTGGAAGTTGGCTGCGGTCGATGTTGCGCAGCGCGTCGCGGTCAAGGTTCTGGGCGCCCACGCGATTGGCAAGCTCCTCGCGCGCCCGATCTCGCTGCGCTTCGCGCCCGCGGTATTCGTCGCGTGCGCGGGCATCGCCGACCCTTTGCTGCAGCCGATCGCGCGTTGCGGCATCACGATAGGGAACGCCCTGGCGATTGCGCACGTCATGCCGCCAGCTCACGTCACGATCCCTTGAATCGATCCGGTGATTAATGTTGATGTTGTTCCAGCGGTTGACGTTGATGTTTACGTCGCGCCGGCGCCAGTCTACGCCGCCCCAAAGCGAGTTCGACACGCCGATGCCGACGCCCCACCAGAAGCCGGCATGCGCGGCGCTGCCCCAGCCCCACCCCCAGCGCGGCGGCGGCGGAAAAAAGAAGGGTGGAAACGCCGGATGCCACCACGGGCCGAATGCCCAGCGCGGATTGAAGATGGGTACGAATACAACTTGAGGATTGGTCGGGATGATGGTGATGATCTGCGTGGGCGGCGGCGGCGCATTCACCACGATAGTCGGCGGCGGTGGCGGCGCGGGCTCGAAGCCTATTGTCTGGTACTCGTTGGAAGTGAGGTTGCCGGCATCGTGCGCCTTTGCTCTCAGAAATTGCACCGAGTCCATCACTTCACCGGGTTGCGCGAGAAACGCGTCGCCCAGGTCGCGTACCCATTGCGGATTTTCACCGAACATGGCGAGCACCTGCGGGAACGCCACCAATGACTGCACACTAGGGTCCCACGGCTTGTCCTGCACGGCCTCAACAGCGGCGTCGCCCTCGACCTTGCGGTGCGCGTACGCCCAATCGACTGCTTGCGCCACGTCCGAAGGATAGGTTGACGCCATCAGTGCCTGCGACAGCAACGCGTCCGGAAATAGCGCAATTGGCGCGAGCATCTGGTCTAGTTCAGCTGCGGTGAACGGCTTGGGTTCGGCCGCGAGCGCCGATCCGGCGGCCAGAAGACAACCCACCACGAACGCCATGGCGGCACGGAGAAGACCAGAACGCATGGAAATAATCAACGAAGGCTGATGGGCGAGAAACCCGAAATTGAACGGTGAGTCTAGACGCGCGCGCGATTAGTTTGTTGACAATAATCAAGTTGAGATCAGGTAGTAGCCACTTGGCCAATTCCTAGATGCCTGCCTTCACGGCGAGTGCCGTCGGGTAGTTGGCAACGGCGCCACCAGCGCGGAGCCGCGGTCGGGATCATGGTCGAGGTGTGACCACCCCATTGTCCCAAGCACCGTCACTACCGTTGGCGCAAGCATGATGGTCGTCACGTCGGGCGCGGCGTGCTCCAGGGCAATTTAGGCGAGGTGGCCGCTCGCGCCCGACTTGTTGTCCACGATCACTGCAGACTTGGCGCGAGGGCAATTCTGCGCGGATGAAATTGAAGTCCCGCCGGCTGCAACAGGAGCAAAGGTCTGAAGCAACTAGGTGCCCAAATCCCGTGGTCCCGACGCGGACCCGGCTGACTGTGTCGAGGTGCCTGCGGGGGTCCGCAGCATTCGAATGCCGGCATACGCGATTGCGACGGTAAGCAAGGGGCTTATGTAACTGAAGAACGCCCAGGGCGCATAGCTCCACGTCGCCACGCCGAGTGTTGCCGCCATGTAGGCGCCACAGCTGTTCCACGGGATTAGCGACGACGTGGGCGTGGCCGAGCCGGCGACGGAGCGAGACAGCACGGCGGGGGCCAGGCCGCGCCGCGCGAACGCGGTCTTGAACATCCTGCCCGGCAGGACGATCGCGATGTACTGGTCGGCCGTGATGATGTTGGTGGCGATGATCGACGAGACAAGCGAGGCGACGAGTGCGCCGTTGGACTTCGCTTTCTCAATGATCGGCGTGATCAGTCGGTCAAGGACGCCGGCCTTCTCGACCACGCCGCCGAACGCCAGCGCGGTGATGATGAGCCAGATCGTATTGAGCATGCTGTCCATGCCGCCGCGCGATGCCAGCATGTCCAGCGACGCGATGCCGGAACTCGACTTGTACCCGCTCGCCAGCGCGAGCCAGACACCTTTCAGCAGCGCCACCACGCGCGGCAGTTCGCCGCCCGGATCGGCAAAGGCGGTCACCCGTCCCGGTTCGAGGATCGCGGCGAGCAGCCCGCCGGCGATGGCGCCCAGGAAGATCGACGTGAACGGGGTCACCTTGAATGCCGCGAGCCCGACGACTACGGCCAATGGCAGGAACAGCCAGAGGGAGATGTGGAACGCCCCCTTGATACCTTCGATCTTCGCCGAGGCGTCGAAGTCACCTGGCTGGCCCAGCATGAAGAAGATCGCCAACGAAATCGCGACGGCCATCGACGAGGTCAGCAGCGTCTCCCGAAGGTGAGGGTAGAGATCGACGCCGGACGCGGCGGCCGCCAGATTGGCCGAGTCCGAAAGCGGCGAACACGTGTCGCCGAAGTACGCGCCGGAAATGATCGCACCGGCGGCGATGGCCGGATTCAATCCCATGTTGGCGGCGATGCCCATAAACCCGATGCCGATCGTGCCGACGACGGTCCAGGAGCTGCCGATGCTGATCGCGACGATGGCCGAGATAGCGCACGCGGTGACGTAGAAGTAATTGGGGTTCAGCAGTTGCAGCCCGTAGTAGACCATCGCGATTAGCGTGCCGCTCATCGCCCAGGTGCCGATCAGCGCGCCGACGGCAAACAGGATGAAGATGGCGCCGATGCCGGTGCTGACGCTCTTGGCCGCCGCTTCGCCCAGTGACTCGAGCGAGTGGCCGCGCCGCCAGCCGATGAACACGGCGATCATCGTGGCCACGACGAGCGCGACCTGGTTGGGGCCGCCCGCGCCGGCATCACCGAACAGGAAGTAGGAAAGCGCCACCAGCAGGACGAGGCTGGCGACCGGAATAATCGCTTCCGTCAAGGTGAGCGACTGCGGTTGTCCTGGACTTGTCACGCGCGCTGCATCCTAACTTTACGAAGAACCGATTCTAATCCAAAACGAACCTGTCGTCGGCGCGCCGGAGACGCCGATAGCAGGTCAATGCGAACGCGTCTATTTCAGTAGTCGACGGCGTCCCGGATGATCGGGCAGGTCATGCAGTGGCCGCCGCCGCGCCCGCGTCCCAGCTCCGCGCCGACGATCGTGATGACCTCGATGCCTTCCTTGCGCAGCAGCGTGTTGGTGTACGTGTTGCGGTCGTACGCATAGACGACGCCCGGCGACGCGCACACCAGGTTGGCGCCGCTGTCCCATTGCGTGCGCTCGCGCTGGTAGTCGCTGCCGCCGGCTTCGACGACGCGCAGCTTCTTCAGGCCCAGCGCTTCGCGCACCACCTCGGTGAACGCCTTCTTTTCGCTGTGGAATTCCACGCCGCTCGGATGATTGCTCGGGCGGTAGGAGAACGTCGTGGTCTTGGCCAGGAAGTCCGGCGCCAACAGCACGCAGTCGCGATCGGCGAACGTGAACACGGTGTCCAGGTGCATCGCGGCGCGGATCTTGGGCATGGCCGCGACGATGACACGTTCCGCGGCACCCTTCTTGAACAGCGTGGCGGCCAGCTGGCTGATGGCCTGGCGCGACGTGCGCTCGCTCATGCCGATCAGCACGTTGCCCTTGCCGATGGGCATCACGTCGCCGCCTTCCAGCGTCGCCAGTCCGTGATCCTCGGTCGGGTCGCCCCACCAGACGTTCACCTTGCCCGCGAAGTCCGGATGGAACTTGTAGATCGCCGTGGTGAGGATCGTCTCCTCATGGCGCGCCGGCCAGTACAGCGGATTGAGCGTCACGCCGCCGTAGATCCAGCAGGTCGTGTCGCGCGTGTACAGCGTGTTGGGCAGCGGCGGCAGCAGGTACTCGGTGGCGCCCGCCGCCTCCTTGACGACCTTGAGGGCCTTGCCGCCGTGCGCTTCCGGGAAGTCGTGCGTCGACAGGCCGCCGATCAGCGTTTCCGCGAGCTTGCGGTTGTCGAGTCCCTCGAGGTAGCTGCGGAGTTCATCGATGAAGCCCAGGCCCACCTGGTTGGGCACGACCTGGTTGTCGAGAATCCATTTCTTGCCCCCGGGCACAGCGACGGTCTCGGCCAGCAGATTGTGCATCTCCACCACTTCGATCCCGCGGTCGCGCATCTTGGTGATGAAGTCGAAGTGATCGCGCTTGGCGTTTTCTACCCAAAGAACGTCGTCGAACAGCAGCTGGTCGCAGTTGGACGGCGTCAGGCGCGAGTGGGCGACGCCGGGCGCGCACACCATGACCTTGCGCAGCTGCCCGACCTCGGAATAAACGCCGAACTTGGCGTCCTTAGCATCCTTCCCGACGACTTTCTTCACTTCCTTCTTGACCGCTTTTGCCTTTGCCATGATGTGCTCCGAAGACAGGTGACTAGATGTTGATAGAACCGGTGGCGATGCCGTAGATGCCGTAGACCGCCGCTGCCACGATGACGCCGAACGTAACCCATTCCGAGGTCTTGTCGAACACGGCCTTGCCCTGCTCGCGCCGCGCCCAGACGTACAGCACCGTGCCCGGCCCGAACAGGACCGCGGATAGCAGGATGTACTTGAGGCCGCCGGCGTAGATCATGAACAGCGTATACGCGACGGCCAGCGAGGCGAGGATCAGGTCGCGCTTGCGCTCCTCCGGCCGCACGTCGTAGGTCTGGCCGCTGCGCGCGATGATCAGCCCGTAGGCGGCGACGAAGAAATACGGGATGAGTGTCGTCGCGCTGGTCAGGTTGAGCATCAGCGCGAACGCATCGCGCGACCAATACGTCGAGATCACGATGAGCTGGATGATGCTGCTGGTCACCCAGAGGGCCACCACCGGCACGTTGTTCTTGTTGACCTTCGCGAACACCTTAGGCATGTCCTTCGACTTGCCGGCCGCGAACATCACTTCGGCGCAGATCAGCGCCCAGGCCAGGTAGGCGCCGAGCACCGAGACGATCAGTCCCACGCTGACGAAGATCGCGCCCCAGGGGCCGACCACCGATTCCAGCACTCCCGCCATCGACGGCTGGCGCAGGCCGGCGATGTCGGCGCGCTGCAGCACGGCGTAGGGCAGCAGCGTGACCAGCACCATCAGCGTCGTGACGATGATAAAGCCGGTGATGGTCGCCAGGCCCACATCCGACCGCTCCTTCGCGAACCGCGAGTAGACGCTCGCGCCTTCGATGCCGATGAACACGAACACCGTGACAAGCATCGTCGCCCTGACCTGCTCGAACAACCCGGTGGTGAGGTCACCGCCGTAGAGGTTGAAACGGAACAGGTCCATCTTGAACGCGACGAACGCGAGCACGATGAAGACCATGATCGGGATGACCTTGGCCACCGTGACGATGCTGTTGATGAACGCCGCCTGCTGCACCCCACGCAGGATCAGGAAATGGAACAGCCAGATGCCGACGGAGGCAAACGCGATCGCGACCACCGTGTTGCCGTCACCGAAGATCGGAAAGAAGGCGCCCAGCGTGGACTTGATCAGCACCCAGTACGACACGTTGCCGATGCAACTGCCGATCCAGTAGCCGAAGGCCGACAGGAAGCCGGGATAGTCGCCGAAGCCCTCCCGGGCGTAGGCGTACACGCCGGCGTCGATGTCGGGCCTGCGCTCGGCCAGCGCCTGGAACACGCGCGCCAGCATGTACATGCCGGTTCCCGCGATAATCCACGCGATGACCGCGCCCATCGGACCGGTCGCGTTTGCGAAAGTGCGAGGCAACGAAAAGATGCCCGCGCCGACCATGCCCCCGACGACCATCGCGGTCAGTTGCATCCGCGACATTTTCTGCTCAGTCGATGCCATGTTGTTCCTCCCAAGGAAGGTTGTTCCGCTTCGCACATCACCTGCACGGGCCGCGTCGACTGGAATCCCTGCCTTCCAATCCCGTCAGCGCCATAGCCGAAGCGGGTACAGTTCGCAGGTAGTTGACGCGAGGCGATCGCAGTGCGTGAGCGGGTTCCATGATACCCGAGTGCATCAGGCAATTAACCCCGACAAGAGCCCGAATCCTCGTGCCAAGCACTCCCGGGAGATGGCCAGGTCACACCGACGCCGTATTGATCGGCGTCAACCGATCAAGCCGGTGATGCCCTTGCCCAAGAACCATATTCCGAAAATCAACGAGACCGCCGTTGTGATCACACGAGAATGGCGTTCCAGCCGGCTTTGAATCACTTCCAGCAAGTTGGCCGATCTGTCGGGCGCGACAACGCAGGCGATGGTCGGCGCCAACACCAGGGACTGTGCAGCCAACACGAAGGCTAGATACGCTAGGATGCTGCCCTTCAGACCTAACTTCGCCTCGTAAACGACAGCGATGGCCGCAAGCGTGAATACCCATTGCTTGATCGAGATTGCCATCAATAGCGCGCCGATGCCGAAAGCCTTGGGCGATGGCAAACCGCTGAGAGTCGCCATCCACTTGGGCGGCGGCGCATTGGGATTTGCCTCTTTGCGCCACGTTCTGAAGGCGGCGATCGACAGGAGAATACCGACGACCACTAGCAACGTCGAAGTAATGAATTTGGATCTGTCGCCGCTGGCATCAGCGGCGGTGTCGAAGACGTAACCAAAGAGGATGCCCTGCGACACGCGCACCGTCATCGCGCCCGCGGCAAAGGCTGCCGCCTTGAGGACGCCGCCCTCGCTGCGCAACAGGAGCAGTGCGGCAATGATCCACAGCGGCAGCACGGCGGCGCCCACGACCAGCGGCAGCAAGTCGATCAATAGCATGTCGTTGCCATTGTAATCGGGAGCAGATCACTCAACCGCTTTGGCTGCCAACCTTTGCGACTGTGTGGACGCGTGGCGCTAGCGCTCGCCGCCGCGTCCGACTCGGTGCTTGACGCGCCTCACTTGCAGGCGCCACCAGCCGAAGTGCTCGTCCAGTCCCTTGTAGATCGATGCCCCGACCAGCGTGCCGAGCGCGATCGAGGCGATCGCGAATATCGCGCCGACCAGACCCTCAATACCCACCATGCGATCACTCAGCATCCGCGTCACGCTGTGCAGTCCGAGCGAGCCCGGGACGACGAGCCAGAAGCTCGGCAGATAGGTCACTATCGCGGGTGGTCCCTTGAACCGGTGCTGGATCAAGTAGCCAAGGGGTGTAGCCACGAGCATGCCAAAGAAGCCGCTCATTTCGCTGTTGAAGATGCTCGCTGCAAATCGCTGCACGCCGAACGTGAGCAGGAGCACGACCAGCAGCCAGCCTATCGAATGCCGCGGCGCCGAGAAATGAATGTAGACGCCCGTGCCGAAGACAGCCACCGCCACCCATGGCGCCCATTGTGCCCAGGGTTGCGCGATCGCCGGCGCGGCTGCGTCGAGCAGACTGGCGGGGGCGTATCCGACCAGCGCCGCTCCCGCCGCCAAGCCGAAGGCGAGCAGCACAAGTTGGACCAGGCCGGTGATGAGCCGGCTCGTGCCAGCAACCATGTCGCCGTAAGCGAGCTCCACCATCCCCAGCGTCAGCATCGCGCCCGGCAGGAATGTCACCAGAGGCGGCACCAGCAGGTAGAGTGGATCTGCCGGCAATCCGTGCTGCACGGCCAGGTAGGTCAGCGTCGAGACCAGCGTCGCGGCGAACACCGGCGTCGGCACGGCAAGAACCGGCCGGTCCCGGTTGACCAGTTTGAGCAGGCCCACCACGAACCCGAGCAGCGCGGCACCCGCGAGATTTGCGAGCGAGGGCTGGAGCAGCATCGCCAATCCAACCGAGAGGATCGAATGCCCCATGACGATGCCGGCGGGTCCGAACCTGCCTGACTGGTGCAGGATCGCTGCGAGCCGGTCGAGCCCCTCTCGTGGCGTCACTTCCGCGCGCTCGGCCGCATTACATAACAAGTAGATATCGGCAATCTGGTCGAGGCGCAGGCCATGCGACAGACCTTCGGCCAACGTCACGCGCTCCTCCCGCCCATCGTGCAAGGTGATGAACACCGCGGTCGGGAACGTCACGATCCTCGCCCAGCGCATGCCGTAAGCCGCGGCCGTGCGACGCAGGACTCGCTCTACTTCCGCAGTCTGTTCGCCACAGGCAAGATACGCCTGCCCGAGCCGGTACATGAATTCGAGCAGGAGCTCCGTATCGACGGCGATGACTTCGTTGGTCATGACGCGCTGGGTGTCAATCGAGAATGGAGTCGGTTGGTCCCTAGTCCCTGCCGCCCACACACAGTTGCGACGGCGCCCGCAGGAACCGCCGCCGATGGCCGTACAAGTCTACCCGCTTCCGCCCCAGATACCTGCGACGCCCCGCCGGTGCTGACGGCGGGAAGCAGCGCCGCATAGCGACTTGCACCGACCGAGACGCACCCGCTCGCTTGCCCTCGGCATCGGTCGCGCGCCCAGCAGTTTGTCGGACTCTAGGAAAATTGGACGCGTTACGGGGCTAGAGTTGCGCCCACGATAGTCCGCCGATGAATCGTTTTTCTTAGACGCGCCATAGCCGGTCAAAACTTGCGCAAGTTCGCCCTGACCTAGGCGGACCAGGCACAGAAGGACCACACAGCGCTGGTGAATGCGATTCGTTCTGGCCGGTTCAAGGCGTTGTTGGAAGAGGCGCCGCGCCAACCTTACGCCATCCCAAATCCGTGTCGCTTTGTGCGTCGATCCCGGGGCGCGCGGCCTTCGAGCGATACCGAACGTTGATTTTAGTCAATTTGGCCCTTCGGCTTCGGGATACGATGACTTGGCGACCGCTGTGCAGGCCGTATCGCGTCATCCAAATTCTCCAAACGGGAACACGACATGAAATCCAAACGAACTTTCGCTGGAATGATCGCGGTAGTCGGCGCCGTTGTCGCGCTGGTCGGTCCTCTCGTGCCTGACGGCGGTGCCGCGCACGCCCAGGACGCAACGGCCGCGCCGAAGCACTTCGATCCCAAGGGCAGCCTGCCGTCGACCTACACGATGGAACTGCGCAAGGGCGTCACCGCGACGCTTCCGCTCGCCGACAAGCGCGACTTCGACGAGGCCAAGAAGGGCTTCATCGCCGCGCCGGATTTCATGAAGATCATGGCCGACGCCGGCAACGTGGCCTGGGACATGGGCAGCTACCAGTGGCTGTTGCAGGGCAAGGATTTCCAGAGCATCCACCCGTCGCTGCAGCGGCAGGCCATTTTGAACATGGCGTTCGGCCTTT
>Ga0302262_10000696_pt1 | contig 14246 bp, 14 predicted proteins | sample II_Fen_E3_4_FD_194557 | JGI IMG/M metagenome (GOLD analysis project Ga0302262, IMG submission 194557) | Peat permafrost microbial communities from Stordalen Mire near Abisko, Sweden - II_Fen_E3_4 | ecosystem: Environmental > Terrestrial > Soil > Wetlands > Permafrost | place: Sweden: Abisko...
CGCTCGCCTGCGGCGCCACACTGACCTGCCAATCAGCGTTGGCTTCGGTATCCGCACCCCTGAGCAGGCGGCGGCGATTGCCCGCCTGGCTGACGGCGTGGTGGTGGGTTCGGCGCTGGTCGACAAGATCGCCACGGCGACCTCTGCCGATCAGGCCGTCGAGGGTGTATTGAGCCTGTGTGCTGCGCTGGCCGAGGGTGTGCGCAAGGCCCGCGTCAGCTGAACAGGCTGCGTGAAAACTGCTGCGCTCGGCAATACTGCGTTAAAAACAGACTCGGAATGCTCATTTACAACTCGTAAACTCCGCTTCCTCGTCTGTTTTTGCCTTGTCTTGCCTTCGCTCGCGACGTTTTCACACAGCCTGGAAAGTAAATGTTTTGATACAAGGGAATCATTAGGCCATTACTGGTACTAATCAGGTACGGCAAAAGGGTTCAAGACTTGGGTCTTGAGCCCTTTTTGCTGCTCTGAATTAACCAGGAGTGATACCCATGAAATTGCCGAACCGTTTGCTCGCCGGGCTGGGCATCCTGATGGTCAGCATCAGCCCGCTGACTCATGCGGATGACCGCGGCCAAGGTCGGGGCCCTGACGACAATCGCGGCCAGCAGCACGGCCCGGGTCCGCAAAACAATGGCCACTCCGACGACCATCGCGATAACCGTGGCGGCAATCGTCCGCCCGATAATTTCGACGACGTTCGCCACACGTTCCAGCAGCATCGTGACGTGATCGGTCGCGGCCAACCGCTGCCGCCGAATATCCACATCGCCAAAGGCCGGCCACTGCCACGCGGCTACGGCAAGCGTCTGGATCAACGTTCCCTGCAATACCTGCCGCGCTATGACGGCTATGAATGGCGTCGGACCGGCACCGATGTGGTGCTGATCGCCATTAGTACCGGGATCGTCTACGAGATTCTGGAAGGCGTGCTGAACTGATCCCCACTGTAGGACCTGATGCCTGTGGGACCTGATGTGGGACCGGCTTTAGCCGGGAAGAGGCAAGCGCTGACAATGCACCTTTACTGTCTGTGCCACAGCCTTCCCGGCTAAAGCCGGTCCCACATTTCGCTTTTCAAACCCTGAACATCCCCACATCCAGCGGCCGCACTTCGCCCATCCATATCGCATGTTCGGTGTGATCAGCCAGGTCGTCGCCGGTCAGCGGGTGCAGCAAGATCACCAGCCCATCGCGATTCAGCGCCAACCACAACACGACATCGGCCAGTTGCTCATGCCCGAAAGCCAGTTGGCAGCTCCAGTCGACATGTGGCCCGACCAGGCGCTCATGAATGCGGCCCATTTTCACGCCGAATTTTTCCGTCGCTTGCTCACACAGGATGCGCGCCTGATCGAGGGTATCGGCGTCGAAATAAACATGGGCGTGGTAGCCCTGAACGTCTGGCATTGCTGAATTCCTCTCACGTTATCGAGCACTGAGCCAGGCGAAAGTGTGCCTGCCCGGTAAAGTTATTCACCGACCTGGATCAAGCTTTAAATCGCAATCGCGGGTAAAGGTCGCCCGCTCAGGTTGTCGCCGCTTAGCGCCTGTTCGCTGGTCAGCCAGTCGACAAACTGCTGGACGATCTGCACCCGTCGCTTGCGCTGCGGCAGGACCACGTAATAGCCATGGCCGGAGAGGGCCGTGGCTGCTATCGGTCGGCACAGCAACCCTTGGTCGAGCAGGGCATCAACCAGATGGCGCCAGCCAATGGCCACGCCTTGGCCGGCAATCGCCGCCTGGATCAGCAGCGTGTAGTTATCAAAACGCAATTGCCCCGGCGCCGGCGCCTGGGGAATGTTCAGCGCTCGAAAGACCCCGGCCCAGTCGAACCAGCTATTGCCGCCCTCGCCACGCAGATGCAGCAGCGGGAACTCGCGCAGCGCGTCGGTCGCCAACGGTAGCTCGCGGCCCACCAGCAGCTGCGGGCTGCACACGGGAAACACTTCTTCGCTGAACAGCCAGCGACTTTCGCCTTGCTTGAAGCGACCATCGCCGAACAACACGGCCACGTCGATATCGGCGCGCAGCATGCTGTGGCTGCGCTCACTGGTCACCAGGCTGACATCGACATCCGGATTGGCCTTGTGGAAGCGATGCAGACGCGGCATCAGCCAGTAAGCAGCAAAGGCAAAATCCGTCGCTACCTGCAAGACCTCATGCTGATGATGGCCGGTCACGGCGGTCAGGCCGCTGTCCATGGCCTGCAAACCGGCCTGCACATGGCTGAACAACACTTCACCGGCTTCGGTCAGCTCGATACCCCGGTAAATCCGGTCGAACAGGCGCGTCGCCAGTTGCTCTTCCAGGCGCTTGATCTGCTGGCTGACCGCCGGCTGGGTGGTGCCCAGTTCGATGGCGGCGGCGGTAAAACTGCGCAGGCGGGCGGCGGCTTCAAAGGCGCGCAGCAGGTCGAGGGACATTTGACCAAGGCTCTCAAACATAAGCTGTACTTATCCTAGCTATTGTCGTGCGTGGGCTTTACCGGGAATCCCATGGCTTGCATGCTCAAAGCCACATAAATATTCACTATGGAATGCCGCGAAGACATGAAGCGCAAGAACATTCTTTTCATCATGGCCGATCAAATGGCCGCGCCGATGTTGCCGTTTTACGCTCCGTCTCCGATCAAGATGCCCCATTTGAGCCGCCTCGCCGCCGAAGGCGTGGTGTTTGACTCCGCTTACTGCAACAGCCCGCTGTGCGCGCCCTCGCGGTTCACCCTGGTCAGCGGCCAGTTACCCAGCAAGATCGGCGCCTACGACAACGCCGCCGATTTCCCCGGCGATATTCCGACTTACGCCCACTACCTGCGCGGCCTGGGCTATAAAACGGCGCTGTCGGGCAAGATGCACTTCTGCGGCCCAGACCAATTGCACGGTTACGAAGAACGCCTGACCAGCGACATCTACCCCGCCGACTATGGCTGGGCGGTGAACTGGGACGAGCCGGACGTGCGGCCAAGCTGGTATCACAACATGTCATCGGTGTTGCAGGCCGGCCCATGCGTGCGTACCAACCAGCTCGACTTTGACGAAGAGGTGGTGTTCAAGGCCCAGCAGTATCTGTTCGATCACATCCGCGAAGATGGCGACGCACCGTTCTGCCTGACCGTTTCGATGACCCACCCGCATGACCCATACACCATTCCCAAGCCGTTCTGGGACCTGTACGACGACGCCGATATCCCGATGCCCCGGGCCCACGCCGATCAGGACGCCCTGGACCCGCATTCGCAACGCCTGCTCAAGGTCTATGACCTGTGGGACAAGCCGATGCCCGTCGAGAAAATCCGCGACGCCCGCCGTGCCTACTTCGGCGCGTGCAGCTACATCGACGATAACGTCGGCAAACTGCTGAAGACCCTGGAAGAAACCGGCCTGGCCGACGACACCATCATCGTGTTCTCCGGCGATCATGGCGACATGCTCGGCGAAAAGGGCCTCTGGTACAAAATGCACTGGTTCGAAATGGCCGCGCGCGTGCCGATGCTGGTTTACGCACCAGGCCAGTTCAAGCCGGGCCGGGTCAGCGCTTCGGTGTCCACCGCCGACCTGTTGCCGACCTTTGTCGACATGGCCGAAGGCGAACTGGATCACCGCCTGCCACTGGACGGTCGCTCATTGATGCCGCACCTCAAGGGCGAGGGCGGCCACGATGAAGTGTTCGGCGAATACATGGCCGAAGGCACCGTCAGCCCACTGATGATGATTCGCCGCGGCCCTTACAAGTTCATGTACTCGGAACAGGACCCGTGCCTGCTGTTCGATGTGCGCAACGACCCCAAGGAACAGGAAGACCTCAGCCAGTCGGCTGAACACCAGGCGCTGTTCTTTGACTTTATGGCTGAGGCGCGGGCCAAGTGGGACATACCGGCGATACACCACCAGGTGCTCGCCAGCCAGCGTCGTCGGCGCTTCGTCGCCAAGACACTGGCAATCGGCAAGCTGAAGAGTTGGGATCACCAGCCGCTGGTAGACGCCAGTCAGCAATATATGCGCAACCATATCGACCTCGACGATCTGGAGCGCAAGGCGCGTTATCCGAAACCTTGAACCCTGCCAAGACCAAAAAAACCAAAGGGGCACAACCATGAAGAAGCTATCCACAGCACTTGCGGCAGGCGTGATCGCGCTGACCAGTTTTGCGGCGCAAGCCGATGGGGAAACGTGCAGCACGGTGAAAATGGCCGATCCGGGCTGGAGCGATATCGCGGCAACCAATGCCATCGCCGCCTTCCTGCTCGACGGCCTGGGCTACAAGCCCAAGGTCGACACCCTGGCCGTGCCGATTGCATTCGGCGGGCTCAAGGACGGGCAGATGGATGTCTTCCTCGGTAACTGGATGCCTGCTCAGCAGGGTTTCTACGACAAGTTCGTCGCCACCGGCGACGTGACCCAGTACGCCAAGAACCTGGACGGCACCGAGTTCACCCTCGCCGTACCGGACTATGTGTGGACCGCAGGTGTGCATAACTTCGCCGACCTGAACAAATTCGCCGACAAGTTCAGCAAGAAGATCTACGGCATTGGCTCGGGCGCGCCGGCCAACCTGTCGCTGCAAGAGATCATCAAAAAGAACGAGTTCGACCTGGGCGGCTGGAAACTGGTGGAATCCAGCGAACAGGCGATGCTGGCCGAAGTTAACCGCAACGTGAAGAAAGAGAGCTTCGTGGTGTTCCTGGGCTGGACGCCGCACCCGATGAACGTGCAGATCAAAGGCATGCATTACCTTAAAGGCGGCGAGAAATACTTCGGCGACACCGGCACGGTCAGTACCCTGACCCGCAAAGGCTACGCCGCTGCCTGCCCGAACGTGGGCAAGCTGCTGACTAATCTGACGTTCACCCAGGACATGGAAAACTCGATCATGGCCGACGTGACCAACAATAAAGTCAGCAACGCCGATGCCGTAAAAAGCTGGATCAAGGCCAACCCGGCGCAACTGGACAAGTGGCTTGATGGCGTGAAGACGCTGGACGGCAAGGATGGGTTACCGGCGGTGAAGGCCAAGCTCTAAAGCGTGCGCACTGTCGTGCAGCAAATAAGCGACTAATGTAGGACCGGCTTTAGCCGGGAAGGCGTAGGCAGGATCGATACAATTCTATCGTCTGCTACATCGTCTTCCCGGCTAAAGCCGGTCCCACAGAAGCGTGTTAATTCAGCTGATTACGGTGCCAACTGCCGCCGCAACTCGGCCAGCACCGGCGCTGAATCCGGGCGCACCCCGCGCCATAGCAGGAACGCCTCGGCCGCCTGCTCGACCAGCATCCCCAAGCCATCCATCGCCTGTGCCGCGCCATGTTCCATGGCCCAGCGGCAGAAAGCGGTCGGCTCCTTGCCGTACATCATGTCGTAGCAGAAGGTTTTGCCAGGCTCGATCAGGCTGGGCGAAATCGGCGGCAATTCACCGGCAAGACTGGCGGACGTGGCATTGATAATCACGTCCACCGACTCTTCCAGCCAATCGAAACCACTGGCGAACACCGGACCCAACTGCGTGAATTCACGGGCCAGTTGCTCAGCCTTTTCCACGGTACGGTTGGCGATCACCAACACTGCCGGGCGTTCGGCCAACAGCGGCTCAAGGGCCCCGCGCACGGCACCACCGGCGCCCAGCAGCAGGATGCGCTGGCCGCTCAGCCTGATCCCGGCGTTGACAGTCAGGTCACGCACCAGCCCTGCGCCATCGGTGTTGTCGCCCAACAGGCTGCCATCGCTCAGTTTGCTCAGGGTATTCACCGCACCGGCACGGCGCGCGCGTTCGGTCAGGCTATTGGCCAGGCGATACGCCTGCTCCTTGAACGGCACCGTGACATTGGCGCCGCGCCCCTGAACGAAGAAATCCCGGGCAAAGTCGGCGAAGCCGTCCAGCGGCGCCAGCGCCGTGCGGTAATCGAGCTGCTGGCCGGTTTGCGCGGCAAACAACCCATGGATCAACGGCGACTTGCTGTGCCCGATGGGATTACCGAAGACGACGTAGTGATCCATTTATCTGTTCCTGAAAATATTTATGCCTGCGCGAGCCAGTCGCGATCCTGCAGGAAATACTCGGTCAGGCGCGCTTCTTCGCTGCCCGGCACGGGTTTCCAGTCGTAGCCCCAACGTACATGCGGCGGCAACGACATCAAAATCGACTCGGTGCGCCCGCCCGATTGCAGGCCGAACAGGGTGCCACGGTCGTAGACAAGATTGAACTCGACATAGCGACCACGACGGAATTCCTGGAATTCGCGCTGTGCCGGGGTGTAAGGCGTGGCCTTGCGGCGCTGGATAATCGGCAGGTAAGCCTCGATGTAAGCATCACCGATGGCGCGGATGAAGGCGAAGCTGGTGTCGAAGTCCCACTCATTCAGGTCATCGAAAAACAGGCCGCCGATGCCACGCGGCTCGTTGCGATGCTTGAGGTGGAAGTAGCTGTCGCACCAGGCCTTGTAGCGCGGGTAGACGTCGGCGCCAAACGGCGCGCAGGCCTGCTCGGCGACACGGTGCCAATGCACGCAATCCTCTTCCACGCCGTAGTAGGGCGTCAGGTCGAAACCGCCGCCGAACCACCAGACGGGCTCTTCGCCTTCTTTTTCGGCAATGAAGAAGCGTACGTTGGCGTGGGAGGTCGGCACATGCGGGTTGTGCGGGTGAATCACCAGGGACACGCCCAGCGCTTCAAACCCGCGCCCGGCCAACTCAGGCCGATGGGCGCTGGCCGATGGCGGCAGGCCACTGCCAAAGACGTGGGAGAAATTGACCCCGCCTTTCTCGATAACATCGCCATCACCGATGACTCGTGTGCGACCCCCGCCGCCAGCCGGGCGAGTCCAGGCGTCCTCGACGAAGCTCGCCTTGCCGTCTTCCTGTTGCAGGGCGGCGCAGATGCGATCTTGCAGATCGAGCAGGTAGGTTTTTACGGCCTCGGTGCGGGCGGACATAACGATCCCTTCAAACGACTGACTTGAAAAAGGCTGGATTGCCCGAACGAATCAGGCTGTTTGAAAACGTAGCGAGCGAAGGCAAGACAAGGCAAAAACAGGCGAGGAAGCGGAGTTTACGAGTTGTAAATGAGCATTCCGAGCCTGTTTTTAACGCAGGATTGCCGAGCGCAGCAGTTTTCATACAGTCCTGATAAGGGGTTGGGCAAATTTGCCGGGTAGCATACCACCGCGCCATCAGCCGCCGTAGTTGACGAAGATCAAGTGAAGGAGTGGGATAGTCACCCTTCGCATCCTCGTTTCGATGCTCCCTCGGAGATAACAAATGGCAAAGCGTATCCAGTTCAGCACGATTGGCGGTCCGCAAGTACTTGAATATGTCGATTTCGAGCCCGCCGAACCAGGCCCGCAACAGGTGCGCGTGCGCAACAAAGCCATTGGCGTCAATTTCATCGACACCTATTTCCGCAGCGGTCTGTACCCCGCGCCGTCGATGCCGTCCGGGCTGGGCACTGAAGGCGCTGGCGTGGTCGAGGCCGTCGGCAGCGAAGTGACCCGCTTCAAGATCGGTGATCGCGTGGCTTATGGCAGCGGCCCGCTGGGCGGCTACAGCGAAGTACACACCCTGCCGCAAGCCAATCTGGTGCTGCTGCCGGAGGCCATCAGCTTTGAACTGGCCGCCGCCGTCATGCTTAAGGGCCTGACGGTGCAGTACCTGTTCCGCCAGACCTACGAGTTGAAGGCCGGCGAAATCGTGCTGTTCCACGCGGCGGCCGGTGGCGTCGGCTCCCTGGCCTGCCAGTGGGCCAAGGCGATTGGCGCCAAGCTGATCGGGACCGTCAGTTCGGCCGAGAAGGCCGCTCACGCCAAGGCCCTCGGCGCGTGGGAAACCATCGACTACAGCCATGAAAACGTCGCTCAGCGCGTGCTGGAGCTGACCAATGGCAAGAAATGCCCGGTGGTCTACGACGGCGTCGGCAAGGACACCTGGGAAACCTCTCTCGACTGCCTGGAACCACGCGGCCTGATGGTCAGCTTCGGCAATGCTTCGGGCGCGGTAACCGGGGTCAACCTGGGGATCCTGGCGCAGAAAGGCTCGCTGTACGTCACCCGTCCGACCCTGGCCACCTACGCCAACAGCGCCGAAAGCCTACAAGGCATGGCCGACGAGCTGTTCAAGATGCTCGTCAGCGGCAAGATTCAGGTCGGCGAGGTCCAGCAATACGCCCTCAAGGACGCCGCCACGGCGCAAACCGAGCTATCCGCCCGGCGCACCACGGGGTCGACCATCCTGATTCCTTGACTTAGTCCGGGCGAATCACCTGCCCGGTCGCCAGGTCACGGATCACGCTGGGGTTGCGGCGGCCACCCAGGCTGCCGCTGAGTACGCCATCGATCTGCCCGCGAAAATACTGCTCGACCCGCAATCGGGTCCGGGCAGCCGGTCGGCCCGCCGGGTTGGCCGACGTCGAAATCAGCGGCCCGACCAGGGCGCAGAGGTCGCGCACGACGGGGTGATCACTGACGCGCAAGGCCACGGTGTCGTGAGCCCCGGTGATCCATTCCGGCAACAGATTCTGATGCGGCACCAGCCAGGTATTCGGCCCCGGCCAGGTGCTGGCCATGCGGTCCAGCCATAACTCAGGGAAGTCTTCGAACAGAAAGTCGAATTGATGGATGTTGTCGGCAATCAGGATCAGGCCTTTTTCCACAGGCCGCGACTTGATCAGCAACAGGCGGTACACCGCCTCTTCATCCCAAGGATCACAGCCCAGCCCCCACACCGCCTCGGTTGGGTAGGCAATCACCGCTCCGGCTCGAATATCTCGTGCGGCTTGTTGCACGCGCCAACTGCTGACCATTCCTTTCTCCCATTCAATGCTGGCGGCAGTTTAACCTCAGCCCGCCCGGGCTAACCACCGTCCGGCGTCACAGACAATGCGGCCCTCCAGCTCCAGCTCGGTCAGCGCCGCCAATACCTTGGGCAGCGGCCAGCCCGTGGACAACGCCAGTGCCTCGCTGGTATGCGGCGCGGCATGCAGCAAAGCCAGCAGCGGGTGTACCGAAGCGCTGGGCTGGGCTTGCGGCGCCGAGGTCACCTGCCAACCGCGCAGCGCTTCAAGGATATGCTCGACAGTCTCCACCAATACGGCGCCGTCACGGATCAGCTGATGGCAACCCCGCGCACCGGGATGGTGAATCGAACCGGGGATGGCGTAGACCTCGCGTCCTTGCTCAGCGGCCAGCCGGGCAGTGATCAGCGAGCCGCTGGCCACGCTGGCCTCGACCACCAACACGCCCAACGAGAGCCCGCTGATGATCCGGTTCCTGCGCGGGAAGTTTTGCGGTTGCGGCCCGGCGTCCAGCGGGAACTCGGAAACCACTGCGCCACCCCGTTCGCGCATGCTTGCCGCCAACGCGTGATGGCGCTGTGGATAAAGTTTTTCGAGGCCCGTGCCGAGCACCCCGATTGTGGCACCGCCGCCGTCAAGTGCGCCCTGATGAGCCGCCCCATCGATGCCCAGTGCCAAACCGCTGGTAATGACAAATCCGGCCCCCGCCAGACTGCGGGCAAAGGCGGCGGCAGTGTCCATTCCCGGCCGGGATGCGCGCCGGCTGCCGACCATTCCGAGCTGGGGATGGTCGAGAATCAACGGGTTACCGGCGACGAATAAAAGCGGAGGAGGGTCGGAAATTTCTGCAAGCAATGCTGGGTAGTTTTGATCGTCCCACATCAGTAAATGCTGGCCCGGACGCTCAAGCCAGGCCATTGCAGCGCTGGCGCCGTCGCGTACCGAGGGGTCGCGTCGCGCCTGGGCACTGGCCGCCGGCAACCCTAGCGATTGCCAGGCACTGGCCGGCGCACTGAGCGCCGCCGAGGCAGAACCGAACGCATCGATAAGCTTGAAAAAACGTTTCGGGCCAACCTCCGGCAAGCGATGCAAACGCAGGCGCGCTTCCAGTTCCGCAGGCGAAGGGGCGGCTTTTTCGAACAGTGGCATGAGATCTTCCTTGATCTGATGAACGGCTAAGTCCTGAGAGAAACCTGTGGATAACTCTGTTGACAACAATTTGATAAGTGACGGATTAATGGACGAAAACGTTTCAAACCTGAACCAACGGGTCAGGGATTTCGCACCTTGTCCATGACCGCCAGAGAGCGATTGGCGCGCAGGACCAAACCGTAGCTGATTTTCTCGTAAGTGCGGAAAATCATCAGCAATCCGGCGCGCTCGTCAGGAATTTTGACTTGTTCACCGGTGATACGATCGCGCACCGTCTCGCCGGTCTTGAAAATCGCCAACACGTTGCCTTCGGCCAGACCGTCACGCTTGCCCTTGTCGACGGTCACCACGTCGAGCTCGCCAATCTGCGTCACGCCGCGCGGCACATCGATGATCAGACCTTCAACACTCGTTTGCGGCGAGCTGGGCATGAAGGTGGAATTGATCGCCCGCTCTTCGCTGGTAAACAACCGGTCGCCCAGCCGCACTTCCTGGGTCGAGCGCTGCAGTTGCAGGGTCGAGATATCACCTTCAGTGGCAACGATTTCGCCCCCGCCAATGTCGTCGGCGTTGATACCGAGGACTTCCTGGGTCTTGGGATCGGTGTAGGTCTTGCCCTGACGAAACAGGCCGTAGACCGAGTGCGCCGGGTCGAGTGGGCCGCGCACGTAGATGCGGTCACCCTGGCCGCTGAGCACGCGCTCGGCGTTACCGGCGACCACATAGGGTGCCTTGTCGAACTGCTCGGGCGTATCAACGATACGGTTGCTCAGCAGAAAGGCGTTGATGGCACCCAACGGAATGCTCGGGATCGCATCGACCACCGGCGTGCTGCGGATCCGCGGCGACAGCTTGACGGTGCCACGGGACTCGCCACGGTTGAGCAGCACTTGCGGCTGGCCATCGACATAAACCAGGGTCAGGGTATCGCCGGGGTAGATCAGATCCGGGTCGTGAATCTGCGGGTTGGCGTGCCAGATCTCTTTCCATTTCCACGGCTCGCTCAAGAACTTGCCGGAAATGTCCCAAAGTGTGTCACCCGAAACGACTGTGTACGTCTGTGGATGACCTTCCCTGAGCTGCACTTGCGCCTGCACAAGACCGCTGGCGGTCAGCAACAGCAGGGCGAGTAGTGTTTTCCTCATGCGGTGAATCCCTTTATCATGTTGCTTCGCGTGAATAGTGAGTCCCGTCAGGCCCGGAGTGCAGCTGTCCAAGCCTGGCCGCCGATTTTGACTTTACCCTACAGTGCAGCTCTTACATATATGGCTATTTTAAACATCCTCGAATTTCCCGATTCGCGCCTTCGTACCATCGCCAAACCTGTGGCGGCGGTCGACGACGGCATTCGCCAGTTGGTCGATGACATGTTTGAAACCATGTATGAAGCCCCAGGCATCGGCCTCGCCGCCACGCAAGTCAACATACACAAGCGTGTCGTGGTCATGGACCTGAGCGAAGATCGTAGCGAGCCCCGGGTATTCATCAACCCCGAGTTCGAGTTCCTGACCGACGAAATGCAGCAGTATCAGGAAGGCTGCCTTTCGGTGCCAGGATTCTATGAGAATGTCGACCGCCCTCAAAGGATCAAGGTCAAGGCACTGGGCCGTGATGGCCAACCCTACGAGCTGATTGCCGAAGGCCTGCTCGCGGTATGCATCCAGCACGAGTGCGATCACCTCAACGGCAAGCTGTTCGTCGACTACCTGTCCAATCTCAAGCGCGACCGGATCAAGAAGAAGCTGGAAAAACTGCACAAGCAGAACGCCTGATTCCCGCGCGCCTCCGTAGGAGCGGCTTTAGCCGCGAGGAATGCGCCACTGCGCCTCGCGGCTAAAGCCGCTCCTACATTAACAATCCCCTTTCCTACGAGAAGCCCATGACTGAGCCACTGCGCATCGTCTTCGCCGGCACCCCGGAATTCGCCGCCGAGCACCTCAAAGCTTTGCTCGACAGCCCCTATGAGATCGTTGCGGTCTATACCCAGCCAGATCGTCCGGCGGGCCGCGGGCAGAAGCTGATGCCCAGCCCGGTCAAACAGCTGGCGGTAGAGAAAGCTATTCCTGTATTGCAACCGCCGACCCTGCGCGACCCAGCGGCCCAGGCCGAGCTCGCGGCGCTCAAGCCTGATCTGATGGTGGTGGTTGCCTACGGCCTGATCCTGCCGCAAGTGGTGCTGGATATTCCGCGCCTGGGCTGCATCAACAGCCATGCGTCGCTGCTGCCGCGCTGGCGCGGTGCGGCGCCGATCCAGCGCGCCGTGCAAGCCGGTGACGCCGAAAGCGGCGTCACGGTGATGCGCATGGAAGCAGGCCTGGACACCGGGCCAATGCTGCTCAAGGTCAGCACCCCGATCACCGACGAAGACACCGGCGGCAGCCTGCATGACCGTCTCGCCGAACTGGGCCCGCCTGCGGTATTGCAAGCCATTGCCGGACTGGCCGACGGTTCGCTGGTGGGCGAAGTGCAGGACGACAGCCTCGCGACCTACGCCCACAAGCTCAATAAAGATGAAGCACGCATTGACTGGAGCCGCCCCGCCACTGAGCTGGAACGTCTGGTGCGGGCCTTCAATCCCTGGCCGATCTGCCACAGCACCCTCAATGGCGAGGCCCTGAAAGTACTCGCGGCAAGCCTCTGCGAAGGGCAGGGCGTACCGGGCACCATTCTCAGCACCAGCAAGGACGGCCTGATCGTCGCCTGCGGCCAACAGGCCCTGCGCCTGACCCGTCTGCAACTGCCGGGCGGCAAGCCGCTGAACTTCACCGACTTGTTCAATAGCCGCCGCGAGAAGTTCGCGCCAGGCACTGTATTGGGTGAGGCATGAACCCGCGTCTCGCGGCCGCCAAGGCACTGGCTGCGGTTCTTAGCGGCAAGGCTTCGCTGAACAGCTCGCTGCCCACGCAGATGGACAAGGTCGAACTGCGTGACCGCGGCCTGACCCAGGACCTGGCATTCGGCACTGCGCGCTGGCAGCCTCGCCTGTCGGCGCTGGCTGCCAGGTTGCTGCAAAAGCCGTTTAAAGCGGCGGACGCCGATGTCGAGGCGCTGTTGCTGGTCGGTCTTTATCAACTGCTCTACAGCCGTATCCCGGCCCACGCCGCCATCGGCGAAACCGTGGGCTGTGCCGAGAAACTGAAAAAACCTTGGGCCAAATCCCTGCTCAACGCCGTGCTGCGCCGCGCCCAACGTGAAAGCGAAGCCCTGCTGGCCGAGCTGGAACATGACCCGGTGGTACGCACTGCGCATCCGCGCTGGCTGCAAAAGGCCCTGAAAGCCGCATGGCCAGACCAGTGGGAAGCCATCTGCGCCGCCAATAACGCCCATCCGCCGATGATCCTGCGGGTCAATCGTCGCCATAAAACCCGCGACCAGTACCTGCAATTGCTGCGGGACAGCGGCATCGAAGCCAGCGCCTGCACTTTCAGCCAGGACGGTATCGTGCTGGCTGAAGCGGCCGATGTGCGCGCCTTGCCCGGTTTCGCCGAAGGCTGGATCAGCGTACAGGACGAAGCCGCGCAACTGGCCGCCGATCTGCTGGAGCTGGCTCCCGGTCAACGCGTGCTGGATGCCTGCTGCGCGCCCGGCGGCAAGACCTGCCATATTCTCGAAGTACAGCCGCAACTGGCCGGCGTGGTCGCTGTCGACCTGGAAGCCAAGCGTCTGGTGCGGGTGCGCGAAAACCTTGAACGCCTCGGCCTGAGCGCCGAGCTGATCGCCGCCGATGGCCGCGATACGGCGCAATGGTGGAACGGCAAACCGTTCCAGCGCATTCTGCTCGACGCGCCATGCTCGGCGACCGGGGTGATTCGTCGCCACCCGGATATCAAACTGACCCGTCAGGCCGACGACATTCCGGCCCTGGCCACACTGCAAGGCGAGTTGCTCGATGCGCTGTGGCCGACCCTGGAGGTTGGCGGCATTTTGCTCTATGCCACCTGCTCGACCTTGCCGATGGAAAACACCGAGGTCATCGCGGCATTTCTCGCTCGCACGTCCGGCGCCCGTGAGCTGGACATCGCCGGTCAGCTCGGCCAGCAACCACCCGGCCTGAAACAGCCCCATGGTCGCCAATTGTTGGCGCAACAGGGCGGGCATGACGGTTTTTACTATGCCAAGCTGATCAAGATTGCCGCGAGCTGACGCATTTCTAGGTGGGACCGGCTTTAGCCGGGAAGGCGTATTCCCGGCTAAAGCCGGTCCCACAATCTTCAGGGAGTGAACGGATGAAAATCATCATCCTCGGCGCAGGGCAGGTCGGCGGTACGCTGGCCGAGCATCTGGCCAGCGAAGCCAACGACATCACCGTGGTC
>Ga0302262_10000697_pt1 | contig 14242 bp, 17 predicted proteins | sample II_Fen_E3_4_FD_194557 | JGI IMG/M metagenome (GOLD analysis project Ga0302262, IMG submission 194557) | Peat permafrost microbial communities from Stordalen Mire near Abisko, Sweden - II_Fen_E3_4 | ecosystem: Environmental > Terrestrial > Soil > Wetlands > Permafrost | place: Sweden: Abisko...
GGTTGCCACAGATAATTTACTTCCTGTCCGAAAAGATGCTGACCAGCTTTATCCAGACGGGTATCCATCATGTTCAACATATTGGACAAGGTCATAGAGTTGTCGGACGCCTTTACCTTTAAAGCATTTAAACTATCCACATTTGATTTAGTTACACTGTCCGTCCGGGTCCATTTACGTTCTAACCGTACCAATTTGCTGTCAAAAGTATTTCGAAGAACGCTATCGGCATACAGAGCCCGGAAGATAGAATCGTTCAACACTTTCTTCATGCGGAGCTTAGAATGATACACCTTGCTGTATATTTTATTCAAACGCGCCTGAATGCGGTCGTTCTCGTCATCCAGGGTAGAAGCAAAGCTCTGATAAAGGTATAAGTTGCGAATATTGATTGTGGAGTTCCTATCACGGATATTTTGGCGGATCCGGCTGATATCTTTGCTGATATAATTCAGTCGTCGTTCCATATTTACCACCTCGAAGCCTAGCTTGGCACTATCGCGGATGGAGTTCAGATTGTCATTTACCCGCTCGATGCTCAACATATAATCGCTTGCAGAAAGCGTATCTACAGCCTGAATAAATTTTCGGTGTTTTCCTCGCTTGCTTTTTACCGCATCTGTTTTAGTTTTTATACTGTCACGAACAACTGCTTGAACTACCGGTTGACCGGTTACTACAGGAACTACCGCCGGAGCTGACTGCGCAGTCATCACTACGGTTATGAAAAGAAAACTGTAGAAAATAAATAATCGTTTCATCAAAAATCTGTTTCGAAATAAAATAGCTGATATTAAACAACCGAGCACCGGATAGCCCGAGCCGATTTAGAGCCTTCAAAGTTAGCTATTTTAATTGGGTTGTTATTTATCAGCTAAAAAAAACAGACATACAGCCCTAAGCTTAATGTTATTCCTTTTTATTACAGACCAAAATACCTTTGTATATACCTCTGAAAAAAGTTGTTCGTCGCAAGCTCTTCTCCTATTGTTTTAATCAGCTGCTGACAATAAACGGCTTGCAGATTTGCATTTTCGCGTAACATTCTTTTAAAACCCCAGAGATGAATAACTGTTTCATTTGAACACAAGAAGGGATCGGGCAACAGATGATTCACCGTAAGTCCACGGTAATTGGCACAGATAGACAATAAGCGCTGCTCGGCAAAAACCATTTGCGAAACAAACTCCATCGGTCTTTCCATATTAAAAAACATAAACCGTTTTGACTCCCGCAGGTAAAAGTCTCTGAATGACTCATCACGAATATACAGAAAAGCGGTATTAGCAGGTAAGACCTCCCAATTGTAGTAGGACGGGAATGCAAATCCATCCGCTTGCTTCAACAGAGCGGGAGACAGGTAAACGTCCGCCTCCAGCCTCTCGGGGTGCAGAGCTGTTATCGCAGTTTGGGCTAACAGTTCATAAAGCGGACGCATAATGATCAGATCGGTATCGAGCATCACACAGGGAGTCTTCTGCACTTCCAGCGCCATGAGTTTACCTGCTGCCCAGAATATTTCGGGATCAATGGGGTAGTTATTACTTTCAAGTACTTCCGCATCCACTCCACCATCCCACAGATTGAGCAAACCGTGTTTTTCGATAAAGGCATAACCTGTGTTGTCGGTATAGAGCTTTATAGTCCCGTTATGCTTCTGCCACATCAAAGCCGAAACAATCATAGTAAGCATCTCACCATCATTCATGCCGAAGGGCTTATCACCTACGACCGAAGGTTTTGTCCATAAAACATGAAATGCAGCAACAGAGGAATATACCATAGTTACTTTATTATAGCCCTATTAAATGCCCACCAACCATCCCCCCGCAATAAATCGAAGATCCGGCTTTCTGACTGTGACAATAAGGACTAGATTCTACGCTATCGGTATGGTTGTCGATTTCAGGAGCTACAATGGGTAATGAACCGAACATCTGCTCGTCTACAAAACAAAACTGAGCCTGCAACCTTAGGAAGTGATACAAAACCTGACTGTTTTCTTTGCGGTAATCCGTAAGTAAACCCACAAACAAATCCAGATTGTGCTCAACAGCCCTATAACTCAAGTGTTCGTTTTCACAGTATGCTTTCAACTGTTTTTTACCGCTGTCCATGTTTTCGGGATGAATCAGCGCCACCTTTAGTAGGCTCAGCATAAAATGCTGCATGGCCGCTGAAACCTTTTGATTACTATTTATTGTAAGATCCGACTTAATTTCCATTATTCAATTTAAGGATAGAATGATTAATATACGCTACAAATATACAGATTTGTTATTTATTTACCATCGGAGCGTTTAATTAATGTCAAAGAGACTCCACAGCTTGCTAAAATTAATTGCAGGACTAATCATTAACCACTAATCACTAATCGTTCATCATTGACCACATTCTTTCCTCCAGGCAGGCACTTTCTGCTTTTTTAATTTTATATTTGCAGTCATTAAATCATAACATCAAAATCTGACTAAAAACGATGAAACAAGCCCTTCTGCTTATCGACATTCAGAACGATTACTTTGACGCTGGAGCCATGACACTGGTAAATGCATATCAGGCAAGTGAAAATGCTAAACTGCTACTGGAAGCATTCAGAAGCAAAAAGCTACCGGTTATTCATATTCAGCATATCGCCACCAAAGCCGATGCTACGTTCTTTTTACCAGAGACTTTCGGAGTGGAGATACACAAAAACGTGCGACCGGTTGCAGACGAAAAAGTGATCGTCAAACATTTTCCGAATAGTTTCAGGGAAACCGAACTGCTGGACGTTCTGAGAGAAAACGAAATTACCGACCTCATCGTTGCCGGCATGATGACACATATGTGTATCGATGCCACTACCCGTGCTGCCAAAGATCTGGGATATACCTGCACACTTATTGGCGATGCGTGTGCCACCCGCAACCTGGAAATAAACGGAGAAACGGTAAAAGCCGACGACGTACATAATGCTTTTTTAGCCGCATTGAATGTGACTTATGCCACTGTTAGCACAACAAAGGAACAAATCCAATCCCTGCAATAATTTTTAAACTTCATGTATATGTCTAAGAAACTAACTTTTTCTCTCATCCTGCTTCTGTTTGCTGCCCTGAGCAACCTGGGAGCAAAAACCGTAAAGTTCAACAGCCCCGACATCAGTTACGAGGGCCGAATAGTGTATAAACCCGATGCAGCCGTACTATCGTGGCCGGGAACATCGGTTACCCTCAACTTTCGGGGAAAAGAGGTATCAGCCATTCTGCAGGATATGGATTCGGCCAATTACTACAACGTGATTGTGGACAACAAAGTAAGCTTCAAGCTACATACCGAAACCACCAAACGCAGCTACCTGCTGGCATCGGGACTGAGCGAAGGCAAGCACACCGTACAACTATTCAAGCGTACCGAATGGGACAAGGGTAAAACCCTGTTCTTTGGATTCGAAACGCCTGATAATACCAAACTATTGCCTCCATCAACTCCTAAAAAACGGAAAATAGAATTTTTCGGTAACTCCATCACTTGTGGTTATGCCATTGAAGATGCGAGTGGGAAAGACCGCTCCATTGGTTATTTCCAAAATAATTACCTGACTTATGCGGCGCTTACCGCCCGCCACTACGATGCGCAGTACCAGTGTATAGCCAAAAGTGGCATTGGCATTCTGGTTAGTTGGTTTCCGCTTATCATGCCCGAAATGTATAACCGCACCGACGCTACCGATGCTGCCTCGACCTGGGATTTCTCCCAATATACGCCGGACTTAGTGGTGATTAATCTGTTCCAAAACGACTCTTGGATTGTGAAGATGCACGATAATCCCGAGTTCAAAAGACGGTTTGGAACAACCGAGCCCGACGAGGCAACCATCGTTGCCGCCTATAAAGATTTTGTGACTACCATCCGAAGCAAGTACCCCAAAGCGTCCATCATTTGTGCACTGGGCAGCATGGATGCCACCCGCAAAGGTTCTCCGTGGCCGGGATATGTAGAAAAAGCCGCAGCACAACTGAACGACCCGAAGGTTTATACCTGCTTTTTCGACTATAAAAACGCAAGCGGTCATCCCAACGTGGCCGAACAAAAAACAATGGCCGATACGCTGATTGCCTTTATTGATAAAAACATCAAGTGGTGATGGCACGATAAAAGAAAATGCCCGCGGACTACTAAGTCCGCGGGCATTTTATATTTTGAAGAAACAGATCAAAACTTATGACCCACAACAAAAGAAACAGTGGTGTTCTTTACATTTCCATCTACATTAAAATTGTTTTTTTCATAATCATTTTATTGTTTTTACCTACTCATAAGCTTTTCGGTATACACTATAAGTACCTTTTCCTCAGTTCTAAAACTTTGGAAAAGGTACATAGTTATCAATTCTGTTTTCAAAATTTCTTTACGGTATAATGGTTGTTAGCAGCCCACTCCACGGGCCCACTTTTCCGTTTCGGTTCACCCAGCGGCCATACGCATAGATGGTTTTGCCCCGTTGGTCTGGAGTAAAAACAATTGTTTCATGCGAATGTGGAATGTACAATCGTTCAACACATTCAACAGGTCCGCCAGGTGCAGGAGCATCCACTTTGTAAACAAGCTCACAAAACACCACATTGTCCGGTTTAGAATGTGTAGTCGGAGTAGCCGAATCGGCATAAATCACCTTCAACACCGACGTCATTGCTACTGCAAATGTAATTATCGGTGTAGTCATAGGTGCAGAAGCCGGAACGCCTCCACCGGTAGCTGTATAATGAATGTGCAATGCATCCTTTCCACTAGTCGGAATGGCATCGTTGTTCAGAATGTCGTGATTATATAAATCAACCAGTTGTATCTTATAAATTTCCCAGGCAGCGTCACGCGCTGCTGTAGCAGCAGGGCTTTGGGTGCTTTTGTTGCTGGCTATAGCGTATTTTTGTTCATAATCAGTACGGGTAGGAATCATTTTAGCCAACCTTTCGGTCGAAATTCCCCAGGCTTCAGCATTGGAAGTACAGATTTCAATCACATTACGCTGAAAATGATAACGGGCAGTTTGACCAGCAGGAATGCTGTAGGTTTCTTTGCTCATAATTTATTCATGTTATAAAATTAAATGATGCTCTATTATTTGAAAACAAAATTGTATAAACTGATTAATTTTTCTATCAACTCTAAAAAACATCTGCTGACTGAAGTAGATTATCTTCACATCAGCCTTATTGATTTCTGATAAAATTGAAACTACTCGAAAAGCAATGCTTTGGCAGCACAAATAGCTATCAATAAATTATACATTTCCAATAATAAATGATGAAACAGCTCCGATACATAATCCATTCGTATAAATTGATGGTCAAAAACGATAATTTAATAACCCATTCGTACAAACAGCTGACTATAGTATATAATTCAATAACTCATTCGCATGAACTAATGATCAAAGTGTATAGTTTGATGATCCATTCGTACCAATCAATGATCAAAGTTGATAATTCGATGACCTATTCGTACGAACCAATGATCAAAGTGGATAATTCGATGATCCATTCGTACGAATCAATGATCAAAGTAGATAGTTCGATAATCCATTCGTACGAACCGATGATCAAAGTGGATAGTTTTATGATCCATTCGCATCAATCGATGATTCATTCGTACGAATCAATGATCAAAGTTGATAATTCGATGACCTATTCGTACGAACCAATGATCAAAGTGGATAGTTCGATGACCCATTCATACAAACTGATGACTAAAGTAGACAGTTCGATGACCAAAGTAGATAGTTTGATGATCCATTCGTACCGATAAATGAAGCAAGTGCCCTAATATATAACCAGCCAACACCAATTAGTCGGTCAATTTCACTCATTTTTTATTAGTTGAAATCAATACACCAAAGAACTGTTCTACAGAACCATAATAGAATAGAACGCCACAAAGGTAAAAACATAATTTTAAACAAACAAGTATTTAATTCGAAAAAATTGAAGTTTATTGGCTAAAATGGATTTTTTTAGGCAGTTAATATGGTGAATGCATAAAAACATGAATTGAGAAATAAGCTATATAACCCCAAAAAGGGATGGCACAGTTGACTTATTTTAAATACAGAAGAATGGATATTACGCTCTTATATAAATATTGGCAAAAGTTTAAAAATAAAGAAACACTGACAAATAAAAACAGAAGAAGTTTTGCCAACAGTATGTCGACAAAACTTCTTCTACAGTAAACTCAAAAACAGCAAATAATATTCTACTTTGCGAATCTTATTTGCGAAAATTTGTGCTATTTGCGTGCTTTGCGTGCTTTTAATATAACCCCTGTTATATTTCTCGTTGATTGCTCTTCCTATAGCAAGCTTATTCAATATTATTATTGAAACTCCGGCAATATAGCCTCCACCCAGGCAGCTATGCGGGCATCGGTTTTTTCAGATTCATTATCCTCATCCAGCGCCAGGCCAACGAACTTATCGGCTTCTTCAGCCCGCGAGCATTCATAATCATAACCATCGGCAAGCACTGCCCCAACTATATGACAATCCTTATCTTTGATTACCTCATATATAATTCCCATACCATCTACAAAAGTATCGGAATACGACGATGAGTCGCCTAGACCAAAAAGGGCTATTGTTTTATCTTTTAAGTTCTGCGCTTGCAGTTTAGGCAAAAACGAGTCCCAGTCATCCTGCAAATCGCCGCTGCCCCAGGTAGAGGTTCCTAAAATTAAATTGCTGTAGGCTTCTATATCGGTAGTTTGGATTTTAGCCACATCCAATAAGGTTACCTGAGCATCTCCCAGTTGTTTTGCCAGCTTACCAGCTACTGCTTGGGTATTTCCACCCGATGATCCGTAAATAATTGCTATCGGTTTCATTTTGTTTTGAAATTAAAGTTATTTGAATTTATATTGTCTATTAAAAAATCCAACATGTAAATGTCGGTACTTTCGAAATCGGAATGTACCATATTAATGCGAATCAAAAGTTGCATACATACACTTTCTATTTATAATGAGTTATTTCCCGTAGGGAATACATATCAATAGAAAATGAAAACCAATACAACCAATTCCCCGTAGGGGATAAACAGGGTAAAATGTGAATGTCCTACGGACAATAAATATGCAATCTGTTTATTCTATGGATATATAAGTCCTACGAACTATTTTTTTCAACTACTGATTCACATTATGAAGTTGATCCTATTTTCCTATATAGCTCTTATTCTAAACTCAGGTTTTAAAGACAACAAAGCTCCGTAAATGCAACATTATCTTATAGTGATATTCAACCCACTTCGGGGTTGCAGTTATATTTTGATTTCCATCCCCCGGTTGCGCTTCGCTTACCGGGGGTTATGCACATTTAGCCACTTCGTGGCTAAGAAAAGTCTTTCAGCAGACTCGATATATCCATAACTTACAGAATGCCTATTGTATTGCCTTATTTACAAGAGCACCCGCAAATTCTTTTAATTGAGAAAAACGAAAAAGTCCAATTGTGTTGTTCTCATATACTGCTTAAACGAACATTCGGGTTGCGACATGTTCAGTAAGCTTTTAAGCTCCTGCAATTCATCTGCATGAAACATCATGTTGATGTTTTGATAGCCAATTGGCACCATTATTTTGCGGGTATAGCTTGAGTTTCGGTTTGTATATTCCCACTTAGCTCCATCCAGACTCTTTATGTAGTCGGCAAAATGCTTATACTGTTCGTCCGTAAAATTGAAGTTCAGGTTTTTAAATTCTACATGGATTAAATTGCATTTAAAGCATTTGAATACCCTTCCGTGCAGCGTTTGACCTACTACGATTTGTTTTATATTTTCCATTCCGGTTGTTTGTTTAAATCAACATTGCAAAAGTAGCCCATACCCACAAGGTGGGCAATCCCTACAAATAATGAATATTCCGCCCGGCGTAACAATATGTACTGAGAGCAACAACATTTAGTATGCCTCTAGGGCATAAAACAAAAACAGCGACTCATTGCTGAATCGCTGCCTGTGTAAAGAGTGCTTTCGGTAAAAAACAAAAGCCTACAGATTAACAGGCACTATAAGTTTAAAACTAATATTGCGTCCCATATTGTAAACCCCTACCCTATCGGTGACATAATTTTCGGCTTCGTACTTCAGTCGGCTCAGGTGACTTTGATAAGCCACATCGGCCAGATTTGTGCCGCTTATATAAATAGTACACAAAGTTCGCTTGTTCCAAACCACGTCTGTACCTATGCCGGCATTCAGTAGCGTGTAGGCATCGGTAGGAGTTTCCGTTCCGTAAGCCGAATAAACATGGTTTTGTTTAAAATCATGTTCCAAACCAAACGACACATAGGTATTTTTCAACGATTTGATTGTATGATTCAGATCAACTCTAATGTCCGAAGTCCATTTGGGAGCAGGTGTAAACGGCAGATAACGGGTAGAATCGGATTGATTTTTCAACTCCGAATACACATACGAGAAACTGTTTTCGAAATGCAACCAGTCCAACGGATGCGGATGAATATCCAGATAAGCCTCGCCACCAAACAGCAATGCATTGCCCGAATCAAACTTGTAAGTAGAATAGCCGCTTTGAATAGAGTCTCCACCATTCACACTATTGATTTTGTGCGAATAAATGTAGTTCCGGATGTTGTTGGCAAACAGATTGACCTTAGCCGTTACATGTTCGGTATTGTAGCCCAACTCGTAATCCAGCTGAAGACTGTGCTCCGACTTTAAGCCTGAATTTCCAATCTCGTAACGTACCGTTCCATCATGTACCCCATTCGAAGCCAGCTCACCAATGCTTGGTGCCCGGAAACCCTGAGAGAGATTCAATTTGGTAATCCAGTTGTCGTTCAGCTGCAGACTGGCTCCTATACTTCCACTTACACCATTGAAGTCTTTCGAAAAAGCAAAGAAGCGCTGCGTAGCTGTAGGATCAGAAGCTGTCGTTTTAGCATCGTTGGCATCCAGATAAAGAGACTTACCGGTTTCAGACCTATTGTCGAAACGGAGTCCGCCGCTGATTTCCAACTTGCCTATTGTTTTTTTAGCCACTGCAAATGCCCCTATATCAAACAAGCCATACTCCGGCACAAGAAACTCGGTTCCTTTGTTCAACGAGCGTTGACCCATACCGCTTACACCAAACGAAAAACTGTAGCCATTCCGCTCGGTCGATTGGTAATGCACATCATAATTTACGGTATGAAGCTGAAAGTACAAGCCATAATTATTGGGAGTGAGCACATCGGCAAATTCCTGTCTGCGATTTTGTTGATACCCCAAACTGGCTTTCAGACTTCCGTCGCCCAACAAGATATTATTATTCCACACGGCTTTGTAATGATAAACCTGCTGATAAGGCATCTGATGGCTATACGAAGTAAGATCATTATGTGTTGCTATCGCACTACCTACCCTACCATCAGGGAGTACAATATCTTTCGTGAACTTGCCCGAAAGACTATCCCTGTTACCTTCCACAATACCCGGAGTCAGATGATACATGCTAAGAGTCAGGTGCGAATATCCCCACCAGTTACTTATGCCCACCAAAGCCGAAGCTGCATTTTCCTTAAAACCGGAACCGTATACATACCCGTCATACTTGTTCTGATAAGCATGAGCCTCTTTGCCACTATAGCGCAAGTCCCACACAAACGTTTTTTTATGTCCGGCGTAGTCCAGCGAGTAAGCCATCAGTCCGTTGTTAGTCTGATAATTTACACTGGCATTGAGCTGCATTTTACCCTGAGGCAATATGGGTGCCGAGAAAAAGCTGATCACCCCGGCCATGGCATCGGAACCATACAGTAAACTGGCCGGGCCCTTCAATATTTCGGCCCGGTTCACCTGATTTTCATCAATCTCAATTCCGTGCTCATCGCCCCATTGCTGACCTTCCTGACGCACTCCGTCATTCACAACTACTACCCGGTTATAACCCAATCCACGAATCACCGGTTTGGAAATACCACCTCCGGTTGTAATTTGCGACACACCCGGCTGCGAACTCAGAGCATCAATAATATTGGTGGATGGATGTTGTTGTAAGTCGGCCAGAGTAACTATACTCACAGGTGTTGGTGTTCTAGTTAGTTGCGAAGTGATTGCTTGTCCCGTTACCGTCACTTCTGCAATTTCAGTTACCGACTCCTTCATTACATAATCTTTATGCGTGGTCGAGGACAAATCAATGATCTCTGATATCATTTTGTAACCCACCGAATTAATTTGAACAGATAGTCTATGTTTGGGTAAGTTGTCTATTTGGTAAAAGCCCTGTGCATCGGTGGACGCTCCGGTTTTCAGTTCCGGCAAATAAATATTAACGCCTATTATTGGCTCTCCGCTTTTGTCGGTTATTTTGCCTTGCAAGCTCGTTTGCGAACCCTCGGTAACATCTGCCGCGACATTTAAAGCCACGACAAATAAGAGAAGAAATATAAATATCTTTTTCATTCCTGTTTTCTTTTTTGAATTTATTCAGCACATCTGTTTTCTGAAACTGTAATCAGCCAACTTCCGCCAATCATTGCATCGATACAGTTAAATATAAACCATACAAGCAAAAAAAGCATCGGAACCCATGAGTTTATCGCCGTGACTCCTTTTTTCTTTCAAAAAAGGACCTTAGCCATAAACCTGACTTTGGATTGCATAATAACTGAATCTGTTTTTAGATGTTTGTAAAATGTAGTTGTAATAATGAATGCAACAGATACTGCCCGACAAGGAGTCATTTATTCCACAGGCATAATCTCTATGTTAGTTCGAAATGTTCAGTCGCAAACAACTGCTGAGTTGTCTGCACAATAAAACAAGGAATAACAATGCAATCAATAAAAAAGAGAAAGTTTAAATTACAGGAGGACCCCGTAACAGGAAATGGTGTGAGGTTTGTTTAATTATTCCATTAATGGTTCGCGGAGTAATCTCCCTTGCAAAGCTTATGTCAGCCTTTGGAACATGAACCTGCGCTTGAGGAATAAAAGAGCAAAACTCAAAATTACAAACGGAACAATCGTGGTGCGAGTTGGAGATAACACCGAAATCCGACTGAACTTTTAATGTCTCTACCCGATCGTGACTAACAAATAAAATATGCACCGGCTTTACGAGCAGGGAACCCAGTAGTACTGCCGAAAAAAGCAGTGCTACAAATGCATGAACTTTATGTTTTAAAGATAGAGACATTCTAATTATTGAACCGCAAAATTACAAAGAATAAAGTTGAGGCATTTGTAAAACTTGTCAAAAATAGCATACAAACATGTATTCGTTCCAATAAACAAGCTATCCTAATAATATGTTCAGCCGATATAAGTAATCCTGGCTATAGTCGGTAGCACACATAACAAGAAACAGCCATCACTACGAAGCAACGATATGGAAAATAATCAGCAGCAGCATGAACAGCATCATATAGAGATTGATGCTGATAAATGATTTTCGGAAATTTAATTCAGCTACGTTTCCAAACGAAAGCTTGGTAAAAACAGCTATAAATACTAAATTCAAGGCAAAAATAATAAGGAAGAAGGGTAATGATATATTGACCAAAAACAGTGGTACAATGATAGATGAAAATGAAGTGGCTACCACCCAGGCAAAAATAATCATTTTCAGATTAGCCGGATTAACAGCCTGGTTGATGGTCTTAAATCCAGCCTCTTCGTATTGCTTACCATATTTAATCATCAGTAACCAAAAATGAGGTATTTGCCAGATAAACAAAAAGAATGCAATAAAAATAATCGTAGTTTCAAACACATAACCACCAGCTGCCGTCCAACCCATCAGTGCAGGAATAGCTCCAACCAACGAGCCCGGAACAACAGCAAAAGGAGTAACACGCTTCAAGTATGTGTAAATAAGATTATACCACACAAGATTTACTACACCAAGTAAAGCTGTCACCGCACCAAAAGCAACATATAAAATAAACAACCCTACAATAACAAAAGCTAAAGCAACCAGCCATGCATTTTTTCGGGAGATCTGCCCTGTCGGAATGGGACGGTTCTTTGTTCTCTCCATTCTGGCATCGTATTCACTTTCCTGACATTCATTTAATGCACTAGAACCTCCGGCAAGAAAAAAGACACCAAGCACTAAATACAGAGTTTCTAAATTAAAGCGACCCGCATAGACAATGTAACCGGTAATAGCTGTAAAAGTTACAGCTATGGAAACTTTGTATTTTATTAAAGCCGAAACCAGTTGCAGGTAATTTTTCATTATTTCAATGTTTTCAGATATTCATTTATTAGTTCGATATCCTTATCTGTTATCAATCCTTTGTACGATTTCATCAGTCCTTGTGGATACCCGACCACCACATCCTTGTTTGGTTCATGAATAGATGTCTTAATATAAGCATCATCAGCAGTAACTTTTCGGGGTGCACCATTGGTTGTAACATCAACTTTCGATCCCGACAGTCCTTTAAAAGTCGGACCAACAGATTTTGAACCATCAAGAGAGTGACAGGCAATGCAACCATTTTTCTCCAAAACCGCATGACCTGAATTAGTGTTAGCCTTTTTTACCGGCAATGCAGTTATCCATTTGTCATAGTCCTGCTGATTTACAATTCGGACAATTGCCGACATATACGAGTGACTCACCCCACAATACACGGTACAAAACAAATCAAAGTCACCAAGTTGCCCCGGTATAAACCATGAGTAATTATTCTTTTTCGGTACTACATCTTCTTTTATTCTAAATGCAGGTATAAAGAAACCATGCAACACATCCGTCGATGCCAGATTTACTTTCACCGCTTTATTGATTGGTAACACCAAGGTATCGGACTGCTTATTTCCTGCATATTCAAATGTCCACTTCCACATAGAACCAATGGCTTTCACTTGCATAGCATCTTTGGGAGCCTGACGCATTGGTAAGAATCCTTGCCAACCAATATAAAACATATAAAGAACCAGAATCATAGGAATAGTAATCCATGTGATTTCCAGCAGCGAATTATCTTTAATCTGAATTGCCGGTTTGCCTTTTTTCTTATTGTATTTCACAACAAAAAAAATCATAGTAGCCGTAAGAGTTACAAGAAAGAATACGGATATTCCCGTAATGATAAAAAATGCCGAATCAACTCCCTGAACAAAATTTGATGCGTTACTGAACATAATGTAGTAATTAGTTACAAGTTAAAATTTTAAAAGAAATACAAAAGAAACATCTATCGATATGCATAATCAATAAATGTAATAAGCACAATTACAATAAAGAGCACGAAAACCATACCCACCAAAATGCGAAGTAACAGGCTCTCATATTTCAAATGCATAAAATAAGATAACACCAGAAAACCTTTCACCCCGGCAATCAATAAGGCTACCGTAACTGTAAATGCACCCAAATGAAAGGAAGTTATACTAATAGTCAGAAAGGTAAGAAACATAAGTACCAACAAGATTTTTGCCAGCACTCTGTATTCGGTAGTATGTGTAGTATTATTTGCCATAATAAATCAATAAAAAAATACTTTAATTTCGATTGTCTTTCATAGAGTATCCCCTTTCAGGAAATTAAATACATCAGCGGGAAAAGGAAAATCCAGATTAAGTCCACTAAGTGCCAATAAAGAGCACCATTTTCGAGTAGTACATAATCTTTACTATTGATATTCTTACTTTTCACCTTAAAATAACAAACAACCAAAAGAGTCATTCCAATAATTATATGCAAGGCATGCAGTCCGGTCATAAAAAAGTAAAGACTGAAATAAAGCAAATATCCTCTACCCAAAAGCGGCATCAAAGGCGAACCCGGATACAATCTCATTTCAAATTTATGTCCCCACTCTAAATATTTGTTTACAAGAAAAATCGCGGCACAAAATAATGTTATTCCTATAAAAATCAAAGCTCGTTTTTGATCATTTTTTTGAATAGCTGTCAGTGCCATAGCAATGGTCATACTACTAAAGAGAAGGACAATGGTATTAATCGCACCAATAGTAACACTTAATTCCAGGCTACTTGCGTGAAAAGCCAGCGGATATTCTGCTCTGAAAATAGAGTATACCAAAAATAATCCTCCGAACAATAATAGTTCTGTAAAAATAAAGAGCCACATTCCCAGTTTAGAGGCTTCATCGTCTCTATGTTCCTCAACGTGTGTTATCATTTCACTCATATAATTTTCAATTGGCACCTATCCCTTAAAGGGGAATCAGGTTAGTTATGTCTCCTAAAAATAAATTCAACGGAGAACTATTATTT
>Ga0302262_10000703_pt1 | contig 14198 bp, 15 predicted proteins | sample II_Fen_E3_4_FD_194557 | JGI IMG/M metagenome (GOLD analysis project Ga0302262, IMG submission 194557) | Peat permafrost microbial communities from Stordalen Mire near Abisko, Sweden - II_Fen_E3_4 | ecosystem: Environmental > Terrestrial > Soil > Wetlands > Permafrost | place: Sweden: Abisko...
GCTGCGCCTTTGCCTGCCACACGCAAAATCCGCATAATGACGGCATCTATGTGCGCAATACGGCGGGGCAGGACATCTGGCTGGCCTCCAATGGCACAGCCTATCCCATTTCCTATGTTTCCGGCGGCTGGCTCTACAGCCCGAATTTTATGAGTGGGGTTTGGCCGGTGAATTATGTGTATTCGGGCCAATATGCCGATGGCTATTGGCTGACGCGCAATTACACCAGCCTGTATGGCGGGTCGGCCATCACCTTGCGCATCGATGAGGAGCGGGCCGCCGCGCAAAGCCTGATCACCACGGCGCAAGGCTATGCGATCAGCAATCAGGTGACCTATCAGATGCAGATGTATGGCTTTGGCTATACGCCGCAGGGGGGATCGACCCCGCTCACCGCGCTGACATCCTCAATGACCAGCGTCGCCAATCTCTCGGCCAGCAGCGTGCCCGATCTGTATGCCGCCCAGCCCAATTGGTATTCGAATAATTGCCCCACCAGCAGCTTTTGCAATTCCGACATGGGCACAGAGATGGCGAACGCGCTCAGCAAGCTCAATGCGATCATGCCCACCCCCGGTGATGGCTCCACCAGCGCCAAGGCGCAGGAGGTGTTGCTGATCATCACCGATGGGGTGGTGGATGAAACCTATAATGGCGGGCGCTGGGCGCGCGAACTCAACCCCAATGATCTGGCCCAATGCAGCGCGATCAAGGCCAAGGGCATCATGATCGGCATTATTTACACCACCTATTCGCCCGATTCGATCATTGGGGATAGCTGGTCGCAATCAGTGGTTGGCCCTTATCTGGGCAGCGTGGCCAGCAAGTTGCAAAGCTGCGCTTCGACCAACGCCTCGGGCAATGCGATGTATTTCGAGGTGAGCACCGATGGCAGCATCACCAATGCGCTCAACGCGCTGTTTATCATGACGCTGCAAACGGCGCGGCTGACCAAATAGGGCGGGTCAGGCCTTGCTGCGCAGAAAGGCGATGATGTCGGCGCGGTCGAGCGCATCATGCACGCCTTCGATTTGCATCTTGGTGCCCGGCACCAGCTTTTGCGGATGAGCCATCCAGGCATCGAGCGTGGGCGCATCCCAGCGGCCCTGTGTGGCCTTGAGCGCGGCGGTATAGGGATAGCTGGGGCGATGGCGACCGATGGGCTGGCCATAGGCGCCAAACAGGTTAGGCCCTTCCTTGTCGAGCGCATCTTGAATGATCGTGTGGCAAGCCCGGCACTGGCTGAACTTGGCCTCGCCCGCCTCTACGCTGGCCACTTTGAGCAGCGCGTCGAGCGAGGGGTTTTGCCCTGCGGCGCGCAAGCGCTCATCATGGTGATCATCGGTGCAGCCCGCATTGGCCATGGCGAGCAGGAGAAGCACGGCAAGCCGAAGAGGCATGATCGTTATCCCTTATGTCCGGCTGGCCTATAGAGCCGGATTGCCGGGCTTGTCATGCGGGACTTCAGGGCAAGCGGGCGATGATGGTGCTATACAAGGTCTTGCCATGCTGATCATGGGCCGAATAGCGCCAGCGGCCATCGCTCAGCCGTTCGAGCAGGCCAAAGCCGAACACACCAAATTGGGAAAATACATCGGCCAGCGCGGCAGGCGCGCCCGCCGCACGGGCTTCGGCCAGATTGGCGGGCGCCTTGGGGGCGTCTTCCTGTGTGCCAGAAAAGCCGTTGACGATCTGCACCGGGCGACCGCGCACCACGGCCACTTGCAGCATGTGCACATGGCCTGCCAGCATGGCCGTGACCGTGGGCAGGGCGGGCACACGGTCGGCCGCCTCAAAGGCATCGCCGATGGCGTTTGAGCCGATCTCCAGCTTGCCCTTTTTCTGCACTACCGCCGAAAAGGGGTAATGCGCGGTGACGAAATTGGTGTCGCCTGCACGCGCCAGTGTGCGGATCTGCGCCGCATCGGCGCGATAGCGATCTAGCGCGGCGCCTTGCAGCGCCTTTTCCCCCAGCGCGGCGAAATCGGCCACGATCAGCCGCGCGCCACCGCCCAGCTCCACCGCATAGGGCGCGGTATGATTGGCATCGCCATCCTGAGCAGGGTCGGCGCAGGCCGCGTTGGGCGCCAGCGCATGGGGATCGAGCAGCAACCACCAGCCTTGGCCAGCGCGGGCGCATTCCTCATGATTGCCGCGCACGACAACCCATGGCGCGGCGGCCAGCAGCGGCGCGGCGGGGGCGAAGAAATCCGCATTCCACGCATCCCAGCCATAGGCCCATGGCGATCCGGCGCAGCCAGCATTGCCTTGGGGGCAGGCGTTTTCGCGATAATGATAATCGCCCACATGCAGCACCAAATCAGGCTTTGCCGCCGCCGCCGCGCGGGCCACTTGGGCAAAGGGCCATGCTTGCGGATCGTTGCAGGCCTGCCATGCGGCGTCGGCTTGCTTGAGGCGGCAACCGGTATCGCCCACCAGCACAATCCGGCGGACCGTGGCGGGGATCATCGGCACGGGCTGGCCCACCACGCTGGCCTGTTTGGCGCCGCGCGGCAGGGTTAATTCACACACGCGCAGCGGGAAAGCCGAGGGCGCCGCCGCCGCCGAGCCTGAAGCGCTGGGGCGAGGGGGGAACTGGCGTGGGGGGCTGCGCTCGGCCATGGGCAGGCTGACGCCATCTACCGTGGCGGAGGGGCAGGTTTGCGCCCCGGTCGCCAGACGCAGCAGCGCGCCACCATCGCTCGCGGCGATCACATAGGGCCGCGTGGCGGGAGGTGGCGTATTGGCCTGCGCGGCTTGGGAGGAAAGCGCGAGGGCGAGGGCGAGGGCGAGGCGGGCGTTCAGCATGGCATCGCCATGCGCGCGCAGTGTGACAGGGGTGGGACAAGCCACCTGTGCTCATTTCGGGTTGTTTGCCTTGCCAAGGATAGGCTATCGGGTGGGGATGATCCTTGGCTTTCTGTTCGTCCTGTCCGTTCTTGCCTTTGCGATCAGCACGGTGGCGGGCGGGGGCGCGGGCCTGATGCTGATGCCTGTGCTGGCGATGCTGCTGCCCGGCGATCAGGTGCCCGCCGCGCTGTCGGTGGGGGCTTCGGTCAGCTCGGTTTCACGCATTGCGGCCTTTTGGCGCGCGATCCGCTGGGATGTGGTGCGCTGGTTTGTGCCTGCCGCTTTGCCGGGGGCGGCGCTGGGGGCTTGGGCGCTCAGCCGGTTTGAGCCGCTCTATATCAAGCTCGCGCTGGGCCTGTTTCTGACCGCTAACCTGCCCTTGCTGTTTTGGCGCCCGCGTCCGCAGCCTGCCAGCGAAGCGCCACCGATGCGGCCGGGGTTTCTGCTGTTGCTGGGCGCCAGCGTGGGGTTGATTTCGGGGTTCACCGGCGCGGTGGGGGTGATTTTTAACCGCTTTTATTTCCGCCTGCGCCTGCAAAAATCGGAAATCGTGGCCACGCGGGCGACGAATGAGGTGCTGCTGCATCTGCTCAAGATCGCGCTCTACGCCGGTTTTGGCCTGCTCACCTCGCGCAGTCTGCTGGCTGGGGCGATCATCGCGATGGCGGCGGTTGTGGCAGCTTGGCTGATGAAGGTGGTGATCCACTATGTGCCCGAGCACTTGTTTCGCCATGCGGGCACGGCGGCGATGGCGGTGGCCGGGGTCAGTATGCTGGGCGGGGCGGTGCCCGCGACACTGGCGCGCAACAAGGCGGGGGTGCAGATGATCAGCAATGGGCAGGAGCGCGAGGTGCAGGCCTTTTGGGGGCAGCGGGCCTATGCTGTGGCGTTTAATCGCAATGGTGATGTCATTCTAGAGAAAAAGCTTGATCCCGCGCGGCTCAAGCCCCGCTATCGCCGCCTGTTGCCCATTATGCCGCAGGGCGCGCGCATCACCAGCATCGAAAAATTCGAACAAATTGATCGCGAGGGGCTGGAAATCCACTATGCCGATGGGGATCGGCAATGGTCGCGGGTGATCATGATCGCGGATTGATGGGGCTTGGGCGCCCGCGAAATCAGTTTGTTACGCGCGTGTTGCGATATGCCGCTTGTCGTGATCCAATCCTGCGCCTAGAGACGGCCACTATGCCTGGAGAAATACTCGATAACCAAGGACGTGGCACTGCCGGTTGGCACTGGCCCTCGGTCCATCCCGAAGCGCGCAAATTCGCAGGCGTTACCGCCGTGGGTGCGCTGGCCGCTGCCCTGTTTGGCTGGAGCCTTTTGGCTTGGCCACTGGGCATACTCACCTATTGCATCTGCGCCTTTTTCCGCGATCCTTTGCGCGTGACCCCCAAGGGCGACCGGCTGATCGTGGCGCCGGCCGATGGGTTGATCACGCTGATCCAGAAGGTTTCTCCCCCGCGCGAACTGGTGATGGATGATGGCAGCGGCACGCCGGGCCTGCCTGAGGCGCTGGTGACCCGCGTGTCGATCTTCATGAGCGTGTTTGATGTGCATATCAATCGTGCGCCGATTGCGGGCACGGTGACCCGCGTGGTCTATATCCCCGGCAAGTTCATGAATGCCGATCTGGATAAGGCGAGCGAGGAAAACGAGCGCCAGCATATCCTGATCGATCGCGGCAATGGTTTGCTGATCGGCTTTACCCAGATCGCCGGTCTGGTCGCGCGCCGTATCGTGCCTTTCGTGAAGCCGGGCGACATCATTGGTGCGGGCCAGCGGGTTGGCCTGATTCGTTTTGGCAGCCGAGTCGATGTCTATCTGCCCGAGGGCACCGAACCTAAAGTTCTGCTGGGGCAGCGCACGGTGGCGGGCGAAACCATTCTGGCCGAAATCGGTGAGGCGGCTTATATCGAAGGCGTTAGCCAGTGAGCGAGGAGGGGGGCGAGCGCTTTCCTAGCCGTTTGCCCGGTGGCCTGACGCTGCGGGCGCTGGTGCCCAATGCGATTACCTCGGCGGCGCTGTGCTGCGGTCTGACGGGTATCCGCTTTGCCATCGGTGGCGAGTGGGAAAAGTCGGTGCTGGCGGTGATTCTGGCTGGTGTGCTTGATGGGCTGGATGGCCGGATCGCGCGGCTGCTCAAGGCGCAATCGCGCTTTGGGGCGGAGCTGGACAGTCTGGCCGATGCGATTTCCTTTGGCGTAGTGCCTTCGTTGATCCTGTTCTTGTGGTCGCTGCGCGATGTGCCGCGGCTGGGGTGGTTTGCGGCGCTGGCTTTTGCGATTTGTATGGTGCTGCGTCTGGCGCGCTTCAACGCCCGCATTGATCTGCCCGAGGAGCCGCGCAAGCAGGCGGGCTTTCTGACGGGCGTTCCGGCGCCGGTGGGGGCTGGATTGGCCTTCCTACCGCTCGATCTATGGATCGCGACGGGGGGCAACCCTGTGTTTCGGGAGCCGCGTTATGTTGGCATCTGGCTGGTGTTTATCGCTTTCTTGCTGATTTCGAGCATGCCTACGCTGAGCTGGAAATCCTTGCGCCCGCGTCGTGCGGTGCGGCTGGAATTGATTGCCTTGTCTGGTCTGGTGATTGCCGCCCTAGTCAGTGAGCCTTGGCTGACGCTGGTGGGGATTTGCGTGATCTATCTCGCGCTGATCCCCTATGGGCTTTACAGCTATGCCAAGGTCAAGCGGCAGCGCCATAACCGGCCAGCGCCGGAGGCGTAACGCCACTATTGAGCGCGCCATGGCCCAGCGGGCTGGTGTCGCGCAGGGTGACCCGTGTTTCCTGCATTGCCCCCGCGTGGTTCACCTCTGCGCGTAGGCGATGGAAGGCGGGCATGAAGGCCAGCACGCTGTGCAGCAGCGAGGCGAGGGTCGTGGCGGCAATCAGGCCGATCATGGTATTCATCACGAGATTCAACATCGCAACAACCCCTTGGCTGCATGTGCAGGGAAGCGCTTGTTCGGCGCGACTGCATACGCTGAATGGATACCGGACGGGAGCAAGGCTCAATCCGCGTTGGATCAATCTTGTTCCGCCTGGTTGCCTATATGTTCCATTTCCGTTCCGAATCGTCAAGCGCATTTTGCAGGCTCGCCACGGGCCAGCGCCACAAATTGACTCTGGATTTTTGCCGCAAACCCCGCTAAGGGCCGCCATCCCTTGAGGAAATGCGCGGATTTCTGCCATTTTTCTATCAGGGGCAGCCCACATGGGATGCGCTTTCACCGGTGCCGCAGCGGAATGATCCGCACGGTTCCAGCGTCCCAGAGGAACAACCGGAAGGAATATTTTATGGCGGCTCCCGTCGTTACTCTGCAGCAGTTGATCGAAGCCGGTGCCCACTTCGGCCACCAGACCCACCGTTGGAACCCGCGCATGAAGCCGTATATCTTCGGCGCGCGCAATGGCATCCATATCCTCGACCTGTCGCAGACCGTGCCGCTGTTCCAGCGCGCGCTCGATTTCATCGCCGCCACGGTTCAGAACGGTGGCAAGGTGCTGTTCGTGGGCACCAAGCGTCAGGCTCAGGAGCCGGTGGCACAGGCCGCGCGCGCTTCGGGTCAGCACTTTGTGAACCACCGCTGGCTGGGTGGCATGCTCACCAACTGGAAGACCATCAGCCTGTCGATCAAGCGCCTCAAGACGCTGGAAGAAAAGCTGGGTGGCGACACCGCTGGTCTGACCAAGAAGGAAGTGCTCCAGCTGACCCGCGAGCGCGACAAGCTTGAGCTGTCGCTGGGCGGTATCCGCGATCTGGGCGGCATTCCCGATGTGATGTTCGTGATCGACGCCAACAAGGAAGAACTGGCCATCAAGGAAGCCAACGTACTGGGCATCCCGGTTGTGGCGATCCTCGATTCGAACGTCTCGCCCGACGGCATCTCGTTCCCGATCCCCGCGAACGACGACGCCTCGCGCGCCATTCGCCTGTATGTTGATGCCGTGGCCGCTGCCGCGACCAAGGGCAACCGTCACGCGGTTGTTGAGTCGGGCGTGGACATCGGCGCTCTGGCTGAGCCGGTTGGCGAAGAAGCCTAAGGGCTTTTTTACGGCCCCACCTGTGGGGTCGTCACAAAACTTTAGTGCGCCGGGGCCATTTGGCTCCGGCGTTACACCATATAAGAGGGATATTCGGACATGGCTTTCACCGCTGCCGATGTGAAGAACCTGCGCGAGCGCACCGGCGCTGGCATGATGGATTGCCAAAAGGCGCTCAAGGAAACCGACGGCGATTTCGAAGCCGCCGTGGACGCGCTGCGCGCCAAGGGTTTGGCCGCTGCCGCCAAGAAGTCGAGCCGCACTGCGGCTGAAGGCCTGGTGGGCGTGATCGTGGCCGGCACCAAGGGCGTGGCCCTTGAAGTGAACTCGGAAACCGATTTCGTGGCCAAGAACGACCAGTTCCAGGATTTCGTGCGCAAGGCCACCCAGGCCGCGCTCGATGGCGCGATCACCGATGTCGAAGTGCTCAAGGTCGCTGCCTATCCCGATGGTGGCACCGTGGGCGAAAAGCTGGTCAACAATGTCGCAACCATTGGCGAAAACCAGCAACTGCGCCGCATCAAGCAGGTGTCGGTGTCGCAGGGCCTGATTGTGCCTTATGTGCATATCGCTGCCGCGCCCGGTCTGGGCAAGATCGGCGTGCTGGTTGCGCTGGAAGGCGATGCTGCCGCTGACGTGCTCGAAGGTCTGGGCAAGCAGATCGGCATGCATATTGCCGCGTCCTTCCCGCTGGCGCTGTCGGCTGAAGGCCTTGACGCCGATCTGATTGCGCGCGAACGCAAGATCGCCGAGGAAAAGGCTGCTGAATCGGGCAAACCCGCCGAAGTGCAGGCCAAGATGGTTGATGGCGCCGTGGCCAAGTATGCCAAGGAAAACGCTCTGCTGTCGCAGCTGTTCGTGATGGACAACAAGACCCCGGTTGAGCAAGTTGTTGCCGCTGCCGCCAAGGCTGCTGGCGCCTCGATCAAGCTGGTGGATTATGTCCGCTTCCAGCTTGGCGAAGGCATCGAGAAGGAAGAGACCGACTTTGCTGCTGAAGTGGCTGCTGCCGCTGGCATCAAGTAAGGTTCCAAGAGCTTGCCCCGACGGGGGCAGGGCGGGGGCTCGTCGGAAACGGCGAGCCCTTTGTCGTTAAGGGCGCGTGAAAAGGGCGCGAAGACGCCCATCGCACCCTTGGGAATAGTCTTTGCTGTTAGCCCAGCACCTTGCGGCTAATGGGCACTTGGCGCCTTGCAACCCATACAAGAGCCGCAGAGCTGCCATAAGCGATGATGACGGTGATCATGCTCGATTGGCCCGTGATGCGCCCGGCCAGCGAGAGTATGAGCGGATGCACCAGATAGACGCCAAACATGCAATCGGCCAAGGGCTGCACATATGGCCAAGGTGTTTCACCCCGGCTACCGAGCCACATGGCCAGCACTACAGCGCAAGCTCCGAGCGTATAAGGCAGGCTGACCCCGGAGATATGGGCTATATCCGCAAAAATAAGACCGATCGCCAATAGGCCCAAGCCAATGGCGGCATCGCGCTGAAATTTGCTTCCCAAGCCAAAAGCAACGCCAATCAGCACGGCCGGGGTGGCCTGTGCCCATTGCAGATAGGGGGCGCCCCAGCTGATCGAGATTGGGCGCCAGATCGATGCTGTCGCCAAGGCCAATGTGGCCGATGCCACCGCTAGCCAAAATGCCACGCGCGGTGCGATATGTGGCTTGATCGCATTCAACCCCACCAAAACCACGAAAATATAGGGCAGGAACCAAAGGTGCCGCCCTGTGCCATAGAGCAGGCCGCTGATCGGCTCGGCGGTGGGCAAGAGGGGCTTGTGTAAGGCGCGGTTCAGCCCAGCGTAAAAGATTAGCCAGAACAGCCAAGGCAGCAGAAAGGTGGTTGTCAGCACACAGGGTGAGCGGATCTTGTTCCAGCCATACAGGCAATCAAACATGGGTGACAGGATCAGAAAGGCGACCAGCCCAGCATAGCCTACATCGCCGCCCGGCGCATGCGCATGAAACAGCACAACGCCAAAAGCCGAAACTATGCGGAGGGTTTCGATAAACTGGTTGTGTGGCCTGCGTGCTGGCACGTGCGTGGCCGTCTAGCTCTCGATCGTCACGGCGGCGTCCTTATTTTACCAATCATGTAGACTTACCAACAATCTAGCATGGTGTTGAATGGTGTGCCAAGCGCTTTCGCAGGTGCAGCAAAGTCAATCGCGGAGCCCCCTCTTGCATTCCTCGTCCTCACGGCTAAAGCGGGGGCAAATTCCCCATAGCCACGAGATGGAACGCCATGACCTTGCCCACATACAAGCGAGTCCTGTTGAAACTCTCAGGCGAAGTGTTGATGGGCAGCCAGCCCTTTGGCATCGATCCCGAATTCGTGGCCGAAATGGCCAAGGAAGTGAAAGCGGCCAAGGATGACGGGCTGGAAATCTGCCTGGTCATCGGTGGCGGCAATATTTTCCGCGGCATGGCTGGTGCGGCCAAGGGTATGGATCGGGCCCAGGCTGATTACATGGGCATGCTGGCCACGGTGATGAACGCGCTGGCGATGCAGAATGCGCTGGAGCAATTGGGTGTGCCGACCCGTGTGCAATCGGCGATCGAGATGGACAAGGTGTGCGAACCGGTGATCCGTCGTCGTGCCGAGCGCCACCTGGAAAAAGGCCGCGTGGTGATTTTTGCCGCTGGCGTGGGCGCGCCTTATTTCACCACCGATTCCGGCGCGGCTTTGCGCGCGGCGGAAATGGGTTGCGATGCGCTGCTCAAGGGTACCAGTGTCGATGGCGTCTATAATGCCGATCCCAAGAAAGATCCGGCTGCCATTCGCTATGACACGATTGATTATGATACGGTGCTGGCCAACAATCTGAAGGTGATGGACGCTTCGGCGGTTGCCTTGTGCCGGGATAACAAGATTCCGATCGTCGTCTTCTCGATTCGTGAGCGTGGCAATCTGGCCAAGGTGCTTGCCGGGCAAGGCGTGCAGACGGTCGTTCAGTAAAAGGATTTTTGACCATGGCAGCAGCCAAATATGACAAGGCCGATCTGGAACGCCGGATGAAGGGGGCTGTGGAATCCCTGCGCGGCGATCTGTCCGGCCTGCGCACGGGGCGCGCGAACACCGCTTTGCTCGATCCGATCATGGTGCTGGTGTATGGCAGCCATATGCCACTCTCCTCGGTGGCGACGGTGTCCGCGCCGGAATCGCGCATGCTTTCGGTGCAGGTGTGGGACAAGGCGAATGTGACGCCGGTGGAAAAGGCGATTCGTTCGGCGGGGCTGGGCCTCAATCCGATCAATGATGGCCAGACTATTCGCTTGCCGATCCCCGATCTGACCGAGGAACGCCGCAAGGAACTGGCCAAGCTGGCCAGCAAATATTCCGAAGGCGCCCGCATTGCGATCCGCAATGTGCGCCGTGATGGCATGGAAGCGCTCAAGGCCGACGAGAACAAGAAGCTGATCTCGGAAGATGACCGCAAGCGCTTTGAGACCGAGGTGCAGAAGCTGACCGACGAGCAGATCAAGGCCGTGGACGAGGTGACTGCCGCCAAGGAAAAGGAAATTCTGGGCAAGTGAGCGCGGCGGCTCTTCCGGCCGAGGGTGGCGCGCGCCATGGCGTGCGGCATGTGGCGGTCATCATGGATGGCAATGGCCGCTGGGCCAGGCAGCGCTTTCTGCCCCGTGTGCTGGGCCACCAGCGCGGGGTGGAGGCGGTGCGCCGGTTGATCCGGGGTGTGCGGGGGCTGGGGGTGGAGGCTTTGACGCTTTACGCCTTTTCCTCCGAGAATTGGCGTCGTCCGCCCGAAGAGGTGAGCGATCTGATGGGCTTGCTCAAGCGCTTTGTCCTGAGCGATATCGACGAGATTGACGCGAATGATATTCGCCTGAAATTCATCGGCGATTATCAGGCTCTGGCGCCGGATATTGTCAAGCTGCTCGAAGATAGCATGACGCGCACGGCGGGTAATCGCATGATGACGCTGGTGATTGCGCTCAATTATGGCAGCCAGCAGGAGATCGCCCGCGCGGCGGCGGCGGCGGCGGCCAAAGGCCCAATCACGCCCGAGAGCATCGAGGCCGAACTCGATACCGCCGATCTGCCCCCGCTCGACTTGTTGGTGCGCACCAGCGGTGAGGTGCGCCTGTCGAACTTCCTGCTGTGGCAGGCTGCTTACGCCGAAATGTGGTTCACCGATGTGTTGTGGCCCGATTTCACCCCCGATCACCTGCGCGAGGCGATGGAAGCCTTTGGTCAGCGGGAGCGCCGTTTCGGTGGCCGCTGAAGGCGAGGGTGGGGCGGCTTCGGCGGCGAAGAAGTCTGACCTGAAGGCGCGCACGCTCTCGGCCATCGTGATGGTGGCGGTGTCGGGCGGGGCTTTGTGGGCCGGTGGGATCGCCTGGAGCGTTTTTGTGCTGCTGGTGGCGACCGGCGTGCTGTGGGAGTGGAGCAAACTCTCGCGCAAGATCGCGCAAAGCTGGTGGGGGCGGTGGCTCTGGCTGGTGGCGGGGGTGGTCTATGTCGGCGTTGGGGGCGAGGTGCTTAATGCTCTGAATGGCTGGTCGCCTGATTTTGCGCGCACTTGGCCTGATGGGCGGGCATTTCTGAGTGTGCTCCTGCTGAGTGTTATTCTTACGGATATCGGTGCCTATTTCGCTGGGCGGACATTCGGCGGCCCCAAAATTGCTCCCAGCATCAGCCCGAGTAAAACATGGAGCGGGCTTTGCGGTGGGGCGTTGGCGTCCGGCTTGCTTTCGGCCATCCTGTATAGCCGTTATTCCGACATGGGTGGGGCGTTCATTCCGGGTTTCCTTTTCGGCGCCCTGATTGCCATCATCGCCCAAACCGGCGATTTCTTCGAAAGCTGGATGAAGCGCCGCGCGGGTGTGAAGGATTCCGGCCATCTCATTCCGGGTCACGGCGGGCTGTTCGACAGGGTTGACGGTTTGCTGGCGGTGCTGTTCGTTGCGGGCGTGCTGGCGGCGGCGGGATCGCTGATCGCGCCCAAGGAACCTTCCATTGCGACCATCAGCACGGTGGACAAATAATATGCGTTCGATTTCCATTCTTGGCGCCACCGGTTCGATTGGCGCATCCACACTCGATCTGATCCGCCGCAATCGTGATGACTGGCAGGTCGTGGCGCTCACGGCCAATGGCAATGCGCAAGGTTTGGCGGCTTTGGCGCGCGAGTTTGGCGCACAACTGGCGGTGGTGGCCGATGAGGCTGCGCTGCCTGCTTTGCGCGAGGCTTTGGCGGGCACGGGGATTGAGGCGACCGCTGGCGCGCAGGCGCTGGTTGAGGCGGCGGCCCGCCCGGCAGACATCGTGATGGCCTCGATTGTGGGCTGCGCAGGGTTGGCGCCCACCATGGCTGCCATCGAGCAGGGGCGCACTGTGGCGCTGGCCAACAAGGAGGCGCTGGTCTCCGCGGGCGAGGTGATGCTGGCGGCGGTGGCCAGGCATGGCACCACGCTGTTGCCGGTGGATAGCGAGCATAATGCGATCTTTCAGTGCCTGTCGGGCAACAAGGTTGAGCAGGTGCGCTGGGTCACGCTGACCGCCAGTGGTGGGCCGTTCCGCGATTGGACGCTGGAGCAATTGCACACCGCCACGCCGGCGCAGGCGATCAAGCATCCCAACTGGAGCATGGGCGCCAAGATCAGCGTCGATTCGGCGAGCATGATGAACAAGGGGCTGGAGTTCATCGAGGCCTATCACCTGTTTCCGGTGGGGCTGGATCGGCTGCGGATCATCGTGCACCCGCAATCGATCATCCATTCGATGGTGGAGTATCGCGACGGCTCTACGCTGGCGCAATTGGGGCCGAGCGACATGCGGGTGCCGATTGCCTCGTGTCTGGCCTGGCCTGAGCGGATGGAGACGCCGCTGGCCAACCAGCTTGATCTGGCGGCGATTGGGGAGCTGACCTTCCGTGCGCCTGATGAGGAGCGCTTTCCGGCGACCAAGCTGGCGCGGCAGGCGGCGCAGGCGGGGGGCGGGATACCCGCGGTGCTCAATGCGGCCAATGAGGTTGCGGTGGCGGCGTTCCTGGCTGGTCAGATCAGGTTCACCCGGATTGCGGCCATGGTGGAGGAGGTGCTGGGCCGTTATGCGCCTGCTGCGCCGGGGTTAGTTGATGAAGTGCATGCGGTGGATGCAGAGGCGCGGGCCTATGCCCGGGCCTTGTTGGAGTTGGTGTAGGACTTATGGAGCATCCCTCGATCCTGATGACCATTCTGGGCTTTGGCCTGTTGCTGGGGCCTTTGGTCACGCTGCATGAGCTGGGGCATTATCTGGTGGGGCGCTGGTGTGGGGTGCAGGCGGCGGCTTTCTCCATCGGCTTTGGCCGCGAGATGGCCGGGTGGACCGACAAGCGGGGCACGCGGTGGAAGATCTCGATGCTGCCTCTGGGCGGCTATGTGCAGTTTGCGGGCGATATGAATGCCACCTCGATGAGCGTGGATGCCATTCCGCTCGACATCAAGGAGCGCGAGAGGTGGTTTCATTTCAAGCCTTTGTGGCAGCGTTTCCTGATTGTGCTGGCTGGGCCTTTGACCAATCTGCTGGTGGCGGTGGCGATCTTTTTTGCGTTTAACCTGAGCTATGGCCGCATTTATGCCCCGCCGGTGATCGCGGGCTTTGCCGAGCAATCGGTGGCGCAGGCGGCGGGCTTGCGGATTGGGGACAGGATTGTGGCGATTGATGGCCACAAGATCGACAGTTTTGACCAGATCCGTGGGCTGATCGCGCCTTATCCGGGCGATGTGGTGCCTTTGCAGCTTGATCGGGGCGGGCAGAAGCTGAGCGTGGCGATCACGATTGCGAGCCGCACGATCCGCGATGAATTTGGCAATGAATCGCGCGTGGGCATGCTGGGCATTGCGGGCGGGGGATTGACGCGGGTGCGGCTGGGTCCGGTGGAGGCGATGGCGACATCGGTGAACCAGACCGTGGACGTGATGGGCACCATGGTGACCGGCATCAGGCAGATTGTTACCGGCAAGCGCAGTGTGCGCGAGCTGGGCGGGCCGGTGAAGATCGCCAAATTCTCGGGCGAGCGTCTGGCGCTGGGCTGGCAGGAGTTCGTCTATTTCTCGGCCTTCATCTCGATTAATTTGGCATTCATTAACCTGCTGCCAATCCCTGCATTGGACGGTGGTCATCTGGCATTTTACCTTGTCGAGGCGATCCGCCGCAAACCTTTGGGGGCGCGCAGTCAGGAGTGGGCTTTCAAGACCGGTATGGCGCTGGTGTTGGCTTTGATGCTGTTTGTCACCATCAACGATCTGGTGCCGGCCAGCCTGTTTGGGCATTAACCGGCCCTTTGCGCT
>Ga0302262_10000706_pt1 | contig 14152 bp, 12 predicted proteins | sample II_Fen_E3_4_FD_194557 | JGI IMG/M metagenome (GOLD analysis project Ga0302262, IMG submission 194557) | Peat permafrost microbial communities from Stordalen Mire near Abisko, Sweden - II_Fen_E3_4 | ecosystem: Environmental > Terrestrial > Soil > Wetlands > Permafrost | place: Sweden: Abisko...
TCGCACAGATCGGCGATTTCGTTGATGAAGGTGATCTTCACCGCGAGGAAGGCGTTGGCCGCATACTTGATCATCTCGGACGAGCGACGCGAGGTGAACAGGATCGGCGACTTGTTGAGGAACAGCGGGCGATAGACCTCGTTCATGATGGTCTTGGCCCATTCGTCCTCGGTGCCCACCACGATACGGTCGGGGTGCTTGAAATCGCCGATCGCGGCGCCTTCGCGCAGGAATTCCGGGTTCGAGGCCACGGCATATTTCACCGTCGTGCCGGTGTCGGCAATGATGCGTTCCACCTCGTCGCCGGTGCCCACCGGCACGGTCGACTTGGTCACGATCACGGCGGGCGTGGTCAGGTTTTCGCCCACTTCCTTGGCCACGGCATGGACAAAGGACAGATCCGCATGGCCATCGCCACGACGCGAAGGCGTGCCCACCGCGATAAAGATCGCGCTGGCGCCTTCAATACCCTCGGCCAGGCTGGTGGTGAAAGACAGGCGACCCGCCTTCACATTGTTGCCCACCAATTCAGCCAGACCCGGCTCGTAAATCGGCATGATATTGTTGTTGAGGCGCTCGATCTTGGACGGATCCTTGTCGATGCACACCACATCATGCCCAAAATCGGCAAAACACGCACCCGAAACCAGCCCGACATAGCCAGAGCCAACCATCGCAATTTTCATTGTGAAACCTCTTGTTTCGCTGGATCAGAGCGCTTTTCAGGCACCCCTTCCCCCAGAATTTATGCCAGTTCGCGAATACCCAACAGCTTTTCAGCCATGGCACGGACTTCCTCGCCCATGTCTGGTCGGGCCAGTGCCAAGGCCAGCGTGGCCTCGACAAAGCCCGTTTTGCTGCCGCAGTCATAGCGTTTGCCGTCGAAAGTGACGGCGTGGAACGGCTGGGTGCCGATCATTTGCGCCATGGCGTCGGTCAGCTGGATTTCGCCGCCCGCGCCCTTGCCCTGCGTTTCGAGCACGGTCATCACTTCGGGCTGCAAAATATAGCGGCCCGAGATGATCAGGTTCGAGGGCGCGACATCCACCTTGGGCTTTTCGACCAAGCCGGTGACTTCGGTCAGGTTGCCGTGGCTCGCGCCCGGCGCGATCACGCCGTAGGAAGAGACTTCCTCGCGCGGGACTTCGAGCACCGAGATCATGTTGCCGCCGACCTTGTGATAGGCATCGACCATCTGCTTCATGCAGCCGGTCTTGCCGATCATCAGCTCATCGGGCAGGAAAATCGCGAAAGGTTCATCACCAATCACGGCGCGCGCGCACCAGATGGCGTGGCCCAGACCCATCGGCACCTGTTGGCGCACGGTGACCAGATTGCCCGGCTGAATGCGCGTGGCATCCAGTACATCGAGCGATTTGCCGCGACCTTCCATCGTGGCTTCCAGCTCGTAAGCGGTGTCGAAATGCTCGACAATCGCGGTCTTGCCGCGACCGGTCACGAAAATGAGCTGCTCAATGCCCGCCTCGCGCGCCTCATCCACCGCATATTGGATCAGCGGACGATCAACAATCGGCAGCATCTCCTTCGGGATAGCCTTCGTCGCGGGGAGAAATCGCGTGCCAAGGCCCGCGACGGGAAATACGGCCTTGCGAATGGGCTTGATCGTCGATGATGTTGTCATGGCAACTCTTGCATGGCTGGTGTGTGTTGCGTGTTGATTAAATCTGCCTTCCCGCCGAAAATCTCATCCAGCCATGACAGCGCAATTGCGAAATCATGATCCATCAAAATTCCCCTTCAGGGCCTGACAGAGGCTTCCCCCTGTCAGGGCTTTGAACGGCCAGAACCAAAACTTGGCCCGACAATTCAAGACAATATTACATCGCCACCGGCTCAGTGTGTTGCACAACCCGGGGGGGGTGGTCAATCCGATCTATGCACTTGACCGCATGGAATATGTTGCAGTGCAGCGTTGCCCCATACGTTTTTATTTCAAGCGCTTCGTTAACCATCCAGGGCATACAAATTTATCGCTAACTCCTCAGCGCTTTGCCCGAGCATGAAAAAGGGGCGCAAAGACAAGCACCCTTGTCCTGCGCCCCTGTTTTCCTTGGCTTGTCGCGCCAGCCCGCGCGCCTCAATCCTCGGGCGCGATGGTCACCAAGGCCCCTTCGAGCGCCGGGCTGATCGGGATCTGGCACGAGAGGCGGCTGCCTGCGCAGCGGTGATCGCTGCTGTCCAAAAGATCATCCTCATCCGCGCTCATCGCGGGCAGGCCGGGCACGGAAAGAAAAACATGGCACGTGGCGCAAGAACAGCTTCCCCCGCACAGCGCTTCGAGCTCGCCAAAATCGGCTTGGCGAATCGCTTCCATCAGGCTGCGGCCCGGTTGTGCATCAAGGGTGGCGGATTGGCCGCTGCGGTTGATGACGGTAATGCTCACCATGGCAAATGGTTCCCTTCAAACTGTGGCCGCAGCCAAATGGTGATAGCGCCGCCCATAATAGACCAGCGCGCCCTCGCCCGCCCCGGCGTGGATATCCTCCACATGGCCAAGGATGATGCTATGCGTGCCCGCCTCGATCACCATGGTCACCCGGCAGCCCAGCGCCACCTGCGCCTGCGCCAGAGCGGACACACCGGGGCGCAACCGCACCAATTCGCCCGCGCGGGCAAAGCGCTGCTCCATATCCAGCGCCTTGTCGGCAAAGGCGGCGCTGATCGCATCCTGCCCGGCGGCCAGAATGTTCACACCAAACACCCCATTGGCCGCCAGCACATCATGCATCCGCGCACTGCGGTTGACACAGAGCAACAGCGAGGCCGGCTCATCGCTGACCGAACAGACCGCCGTGGCGGTCATCCCGTGGCGCCCGGCGGGGCCATCGGTGGTGATGATGTTCACCGCCCCGCCCAGCGCCGCCATCGCCGCCCGGAACGAGGCGGCATTAACGCATGAAGAGTCCACCATTGGCATCCCAAACTGCTCCATTGGCAAAGGCGGCATCCTGCCCGGCCAAATGGACGGCGGTGCGCGCGATAAAGGCAGGATCGCCCAATTGGCGCACGGGGATCGTTTCCACCGTGGCCGCGAGTTTATCCGCCGGGACCAGCGCGCGCACGCTGGGCAGATCGAGCGGGCCGGGGGCGATCGCCGCCACGCTGACGCCAAACGGCCCCAGATCGCGCGCGAACACCTTGGTCAGCGTGATGATCCCGCCCTTGCTGGCCGCATAATGCGCGCCGGTGGCGGTGCCGCCATTCTGCCCGGCGAGGCTGGCGATATTGACGATGCGGCCAAAGCCGGTGCCCTTGAAATAGCGCCCAAACACCTGGCACCCAAAGAAGGTTCCATGCAGATTGACCGCAACCACGCGGGCAAATTCCTCGGGCGTGATGTCGAGCACCGGGCGCACCACGGTGACCACGGCATTGTTGACCAACACCTCCACCGAACCCCAGCGCGCCACCACCGCATCGCGCGCCGCCTCAAAGCTTTCGGGCTGGGTCACATCCAGCGCCAGCCCAAAGGCTGTTTCGCCGCTCGGATCGATCGCCTCGGCCAGCGCCTTGGCCCCCGCCGCGTTAATGTCCGATATGGCCACCCGATAGCCCGCGCCATGAAAGGCGCGCACCAGAGCTTCGCCCAGCCCCTGCGCGCCCCCGGTGATCAGAACCGTCCCGCTCACGCGGTCAGCTCCGGGATCACCAGTTCGCGCCCGATGCGCGCCTCAAAGCGGATGTATTTCCACAAGCGGTATTCCTCGACATGGATGGTGCGCAACAGGTTGCATGCGGCCACCACACTGTCGCGGTCGGGAAAATCGGCGAGGATGTAGAAGGTCCAAGGCCAGCCGGTGGGCGAGGTGCCCACCATCGTCTGATCATCATCAATCGTGCCCAGAATGCTCACACCGGGCAGATCGCGAATGCCGCGCAGCAACTCGCCCGTGGCCAGCCAGACCTTGCCAATATCGTTGGAGGGCAGATCGAAAAAGCCTTGCAGCACCGCGCCACACAGCAACACGCGCAGAGGTTTGCTCTCGCTCATCACATCAATCCTTATCTTACGGGAAACCGGCGGGCGGGGTCAGGCCAAACAACACCTGACCCGCCGATTGAAACGTGCCATCGGCCAGAAACGCATGCTGGGGCACGATCAGCGCATCATGGAGGAAGTGCGACACCGCGCCCCCTTCCCAGATCCCATGCGTCCCGCTCATGCGATAGACGGCATAGGCCACATCATGCCCGGCGCGGGCGGCATGGCTGGCGGCCAGGCGCAGGATGGCCTGCTGCTGCTTGCTGACCACATCGCCCTTTTGCAGCGTTTCCCAGGCTTCCTGCGTTGCCTCATAGAAAAATGCGCGGGCCGATCGCAAGGTCGCCTCGGCGCGGGCGATGTCGGTCTGCACATTGGGCCGGTTGGCCAGCGTGGGCGCGCCGGTAATCGAGCCGCGCCCGGCGGCATAATCCATCACCTCGTCAATCGCCGCGCGGCCCACGCCCAGCCCGACCACCGCCAACACCTGCGCCGCCAGCGCCATCGCCGGATAGCGATAGAGCGGGCCATCCAGATTGGGCTTCGATCCGCGCACAAAGGTCCACTCGCGCGGCACCAGCACCTTGTCGACCACCACATCATGGCTGCCGGTGCCCTTCAGCCCGATCACATCCCAATTGCGCTCAATCCGGGTCTTGGCCGCGGGCATCACCGCCACCAGCGGCAGGCCGCCCGTATCGCCGCCATCCTCGACCTTGATCCCCACGCCGATATAATCCGCGCCGGTCGAACCCGAGCCCCAGCTCCAGCGGCCCGAGACTTCCAGCCCGCCCGCCACCGGAGTGGCGGCCTGCGGCGGAAAGATCATGCCGGAAAACACCACATCCGGCCCATCGGCATACATCGCCTCCAGCGTTTCCACCGGCAGGCTGGCCAGATACATAGCCGAAACGCCAAAGCTGGCCACCCAGCCCGCCGAGCCATCGGCGGTGGCAATCGTCTCGATCAGCTTGAGAAATGCCTCCGGGCTTGCCTCATCGCCGCCAAACCGCTTGGCAAGGCAAGCGCGATAAACGCCCGCCTGCTTCATCATCTCCACCACATCGGCGCCGATCTGCTGGTTTGCGCCAAATTCCCCCCGCCGCGCGCGGACGGCGGAGAGCAAGCGGGCGAGAGCGGCGGATTTGTCGAGTGTTATGTCTGGGGCGATCTCGGCCACGGCCATGGAAGTCCTCCTGTGCGGGCGCGGCACCGGGGCCGCACTGTCTGGCGGGTTGGTCCTCCAAAGCGCGCGCAACCGCTATGCAACAAGCGCAAGCAATCGCCCCGAACCCAAAAACCCGCCCCCCGCGCGGCAAAGCGCAAAGCCTGACCGATACGCGAAGCAAAGCCCGCGCAGGCGCGCCTTGCCGCGTGACGGCGCCCCGCAGGCCGCTTTAGGCTGCGCGCCATCCCATCAGGAAAGGACCATACATGAGCACGCTTGAATCCACTCTGGCCGCCTTGCAGGAGCGCCTCGCCCATCTCGAAGCCGAAGCCGCCGCGCGCCGTCTGCTCGCGCGCTATATGCTGCTGTGCGACACGCCATTGCCCGATGGCACGATCGCGCCCGAGGATCGCCCGGCCGCGATTGGCGCGCTGTTTACCGAGGATGCCATCTGGCAAGGGGTGGGCGGCGCGCATGGCGCCCAATTTGGCCAGCATCGCGGCCCCGCCGAAATCGCCGCGCATATGGGCAAATTCTATGCCGCCGAAAATCCCAAGCAGATCTTCAACACGCATTACCTCACCTCGGAACAGCTCCACGCCACCAGCGCCACCAGCGCCGAGGGCAATTGGGTGCAATTCCAGCCGTGGATCTATGATGATGGCTCCGCGCTGATCCGCTCCAGCCGCCTGCATGTGACCTTCAAGCAGACCGAGGCGGGCTGGCGTATCGCCTCCTATCGCACCGAAAACCTGTTCATCGGCAAGCTGCCCGACAATTGGGCGCAGACGCTGATCGCCAGCTCGGTGCTGATGCCCCCGGCCTGAAGGCAAAAAAGACCCACCCCGGAGAAACTCTCCAGGGTGGGTCAGCGCCGTCGGGGGCAGGCCATCGGCCCACCCCCTTCCGGCAGGGCTTCCCTTAAAACTTGCGGTGCAATTCCACCTGCCACTCGCGGCCACGGTTATACACGCCCTCGATAAAGCCCGAGGCGCCCGTATCGGCATAGCCTGCCACCAGCACGCGCTTGTCAAAGACGTTCTTCAGCCCGGCGTTGATGGTCCACAGTGCGGATTTATCCGTATAGCTGACCGCCAGATTCCACAGGCCATAGCCCTTTTGATACAGCTCGGGCGTGTTGAGCGCATCGAGATAGACCCCGCTGCGATACGACCAGTCGATACGCGGGGTAAACTTGCCCAAGGCCGTTTCCGCCACATAAGACAGGCCCGCCGATGCGCTCCATGTCGGCGCATTGACGAATTTGCTGTTCACATCCACCAGCCCCGTGCCGACCGGAATATTCCCCGCCACCGTCTGCAACACGATGCCGCCGCTGGTGGAGAGATATTTGGCATCCAGATAGCCCAGCGAGGAGTTGAAGCTCAGCCCATCGCTGATCTTGGCATTCAGCTCGCCCTCAAAGCCCCGGATGCGCGCCTTGCCAGCGTTCATCGTGAAGGGATTGGGCAGGCCCGGCGCGATCACGTTGAGCTGAATATCGCGGTAATCGGTCTGGAACCCGGCAAGGTTGAAGCGCACCCGGCGATCAAACAGCTCGGTCTTGATGCCCGCTTCATACACTTTCACATATTCCGGCGCGAAGGAGGGCGGCGTGATGAACGGCGGCCCGGCAAGCCGCTGGGTAAACCCGCCCGATTTGAAACCATCGCTATAGTTCACATAGGCCATGATATCGCGGGTGAACTTATACGAGATATTCGCCTGGAAATTGTTCTCGTTCACCTTCAGCTTGCCCATCGCGCCGGGCAAGACCTGCGGGGTGCCGGCAGGAAGGATCTGGGTGGCGCTGGCGATGAAATCGGTGATGTAATATTGGTTGGGGGTAAACAGCTTGTCTTCCTCGGTGTGGCGAATGCCCCCGGTGATCGCCAGCTTGCTGGTTACATTGAGCGTTGCCTGCCCAAAGAAAGCGAGGCTGCTGTTGCGGATCGAACCACCGCTCAGCAGGCTGCCGATGGAAAAGTCCACATAATTGGCGTCCGTCCCGCTTTCCCGGAAATAATAGACGCCCGTGGCCCAGTTGAACCGCTTGGAGCTGCCCGTCACCTGAAACTCTTCCGAGAACTGGCGCTGGGTGTAATCATTATAGGTATGATCGATGGTCAGCGGGCTGTGATCATGATCGGCGGCAAACACCGAATCCAGCTTGCGCCACGCGGTGATCGACTTGAGCGCGATGTCGCTGCCCAAAATCGGGGCGGGCAGCTTGTAATTGATGGTGACATTGACCCCCAGCACATCGGTGTTCGACAGCGCGCGGCCTGTGCCATTATCCTTGCTCTTGTCGCTCACCCATTGCGAATTGTAGCAGGCGGGCTTGGCGGGCGATGCGGCAAAGCCACAAGTCGCCCCGTGCAGCGCATAATTGCTATAGGCCGGGAAAGGGGCATCTTCGATCACCTTGAGCAGCGTCAAGGGCGCGCCATGCTCGCGCTCGCGCATCTTCTCGATCGAGGCATCGATGGTCAGATTGTTGGTGGGCAACAGGCGAATATCGCCGCGAATGGCAAACTTGTTGTCATTGCCCAGATCCGCCCCATCGCTCACGCGGGTTTCATAGCCATTGCGGCTGCGCGAAAAGACGGTGATCTTGGTCAGGATCTTGTCCGTGATCGGCGCATCCAGCGTGCCCTTGACCTGCACCAGCGCATCCGAGCCAACCGTGACCGAAGCATTGCCGCCGGCCTCGGCGGCGGGCTTCTTGGTGGTGATGCTGATCGCGCCGCCAATCGTGTTGCGGCCAAACAGCGTGCCCTGCGGCCCGCGCAGCACCTCGATATTTTCCAGATCGACCAATTGCAGCGCCGAACCCACCGAGCGGGCGATATACACGCCATCGACATAGATGCCCACGCCTGGCTCGGTGTTCTGGTTAAAATCCGTCTGGCCAATGCCACGGATGAAGAACGAGGCCGCCGCGCTCGATCCGCCCACCGGGGCGGTTTCGCTCACCACCAGATTGGGCACCACCTTGTCCAGCCCGGCCACCGAAGTGATCTGGCGCGCTTCGAGCGCGGCGCCCGAAAAGGCCGAGATGGCAATCGGGGTTTCCTGGAGCGATTCCTTGCGCTTGCGCGCGGTGACGGTGATAGCCTCCAGACCATTGTCCGAAGCGGCGGGCGCCGGGTCACTATCGGCAGCCCGCGCAACGCCTGCGCTGGTCATCATGGTGGCGGCAAGCATCGTGGCAACAGCAATACGGCACCGGCTGTTCCGGCGTGCATTCGTGATCATGTCATTTCCCCCACTGAGTGGTTGTTCGTTGGCTTTCGCGCCTGCGAGCGAAATCACGGCTCTGTTGTTGATTGGCCGTCTGGAGGGAGCATCCCTGTTTCGGCTCCATGCTGCTATGCACAATCGGCAGGCAATATGCGGCTTCCGCAGCCAATGCGCCGGGGCTTCACACCCCTGTCGCAAACGCGAAAAGGGCGGCTACCTCTCGGCGCCGCCCTTCCCCAATTCCTGCGGGTTTCGCGCTTAAAGCAGCGTCACCGTCACCGATTTGGCCTCGGTATACAGCTCATGCGGGGCATGGCCCAGCTCGCGCCCATAGCCCGACAGGCGATGCCCGCCAAAGGGCACCGCCGGGTCGAGAATGTTATGCGCATTGACCCAGACATTGCCCGCCTTCAGCCCAAAGGCAAACCGGTTGGCCACCGCCAGACTCTGCGTCCAGATGCTCGCCCCCAGCCCAAAGCTGGTGTCATTGGCCAGCGCCAGCGCCTCTTCCTCGCTGTCAAACGGCATGGCGATCACCACCGGGCCAAACACTTCCTCGCGGCAGATGGTCATCTCGGGCGTGCCATCGGCCAGCACGGTGGGGCGATAGAAAAACCCCTCGCCTTCGGGCGCGAAACCGCCCGCCACCAGCCGCGCGCCCTGCGCCAAGGCGCCCTGCACATAGCCCTCCACCCGCGCGCGCTGCCGCGCGGAAACCAGCGGCCCCATCTGCGCCGCCGGATCAAACCCATTGCCCAGCACCATGGCATCGGCCGCCGCGCCCAGCCCGGCGATCACCGCATCATAGATCGAGCGATGCACCAGCAGCCGCGAACCCGCCGTGCACACTTGCCCATGGTTGAAGAAGATCGCGCCCGCCGCGCCCTCGATGGCCATCGGCACCGGGCAATCGCCCATCACCACCACCGGGCTTTTCCCGCCCAGCTCCAAACTCAGCCGCTTCATGGTGGGCGCCGCGCGCTTCTGGATCTCGATGCCCACCTCGGTCGATCCGGTGAAGGCGATCTTGTCCACGCCGCGATGTTCGACCAGCGCGATGCCCGCCGCGCTCCCCCCGGTCACGATGTTCACCGCCCCCGCCGGAAAGCCCGCCTCGCCCACCAGCCGCGCCAGATAGAGCGCGCAGAGCGGCGTATCCTCGGCAGGCTTGAGCACCACCGTGCATCCCGCCGCCAGCGCGGGCGCGATCTTCCAGATCGCCATCACCAGCGGGAAATTCCACGGGATGATCTGCCCCACCACGCCCACCGGCTGGCGAATCGTGTGCGAGGCGAAGCTGACACCGGGAATGTAATGGAAGGAGGGGCTGATCGTGGTCCCCTCGATCTTGGTGGCCCAGCCCGCCATATAGCGCAAGGAATCCACCGCGATGGTCAGATCGCCATGGCGCGCCATCGGCCAGATCTTGCCATTATCAAGCACCTCAAGCTGGGCCAGCACATCGGCGTCGCGCTCCAGCAGATCGGCCAGCCGCAGCAACAGCCGCTCGCGCTCCACCGGCTTGAGACGGCTCCACGCCCCGCCATCAAACGCGGCGCGCGCGGCGGCCACGGCGCGGTCAATATCCTGCCCATCGCCCTCGGCCACACTGGCCACCACGCGGCCCGTGGCGGGCGAGATCACCTCGCGCCGCGCCCCGCTTTGCGCGGCCACCTCGGCCCCATCGATCAACAGCCCCAAGGGCGCGGCAAGAAACTGGCGGGCAGGCTCGCCCAGCCCGTCCAGGAGGTCCACAGCTTGTGTCATGACATTCGCCCCATCACTTTGTTAGGTTGAAGCCATGGATAGGGTCGCGCTGCCCCCGCCCGCTATCCACTATGCGCAAGGGTCATTCCGTTCTGGCACATGGCGTAGAACCGCCCCTTGACACCTATGCCCCCCCGGTATGTCCTGCGGCTCGGAGGAATCGCGCCAAGCTGTGAGGGGCCGCGCGACAGAGTGGAGGAGATTATAACAAGGACAGGGCATTCCGCCTTGCCCCGGGGAGTATCATCATGCTTGCTTCTCTTGCCGAATGCCAAGTGCCGGGAATCCAAAGTTTCCGCTCGGATAGCGCCGAGGTGGTTCACGATCTCCTCTCGCGCCGCCTGTCGCGCCATCAATTCCGCTGTGGCCGCACCGCGCCGATGGATGCCCGCATTTACAGCGCCGATGTCGGCTCGATCCATCTGGTCGATCTGCAATATGGCGCCGATGTCGATGTGGAGGCCCATCTGGGGCATGAGCATTTTCTCGTCCATCTGGCGCTGGAAGGCGAAACCACCATGTGGGCCGATGGCGAAAAATACCACCTGCGCGCCGACGAGATGCTGATCTCCTCGCCCAACACCCCGCTGCGGGTGCATATGACGCGCGAGTGCCGCCATATGGCCGTGCGCATCCCGGTGGCCGTGTGCACCGATTATCTCAGCCAGCAATTGCACATCCCGGTCAGCCGCCCGCTGGAATTCTACCCCGGCCGCCAGGGCACGCGCGAATTGCCGCTGGTGTGGCGCGGGATGATCCACCATCTGAGCGATCAATTGCGCCTTGGCCCCACCATCATCGGCAACCGCCGGGTGCAAAAGCAATATGGCATGCTGCTGGCCGAGGTCTTGCTGGGCCATTACACCAATTCCTATTCCGAACAGATCGCGCTGCATGGCAATGACATCTCGCCCCGCCATGTGCGCCGCGCGCGCGAAATTATCCATGGTTCGCTGGAAGACACGATCTCGATCAGCGCGCTGGCCGCGCAAGTGGGTGTCTCGGTGCGGTCGCTGCAAAACGGGTTCAAGCATTTTCTGGGCCTGACCCCGCTGGAATATGTCCGCCGCCACCGGCTGGAGCGCCTGCATGCCGCGCTGCTCGAAAGCGATGGCGGCGCCAATGTGACCGAGCTGATGCTGGAATGCGGCATTGTGAACTTTGGCCGCTATGCGCAATATTATCGGCAGCAATATGGCTGTCTGCCTTCGGAAACCTTGCGCAAGCGCGGGTGAACCGGGGGCGGGATCGCCCGCCCCCGGCGGTTTACGGCATATCGGGCGCCGCCTTCAGATCCAGCGCGCGCTTCACCACATAGGCGCGGATCGCCTCGGCCTGTGCCGGGGTCAGTTCCTTGCCGAAATTGGGCATGCCGCGCGGCTCGCCCGCGCCCTGCAACACAAAGGCGGCAAACAGATCGCCATGCACGATCGCCTGCGAATAGCGCAGATTGGGCACGCCCCCCTTGTTCACCGCCGTATCCCCGTGGCACATCCAGCATCGCGTGTGGAACAGCGTCTGCCCCTGTGCCACCAGCTTGGGATCGCCCGCGCTGGCGGGCAAATCGGGCAGGCTCTTCGGCTCGATCGGGGGCAGGCGATAGGCGCCCTTGCCATCCAGCCGGAAGGTCACAATGCGGTTCACCCGCGGCGCCATGGCCTTGCCCAGAGCCTCGCCCATGTTGAGCGGCAAAATCCCGCCCCAGCCCACCGCGACGCTGACATATTGCACCCCCGCAATCCGATAGGTGATCGGCGGCGCGACAATCCCCGTGCCCAGATCTCTGGACCACAGCTTCTTGCCCGTATCCGAAGCATAGGCGGCAAATTCGCCGGTGCCATTGCCCTCAAACACCAAGCCCCCCGCCGTGGCCAGCACGCCGCCATTCCACGGCATCGCCAAAGGCACCGACCAGCGCTGTTTGCCCGCCACCGGGTCCCACGCCACGAGCGCGCCTTTCATCATCCCCCGGATCTGCGCGCGGATCTTGGGGTCTTCGGGCATGGCGGAGAGCGTCGGGTCCTGCCCGGTGTTCCACCCGCGCGGATCGAACACGAATTCGCCCGGCTTTTGCGCCACATAGCCATAAGGCATTTCCGCGGTCGGCAGAAATACCAGCCCGCGCCCCGCGTCATAGCTCATCGGCTGCCAGCTATGCCCGCCCGCTGGCGAGGGCAGGCCCAGCCATGGCGCGCCCTGTTCCGCATAGCGCGCGGCGGGGACAATATCGGGCCGCCCGGTCTTGGGGTCCAGCCCCTTGGACCAGTTCACGGTGACATAGGGCGTGCCCGAGAGAAACTCGCCCGTCTGGCGATCGAGCACATAGAAATAGCCATTCTTGGGCGCCTGCATGATCACCTTGCGCCGCTGTCCCTTGATGGTCAGCTCGGTCAGGATCATGTGCTGGGTGGCGGTATAATCCCATTCATCGCCCGGCACTTCCTGAAAATGCCACACATATTCGCCCGTCTCGGGCCGGATCGCCACGATGGAGGAGACGAACAGATTGTCCCCCTTGCCCGCTGAGCGCACCGTGCGATCCCATGGCCCGCCATTGCCCACGCCCACATAGAGCAGATCCAGATCGGGATCATAGGCCATGGAATCCCACGCCGTGCCCCCGCCGCCAACCTTCCACCATTCGCCGCTCCAGGTCTTGGCGGCATCGGCCATCGCCTTGCTCTCAAACCCCTTGGCCGGATCGCCGGGCACGGTGTAAAAGCGCCAAGCCTGCTTGCCGGTGGCCGCATCATAGGCGGTGATGAAGCCGCGCACGCCATATTCGGCGCCGCCATTGCCGATGATCACCCGCCCCTTCACCACGCGCGGCGCGCCGGTGATGGTGTAATTCTGCCCCTTGTCGGTGGTCTGCACAGACCACAGCTTGCGCCCCGTCCGCGCATCCAGCGCGATCAAGCGGCCATCAAAGGCCCCCAGAAACACCCGCCCCTTGTCATAGGCCAGCCCGCGATTGACCACATCGCAGCATCCGCGCCGCGCATAGGCGCCCTCGATCTGCGGATCATAGCTCCAGATTTTCCGCCCCGTCCGCGCGTCGAGCGCCAGCACCTTGCCCCATGGCCCGCTGGCATACATCACGCCAGCCACCACCAGCGGCGTGCCCTCCACCCCGCGCAGGCTCCGCGCATCAAAATCCGCCGTCCACGCCACGCCCAGCCGCCCGACCGTGGCCGCATTCACCTGCGCCAGATCGCTAAACCGCGTTTCCGCCGGGTTCAGCCCATGGGCCGCCCAATCCACATCGCCCCCGCGTGGCGCCGCCACAGCCGAAGCCCCCGCCGCCAAGGGCAGCAGCACAAGCGCAGTCTTTTTCATCCCCGGTTCCATCTTCTGTGGTGATCGCCGCCCGCAAAACGCCGCGCGGGGGGCGGGCGGCCCCTCCCCCCGCGCGGGGGCTGTGTCAGAGCAGATAGCCGATCCCGTGCAGCGGCTCGTCCGCATTGATCAGCGTCACCACCTTGCGGTCGATCTTCAGCCCTTGCGCCGTGGCCACAAGGCGGAATTCCACATCGGCGGCCAGTGTGCGGGTGCGGCCATATTTGAACTCAATCACCATTTGCGCCGCGCGCAAGGTGATCACCCCCGGCCCGCTATCGGCCACCACAAAGCGCGACACCATGCGCACCGTGCGCGCGGGTGGCGCCGAGGCCATGGCAAAGCCCGAGATCAACCGCTTCACCCGCATCGCGCGCATGTTGGCATCGTCATACACGATGTTGAGCTTCTCGGTCGCCTCGCCGCCCGCGCGGTCGGCGGGGATCACGTAATAGGCCTCCGCCGTCCACAGGCCCAGCCAGGGCTTATACTCCAGCCGGTCGAGCATCTCCGCCTCGCGCCAGATCAGCGCCTGCGCATCGGCCAGCGTCACCTCGGTATCGAGCAAGGGCGTCACCGTGGTGGGTGCGAAAATCGAGGTGGTCATGCCTGCATCATCCTTTTCCACTGAGCAT
>Ga0302262_10000711_pt1 | contig 14119 bp, 11 predicted proteins | sample II_Fen_E3_4_FD_194557 | JGI IMG/M metagenome (GOLD analysis project Ga0302262, IMG submission 194557) | Peat permafrost microbial communities from Stordalen Mire near Abisko, Sweden - II_Fen_E3_4 | ecosystem: Environmental > Terrestrial > Soil > Wetlands > Permafrost | place: Sweden: Abisko...
CGCTCGATATGGCCCAAGAAGCGGTCGCCAATGCCCGCGCCATCGGCGGCGCCCGCGATCAGGCCGGGGATGTCCGCCAGCACGAATTCGCGGTTCTTGTGGCGCACCACGCCCAATTGCGGGCGCAGGGTGGTGAAGGCATAGGCGCCAACCTTGGCCTTGGTGTTGCTCACCTGATTGATGAAGGTGCTCTTGCCCGCATTGGGCATGCCCAGCAGGCCCACATCGGCCAGCAGCTTCAAGCGCAGCCAGACATACATTTCCTGCCCCGGCCAGCCCGGGCCATGCTGACGCGGCGCGCGGTTGGTCGAGCTTTTGAAGCTGGCATTGCCGCGACCGCCATCGCCGCCGCGCAGCAGCACCACGCGCTGGCCCACTTCGGTCATGTCGAGCAGCACCGTCTCGCGGTCATCATCAAGCACCTGCGTGCCCAGCGGCACCTTGATGATCAGATCCTCGCCGCCAGCGCCCGTGCGGTTGCTGCCCGCGCCGCCGCCGCCGCGCTGCGCCTTGAAATGCTGTGTATAGCGGAAGTCGATCAGCGTGTTCAGCCCCGCCACCGCCTCGAAAATGATGTCGCCGCCCTTGCCGCCATTGCCGCCATTGGGGCCGCCGTATTCCTCATACTTTTCGCGGCGAAAGCTGACCGCGCCGCCGCCACCGCTGCCCGAACGGATGAAGATTTTGGCTTGGTCGAGAAAATGCATGGTGGTGTTCCGAAAGCTTTCAGAGTGCGGGACGGACCCATACCAAAAAGGCCGCCTGGCCAAAAGCCGACGGCCTCTTGGGTATGTATCCATCTCGCATTGGTGGAGCCGAGGGGGATCGAACCCCTGACCTCGTCATTGCGAACGACGCGCTCTCCCAGCTGAGCTACGGCCCCGTTCCAGTGCGAGTGCGGTGCGGCATGGCTTGCGCCACCCCCGCCCCGCGAGAGCCGCCCCCTTAGCGAAGGCGAAGCCCTCGGGAAAGCGAAAAATGGCGGGGCGCACGAAAATATTCGCCCGCCCCGCCCTGCCTTATTGCGCGCCCGGCACGGCGCTGGCGCCGTATTTGGCCTCCCATTCGGCCAGATCGCTGCGGTATTTTTCGTAGGCGATGTAGAATTCCTCATAGACCCGCGCAAACTGGGCAAAGCTGCGCTTGGAGAAATTGGCCAGATCCTTGGTGGGAACCGTCGCGCTTTCCTGGCTCATCGCCAGCGCCGATTCGCAGAAATTGGGCAGCGTGGGCGGGAAGGAGAAATAGTTGTAGACCTGCGTCATATAGGTCTCGCGATTGGCCACGAAGCCCTTGCCATATTTCGCACGGAAATTGCCATCCACCCCGGCATTGGCCTGCGCCAGCGCCTTGGCATGGGTTTTCAGGAAGGCCCGGTAGCGATCCGCGATCACGCCAAAGCGCGGACCAACGCAATTGAGCGCGGCCACATTATAGGCCGAACGCAGATTCCACACCAATTGCGCATCCGCCGAATCAACCAGCACCGTATGGCGCACGCCATCCGGCCCGATGGGCGGAATCGTGACATGAGCCGCCGCGCCAAACGGTGCGTGAGGCCGGGGCGGAATCACCACCACCTTGGCAGGCGGCGGGACCGGGGCGGTCGGCGGCGGTGGCGGGGGCGGCGGCGGTGGCGGGGCGCCACACGCGGCCAGCGCGAGAACGCTTGCCATAACCAATGCCCATCTTGTCCGCTGTATCATGTGACCCCCTATCGACTAAACGTATCCACTGAAGATTATTTCTAACCCAGCAAGACCCATAAGAAAATGCCCGAGGCACCATATGGCACCTCGGGCATGATAATTTCTTTTCCGAGACTATTTAGCGACGATCGCCCAAAAAGCTCAGCAAGAACTGGAACATGTTGATGAAGTCGAGATAGAGGTTCAAAGCCCCCATGATCGCAACCTTTTCAACATAAGGCGTGCCAGCCACCTGCACATAGGTGTTCTTGAGCTGCTGCGTGTCATAAGCGGTCAGGCCCGCAAAGATCAGCACGCCGAGCACCGAGATCGCAAGGCTGAGGCCCGGCACATGGAAGAACATGCCGACCAGCATCGCGATGATCAGGCCAAACAGGCCCATGGTCAGGAAGCTGCCCATGCCCGACAGGCTCTTTTTGGTGGTATAGCCCACCAGGCTCAGCCCGGCGAAGGCACCAGCGGTGGCGAAAAAGGTGAGCGCGACCGAGGCGCCGGTGTAAACCAGCAGGACCGACGAGAGCGACAGGCCCATCGCCACCGCAAAGCCCCAGAAGCAGGCCTGCAACGTGCCAGCCTTCATCCGGCCCATGCCCGCACTCATCGCGAAGACAAAGCCCAGCGGGGCCAGCACCACCAGCCAGCGCAGCGGGGTGACAAACACTTGCGCTGCAAGGCCGGTCTGCACAAACAACAGCGCGACGATGCCCGAAAGCAGCACGCCCGAAGCCATGTAATTGTAAATCGAGAGCATATACTTACGCAGCCCCGCATCCAGCGCGGCAGCATTGACATACCCAGCATTCATCCTCGAAGACGCGCGCAAGCCCGTCTGCGTGGGCTGGGGGTCATTCCAGATGGCCATGTGCATCACTCCAAAAAAGGCACCACGCAAAAGTGCGGTGCTCTGTCAGGCAATATCGGCTGTTCCCCGCATGGTTTCAAGCGGGGGCTTGCGTAAAAATGGTAACAAAGTGTTGCTGGGCGCGGGGGATGCGGCATAATTGTCGCGCGCCCTTGCATTAGGCCGACAAAATCAGTGCCTTACTTCGCGGATCGCGCCTCTGCGCCCATTTCAGCATTGCGATCGCGCGAGGCCGTCAGCGTGGCCAGAACCAGCTTGGCCAGCGCCTCATCAGCATCGAGCACATTCAGCCCCGCCTGAGTCGATCCGCCCGGGCTGGCCACGCGCCGCGCCAGTTCGCCCGGCGGCACCGGGGCCGCCGCCGCCAAGGCCGCCGCGCCATCCACCGTCGCCTGCGCCAGACGCTGCGCCTGATCCTCGGCCAGCCCCAGCGCGGCACCCGCCGCCGCCAGCGCATCGATGAAGCGATAGACAAAGGCCGGGCCGCAACCCGCCAGCGCCGTCACCGCGTCAAACAGATCCTCGCCCACCCATTCGGGCGCGCCCAAGGGCTGGAAAAAGGCCAAAACCTTGGCGCGCGCGGCATCATCCAAGCCGCTGGCCACCAGACCCATTGGCGATTTGCCCACCGCCGCCGAGAGATTGGGCATCACCCGCACCAGCGCGCGCGCCTGCGGGAAACGCTCGGCAAGGCTGGCCAATTCCACGCCCGCCAGCATCGAGGCCACCACCGTCTCCGGCCCGCCCAGCGCCAACAGCTCCGCCCCGGCCTTGTCCAGCGCCTGCGGCTTCATGCCCAGCAGCACCATGTCAAACACGCGCCCCACCGGGATCTCGCGCAGCAATTCCACGCCAGCGGGCGGCTCGGCCATGCGGCGATCCACCACGGTAAACCGGTCCGGCGCCACACCCGCGCGCAGCCATCCGGCCAGCATCGCGCCGCCCATATTGCCGCAACCCACGATCAGCACCGATGCCGGCCACACCATGATCAGGCCTCCCCCGCCGCATCGACCAGCGCGCTGGCCAGCGCATCCTGCGGGCTTTTATCGCCCCACAGGATAAACTGAAACGCGGGGTAAAACCGGTCGCATTCCTCGACCGCCACCTCGATCAGCATCTGCGCCTGAGACAGGCTGAGCAGCCCCTCATCGCCCAGCATCAAGCCATGGCGATAGAGCAGCACCGCATTGTTCGACCAGATGTCGAAATGGCCCAGCCACAATTGCTCATTGATCAGGCCGAGCACTTCAAACATCGCGGCACGCTTGTCATCGGCCACGCGAATATCGGGAAGGCACAGCAATTGCAGCACGTTATCTTCTGCCCGCCAGATCGCGCGCATTTGATAGGTCGCCCAACTGCCCTGCACTTCGCCGGTCAATTCGTCGTCAGAGACGAATTCGTGATGCCAGCCACGCGCTTCAAACAATTGGCCGAGCATCTCGACCGGGGCACAATCCTCATGCCGCCCGAAATCGCCTTCGCTCGTTATCATCATCGTGAAACCTGATCCTTGAGACATGAATGTCGCAGCGCATGAATGCGCGAAGCCTAGGCCATTGCACAAGAAGAGATGAAAATACGCCTGCGCAAAACTCCATAAGGCTGTTCACAGGCTGTGGAAAAGCCGCCTGTGAACAGCCTTATGGCCGATTTTGATACAGGTCTTACTTACCATCCAACAAATCAACAACTTGTCCGGCGGGACTCACCCAGACAAAAGTGCCCGCGTGATCGGCTTTGTGCAGCTTGTCGTTAAAGGCCTTGGCGGCGGCCTCTGTCTCAAACGGGCCGACCAGCAGGCGGTTGGTGCGGCCCCAATCCGAGATCGAGGGCTTCTGCGCCTTGAGCAGCTCGGGATCGTCGCGCAGCATCTTGCGCCAGTCAAAGCTCAACCGTTCCGCATCGCGGCCCACGCCCACCTGCACCCAAATGCGGCTGGGGTGCGCGGGCGGCGGCGGCGCCTTGGGCGCGGGGCGGGCGGGCTGGATCTTGCGGATGTCCACCGCGCCTGCCGCCGGAGTCGCGCTGGTTTGCGCATGGCCCAGATCTTCGAACAGATCGGCAAAGCTGGGCTTCTTGGCGGCGGGTTTGGGGGCCGCTGGCACGGGCTGGGGGGCGGCTGGCTCAGGCTGGCGCGCGGCCGGTTCGGGCTGGCGCGCGGCCGGTTCGGGGGCTGTCGGCTGAACAGTCGGCTGGGGCGCGGCCACCGGGCGGGCCGGGGCCACTTTGGAGAGATCAAAGCCCACCACCGGCGCAGCAGCCACCGGCTTTGGCGCTTCGGCGCGCGGGGGCGCGCGCTTGGGTTCGGGCGCGGGGCCAGCGGCCAGCTCGACCGGAACCGGCGCTGCCGCCTCGCGCGATGGCTTGGGCTCGGGCGGCGGGGCCTCGGCGGAGCGGGGCTTGCGCTTATCCTTGCCCGGATCTGCCTTGGCCGCCAGCCTGGTGCCCTGCGGCGCGCCAGCGGGCGCCTGCGGCTCTTGCGGCACCTCGGGGCGCTTGAGGCCATGGCTGCTCACCCATTCGGCGATGCGGGTGCTATCCTGCCCGATTTGCGAGGCTTGCGGGAAAAAGCCCAGATTGGCCGCCGCCGCCTGCTGCGCCGGGGTCAGCTTGCGCATATAGCGCAGATAGGGCGCCATCGCATTGGCCAGCTCGGGCGGCATGGTGGCATTGGCGATGGCCACCGCCTCTTCCTCGCGCCCCATAATCGCAAAGGCAAAGGCGCGGATGCGGAACGTGGCGCGATCCTGCTTTTGCAACAGCGGCGCCAGCACCGTTTCCACCGCGCGCCGATCGCCCACAATCGCCAGACTCAGCGCCAAGCGCCGCGCCGCCTCATCCCCCGCGCCCGCGGCCAGAGCATCGCGGTAATAGCGCTGCGCGGTGACATTGTCCGACACCAGATCATAGGCCAGCCCCCAATCGGCGATCTGATCGCCGCCCAAAGCCCCCGCCTTGGCCGCATCCTCAAACAGGCCCAGCGCCGTCACCGGATCTTGCGCGCGCAACCGCGCCGAGGCGAGGCTGGCCATGATGCGCGGGCTATAGGGTTGCAAGCGATCCGCGCGGCTCAGGAAACCCGTTGCCGCCTGCACATCGCCCAACACCAGCGCGGCATTGCCCGCCTGACCAAGCGCCTCCACATCGCGCGGATTGCGCGCCAGCTTGGTCAGCGCGGCAGAGAGCACCCGGTGCGGATCATTGGGATCGGGCGCCGCCTGCACCACCGGGGTGGAGGTCGTGGGCGCGGGGGGCACCGGCGCCTCGGTTTGCGCAGCAGCCGCCCCGGCCCACAGGCCAGCACCAACCATGAAGGACCATCGCCAGCGGGATGCCCCGTGGCGATGCGCTTGAGAGCGGGCAGCAATCATGGTCTAACGTCTCACTCCTTCAGCCGGAAACGGCGCCCTTTCAGGCGCCGCCCCTTGGCTTACTGGTTGTTTTGCCGGCCAAGAAAGCGCGGGATATTGATCGCGGCGCCATCGTCGCCACCATCATCATCCTCGTCCTTGCGGCGTCCAATATTGGCCATGCGCTCAAACAGGGTCCCGCTGGGCGCGCTGGGCGCGGCGCGAGGGGCATCCTCGGCCGGATCAGACACCAGCGGACGGCGGCGCGGCATCACCGGGCCATCATCATCGAGCAAACGGCTGGCATCCAGCAACAGCTCATCGCGGGCGGGCGGTTGCACCGGCTGCGGCGCGGCTTGCTGCGGCTGATAGGCTGCATCGCCCCGGAAAGGCGCGGGCTGCGGCGCTTCATACATTGCGCCCAGTTCGAGCGGCTCTTCCGCAGCGGGCGCCGCGATAAAGGGCGCAGGCTCGGCGGCGAAAGGCGTCGGGGCAGGCTCAACCGGGGCATGCACCACCGGGGCAGGCGCCACCGGCTGGGGTGCGATGGCCGGCGCCACCTGGGGCCGGGCCGGGCCGCGCGCGGCCTGAAGGCTGAACGGGCGCGCCGCTTCCTCGGCCTGATTCACCGTCTGCTCGATGCCCGTGGCCACGACGGACACGCGGATCTTGCCATCCAGATCGGGGTTGAACGCGCTGCCCCAGATGATGTTCGCATTGGGATCGACCAGCTCGCGAATATGGTTCGCCGCCTCGTCCACTTCGAGCAGCTTCATGTCGTCGCCACCGATGATCGAGATGATCACCCCCTTGGCGCCCTGCATCGACACGCCATCGAGCAGCGGGTTGGCAATCGCCTTCTCGGCGGCTTCGAGCGCGCGGTTGGGGCCTTCGCCTTCGCCCGTGCCCATCATCGCCTTGCCCATCTCGGCCATCACGCTGCGCACGTCGGCAAAATCGAGGTTGATGAGGCCCGGCATCACCATCAAATCGGTGATCGAGCGCACACCCTGTTGCAGCACTTCATCGGCCAGCTGGAACGCTTCCTTGAAGGTCGTATCCGCCTTGGCCACCAGAAACAGGTTCTGGTTCGGAATGACGATCAGCGTATCGACATGCTTTTGCAGTTCCTCGATGCCGGCCTCGGCGCTGCGCATCCGGCGCGTGCCTTCGAACAGGAACGGCTTGGTCACCACGCCCACGGTCAACACGCCCTTGTCGCGCGCCGCCTTGGCGATCACCGGTGCGGCGCCGGTGCCGGTGCCGCCGCCCATGCCCGCCGCGATGAACAGCATGTGCACACCTTCGAGCAAGCGGTCGATCTCGGCCAGCGTTTCTTCTGCCGCCGCCCGGCCCACTTCGGGCCGCGAACCGGCGCCAAGGCCTTGCGTGATCTCTGGCCCAAGCTGGATACGATGTTCGGCCACCGCATTGTTCAGAGCCTGCGCATCGGTGTTGGCCACCACAAAATCCACGCCTTCGATCTCGGCGCGGATCATATTCGCGATGGCATTGCCGCCAGCGCCGCCAACCCCGATCACCGTGATACGCGGGCGCAGCTCCTCGACAGTGGGCGGACCGATATTGATGCTCATTGCCTTCTCCTGCCAGACCGGCGACTTGTAAGACTTTTCCGGCCCTATTGCGCCAAAATGCACACTTCGACTCAGCTAATCAAAAGGCTTTCACCATTTGTCCACAGTGTTGCGACATCCTGCATCACCCGAGCCACCGCCGTTTCAAAAATAATCCTTGATCGCGCGCAAGATACGGAAAACCCATCCTAGCAGACTTTCCGAGCCACCGCGCGCGCGCAATGGGCCGATGCTGCGAATATCCATCGGATCGGCGGCCGCATATTGCACCAGCCCCGCCAGAGTCGAAAATCCGGGCGTGGCATGCGCCTCGGGCAGGCCCTTGAGCGTGATCGGCCGCCCGATCCGCACCGGCCGCCCCAGCGCCCCTTGCGCAAAGTCCGCCAACCCCGCCAGTTCCGCCCCGCCGCCGGTAATCACCACCTGCGCCCCGCGCACACCCGAAAAGCCCATGCCCTTGAGCACCCGGCTGATCTCATCCAGCAGGCGCGAGAGTTCGCTGGTGATCACGCTGATCAATTCGGCGCGCGGAATGCGGTTCTTGTCATCGGCATGGCGCGCCAATTGCCCGGTCGGCTCCTCGCCCGGACCATGCACCGGGATCATTTCGCGGTGATCGGCGGGGGTGGCGATGGCCGATCCGTTCACGCATTTCAGCCGCTCGGCCTGAAAACGACGGATGCCAAACGCGCTGGCCACCGCATCGGTAATATCGCCAGACCCCATCGGGATCGTCGCCAGACCCAGCAAGACGCCGCCAGCATGCACCGAAACCGTGGTCACCTCGGCGCCAAATTCCACCAAAGCCACGCCCAGTTCGCGCTCCTCGGGCGTCAGGCTGGCAAAGGCGGCGGCCATCGGGCTGGCCACCACCGCCTCCACCTCCAGATGGGCATTCTGCACCGCCTCGGTCAGATTGCGCACCGGCGCGCCATCGGCCAGCATCACATGAATATCCACGCCCAGCCGTTCGGCATGCAGCCCCTTGGGATTGCTCACCCCATGCGCGCCATCCAGCGTGTAATGCGCGGGCAAGGCATGCAGCACCATCCGCCCCTCGGGCTGGATCACCTCGCGGGCGGAAACCAGCAGGTGGTCAATATCCTCCTGCTCGATCCGGCGCCCGCCAATCTCATGCTCGACATGGGCGATCTGGCTCGCCAGCCCCGCGCCTGAACAGCCCACCCATACCGAGGATACGCTGGTATTGGCCATTTTCTCGGCGCGCTCAATCGCATCGCGGATGGCGAAAGTGGCCGCCTGCGCATCCACCACATAGCCGCGCTTCACCCCCTGCGCCGCGCGATGCGCGCTGCCCAGCACGATCATCTCGCCATTATCCGCCCGGCCAGCGATCAGCGCCGAAACGCGAAACGAGCCGATGTTGACCGCACCATAGACGCGAGCAATGCGCGGGGCGGGCATCATGGTTTCTCCTTGGCGCGGGGGTGTGCGGTGGTGGCTTTCGGGCTGGGGGCCTTATGCTCCTCGGCTGTATGTTCGGGCGCCTTGTCCGTGGGGCTTGGCGCAGGGCTGGCCTGTGGCGCGGGCGAGGCTGTGGCGATCGGCGCGGCATCATCCACCGCGCCGGGCGCCCGGCGCATATACATCCGGTCGCCCGCGCGCATGTCAAAGGCCAGCACCTGACCGCCGATCAACTGATGCGTGCCATCCAGCCGGGCAAAAGTGGTCAACGCAGTGGCGGCACCGGCCCCCTCGGGCAATTCCAGCGTCTGCCCGGTCTTGAAGGTCAGATTCCAGCGGCGATGGCCCACCCATTCCGCCTCGGCCACCTGCGGGCGCAAGGCGGGGGCGGCATCGAGCAGCTTGTCGAGATCGGCCACCTTGGCATCGGCCCCCTCGCCCGCCAGCACCAGCCGACCCTTGGCCCGCGTGGCACTGATGTCTTGCAACTCATGCCCGGTGGCATCGATCAGCACAAAACTATCGCTGCCATCGGCATTATGCTGCTTGAGCACTGCATGGGGTTTGCGCTCGATGATGTCGATCACCAGCGTATCGGGCAATTGACGCGACACGCGCGCTTCCTCCACCCAGCTCAGCTGCATCAGATCGGCGCGGATCGCGGCCAGATCGATGCGGGTCATCGCCTGTTTGGCCTGTGTGCCCAACACGCGATCATAGATCTGCAATTCGTTAATATGCTGCGCGCCGCGCACCTCCACCCGGTGCACCTCAAAACCGGCCTGCGATGTCAGGCTGGCCACCCGCGCCTCGGCCATGGAGGGCACCCCGGCCAGGCTGGCCACCAGCCACAGCAGGCCCGCCGCCGCCGACAGGATCAAGACGAGAAAGACCTTGTGCCACTGCGCCTCGCTCAGCGGCATCCAGCCCATCACCGTATCCAGCGCCGATCCGGTGCGCGCGCGCGCGACCTGCGCCTTGCGGGCAGACTGGGCCTTGGCCGCCACCCGGCGGGCGCTGGTCCCTCCTCGGCGGATGGTCTGCTGGCTCATGGGGCGGCTCAGGCCTTTCCGGCGTCTTGCAGGGCTTCGGCGATGATCGCTTCCACCAGCGTTTCATAATCCATGCCCAGATGGCGCGCCTGCTCGGGCACGAGAGACAGCGGCGTCATCCCCGGCTGGGTGTTGATTTCCAGCAGGAACAAGCCATCCACCCCTTTCTCGTCATCCCAGCGGAAATCGCTGCGGCTGGTGCCCTTGCAGCCCAAAATCCGGTGCGCGCGCAGGGCAATATCCTTGCAGGCCTGCGCGATCTCCTCGGGGATTTGCGCCGGGCAGACATGCTCGGTCAATCCGTCAGTATACTTGGCCTCGAAATCATAGAAGCCGGTCTTGGGCTTCAATTCGGTCACGCCCAGCGCCTGATCGCCCAGCACGGCGGTGGTCAGCTCGCGCCCCCGGATAAACGGCTCGGCCATCAATTCGCGGAAATGCTGCCAAGGCCCGGAGGCATCGCGCGCGATCGGGTTGCCATAATTGCCCTCGGCAGTGACGATGGCCACGCCCACGCTCGACCCTTCGGCGGCGGGCTTGAGCACATAGGGGCGCGGCAAAGGATCGCCCGCATACAGCTCCTCGCTCTGCACCACGCGCCCGCCCGGCATCGGGATGCCATGGGGGAGCAGGAACTGCTTGGTCAGCTCCTTGTCAATCGCGATGGCCGAGGTGGTCAGGCCCGAATGGGTATAGGTCAGGCCCAGCAGGTCCATCAGCCCTTGCACCGTGCCATCCTCGCCCGGCGTGCCGTGCAGCGCGTTGAACACCACATCGGGCGCGGCGGCGGCCAACACCTGCGCCACATCGCGGCCCATATCCACCCGCGTCACCCGATGCCCGCGCGCCTCCAGCGCCTTGGCCACGCCCTCGCCACTCATCAGCGAGACGGGGCGCTCGGACGACCAGCCGCCCATCAAAACCGCGACATGAAGCTTGGGGATGCTCACTTTTCCAGACCTACTCGCTTGATTTCCCATTCCAGCTCCACGCCGGATTGTTCCTTGACCCGGCGGCGCACTTCCTCGCCCAGCGCTTCGATCTGCGCGCTGGTGGCCTCGCCGGTGTTGATCAGAAAATTGGTGTGCTTCTCGCTCACCTGCGCCCCGCCAAGGCTCAGCCCCCGGCAACCGGCGCGATCGACCAGCTCCCAGGCCTTGTGCCCATCGGGGTTCTTGAAGGTGCTGCCCCCGGTCTTGCTGCGCAGGGGCTGGCTGGCCTCGCGGCTGGCGCTGATGCGGTCCATCTCGGCCTGAATCGCCACCGGATCGCCCGCCACCCCGCAAAACCGCGCCGCGACCACAAAGCAACCATCGACCAGATCGCTATGGCGATAGGTATAGTTCAACTCGCTCACCGGCAAAGTCGCGATCTCGCCGCTGCGGATCACCACATCACAGTCCACGAGGATGTCCTTCACCTCGCGGCCATAGGCCCCGCCGTTCATCCGCACAAAACCGCCCACCGTGCCGGGGATGCTGCGCAGAAACTCCAGCCCCGCGATCCCCGCGTCGCGCGCCGTGGAGGACACGAGGATCCCGCTCGCCCCGCCGCCGCATTCCAGCGTCATATCGTCCAGCGCGGAAACTTGTGCAAAAGCCTTGCCCAGCCGCACCACCACGCCCGGCACCCCGCCATCGCGCACGATCAGGTTCGACCCCAGCCCCAGCGCCATCACCGGCACCGGCGGCGGCAAAGCCTCCAGAAAGGCGCACAGATCGGCGGTATCTTTCGGCTCAAACAGCCATTCGGCGGTGCCGCCGCTCTTGAACCACACCAAAGGCGCCAGCGGCGCATCTGCCGTCAGCTTGCCCCGCACCGCGATCTGGCCAACCTCGGGAAACATCAGCCCCCCTTCGCCGCGCGGATCGCCTCGGCCAGCCCCGCCGCCCATTTGGTAATATCGCCCGCGCCAAGGCACACGACCATGTCGCCCGGCTGCACTTGCCCCGCCAACACATCGGCCAAGGCCTGCGCCCCGGCGATGGCATGCGCGCTGCGATGCCCGCGATCCTTGATCCCGGCCACCAGCGCGGCAGAATCCACGCCCTCAATCGGCTGCTCCCCGGCCGGATAGACCGGCGCGGCATAGACGATATCCGCATCGTTAAACGCGGCGGCGAAATCCTCCATATGGTCGCGCAGACGGGTAAAGCGATGCGGCTGCACCACGGCGATCACCCGCCCCTTCACGCCCTCGCGCGCGGCGGCCAGCACCGCGCGGATTTCCACCGGGTGGTGGCCGTAATCGTCGATGATGGTGACACCATCCACCTCGCCCACCTTGGTAAAGCGCCGCTTGACCCCGCCAAACTTGGCAAAGCCGGTGCGGATGATGTCCTCCGCCACGCCCATCTCGCGCGCGACAGCCACCGCCGCCAGCGCATTCTGCACATTGTGCCGCCCCGGCATGGGCAGCTCAATATCCTCGATCCGGCGGAACGAGCCATCGCGCTGACGCAACACTGCCGTAAAGCGGTTGCCACCCGGAATCGGCGTCACCCCCTCGCCGCGCACATCGGCTTGCGCGGAAAAACCATAGGTGATCACCCGGCGATCGCGCACCTTGGGGATGATCGCCTGCACCACCGGATGATCGATGCACAACACCGCCGCGCCATAAAACGGCACGTTCTCGATGAATTCGACGAAACTGTCCTTCACCCGGTCAAACGAACCATAATGATCCAAATGCTCCGGATCGATATTGGTCACCACCGCAATCGTGCCATCGAGCCGCAGGAACGAACCATCGCTCTCGTCGGCCTCCACCACCATCCAGTCGCTCGCGCCCAGACGCGCATTCGAGCCATAGGAATTGATGATCCCGCCATTGATCACCGTGGGATCGACCCCGCCCGCATCGAGCAAGGCCGCGACCATGCTGGTCGTTGTCGTCTTGCCATGGGTGCCGGCAATCGCCACCGTGCTTTTAAGGCGCATCAGCTCGGCCAGCATTTCGGCGCGGCGCACCACCGGAATGCGATGCTCCAGCGCGGCGACCACTTCGGGATTGTCGCGCTTGACCGCGGTGCTGGTCACCACCACCGCCGCATCGCCCAGATTCTCGGCCGCGTGCCCGATGAACACGGTGATCCCCCGCTTGCGCAGGCCCTCGACCACATAGCCCTCGGCAATATCGCTGCCCTGCACCCGATAGCCAAGGTTGGCCATCACCTCGGCAATGCCCGACATGCCAATGCCGCCAATGCCCACGAAATGGATGGTGCCAATATCGGTGGCGACACCCTTCATGCCACCTGCTCCTGCAAACGCACGTCTGCTGCTCCCCCAACGCGGATAACGTCCATCAGGGGCGTCCCGCCAAAACTTTCGACCAGATCGGCCAGATCGACCGCCGCATAGGGCCGCCCACAATTCCACGCCGCATGCGCCGCATTGGCCAGCGTTTCCGGGCTCATCGCGATGGCCTGAATCTGCTTGGCCAGCTCCACAGCGGTAAACTTGTCCTGCCGGATCGACCGCGCCCCGCCGGTTACCACCATCTCGCGCGCATTGGCGGCCTGATGATCATCCGTGGCAATCGGCAAAGGCACCAGAATCGCCGGGCGGCCCACGGCGGTCAATTCCGCAATCGTGCTGGCCCCGGCGCGCCCGATGAACAGATGCGCATCGGCCAAACGCTCGGCCATATCCTCGAAATAGGTGTCCAGCTCGGCGGGAATATCATGCTCGGCATAGCGCTGGCGCACGGCGTCAATGTCCTCTGGGCGGCATTGCTGCGTCACCTGAAGCCGCGTGCGTAGCGACGGCGCCAGCATCGCCAGCCCATCGGGCACCACTTCGGACAACACCCGCGCGCCCTGCGACCCGCCGGTCACCAACACGCGCAGCAAGCTATCCTCGGTAAAGGCCGGAAAAGGCTGTTCGCGCAGCAGCAGCACCTCGGCCCGCACCGGATTGCCCACCAGCACCGCTTTGGCCGCATATTTCGCCGCCAGCCGCTCCACCGCCGGATAGGCCACCGCAATCGCCTGCACCCGCCCGGCAAGATAACGGTTCACCCGGCCCAGCACCGCGTTCTGCTCATGGATCACCGCCGGAATGTTCAGCGATGTTGCCGCCAGTAGCGCGGGCAGCGCCGGATAGCCGCCAAAGC
>Ga0302262_10000712_pt1 | contig 14118 bp, 12 predicted proteins | sample II_Fen_E3_4_FD_194557 | JGI IMG/M metagenome (GOLD analysis project Ga0302262, IMG submission 194557) | Peat permafrost microbial communities from Stordalen Mire near Abisko, Sweden - II_Fen_E3_4 | ecosystem: Environmental > Terrestrial > Soil > Wetlands > Permafrost | place: Sweden: Abisko...
TGGGCGCGGGGGTGCTGCCGCTCGTCGTGCGCGCCGGTGCGGGGTCGGTGCGGGACAGCCTGTCGGTGCTCGACCAGCTGATCGCCGGCGCCGGTCCGGCGGGGCTGGACTACGAGGGGGCGGTGGCCCTGCTCGGCTACACCCCGGCCTCCCTGCTCGACGACCTGGTCGACGCGGTCGCGGCGCGCGACGGCGCGACGGTGTTCACCGTGGTCGAGCGCGTGGTGGCCACCGGGCACGAGCCGCGGCGCTTCGTCGAGGACCTGCTGGAGCGGCTGCGCGACCTCATCGTCATCGCGGCGGCCGGTGACGCGGCGACCGCCGCGCTGGGCGCGCTGCCGGCCGACCAGCTGGAGCGGATGCGGGCGCAGTCGGTGCACCTGGGCGGCGCGGAGCTGTCGCGCTCGGCCGACCTGGCGAACGCGGCCCTCACCGAGATGGCCGGGGCGACGTCGCCGCGGCTGCACCTCGAGCTGCTGATGGCCCGGCTGCTGCTGCCCGCGGCCGACGACGCCGACGCGGGCTACGCGGCGCGGCTCGACCGGCTGGAGCGCGGCGGCCCGGCGGGTCTCGGTGCGGCGGCGACCGCGGGGCTGACGACGGGTCCCGGGCGGGCGGCGAGCACGGTGTCCCCGGTGAACGCGGTGCCTCCGGCGAGCGCCGTGCCCTCGGCCCTGATGCCGCCGGCTCCGGCTCGACGGGCTCCGGCCGCGGAGTCGGTGCCGGCACCCGAGCCCGAGCCCGTGCCGGCGCCCGGGCAGGTGCCGGCGCGCGTCGACGAGGTCGGGGTCGGCTCGGCGCCGACGGAGGTGGCTCCGGCGGACCTGCCGACAGCCGTCCTCGCAACGTCCGGCGCGGGCCGGGCCGTGCCCACGTCGCCGGTCGACGCGCCGGACCCGGGGATCACTGTGCCCGAGCCCGAGGGGGATGCCCCCGGTGCGGGGAGCGATGTGCCCGCGTCGCCCGTGGCTGCTGCGGCCGTTGCGGCTGCCAGCGCCTCGGACACGGAGATGTTGCGGCGTCGCTGGCCCGAGGTGCTGGAGACGGTCAAGGGACTGCGCCGCACCACGTGGATCCTCGTCGGGCAGAACGCGCAGGTGCACCAGCTCGACGCCAGCACGCTGCGGCTGGCGTTCACCACGCAAGGCCTCGTCGACCGGTTCCGGGACCACTCCGACGTGGTCGCCCGCGCCGTGCACGAGACGCTGGGCTTCGACGTCCGCGTGGAGGGCTGTGTGCTCCGGGCCGGCGAGGCGGAGGCGGGCTCGTCGGGCTCGTCGGGCATGGTGTCGGCGCAGGCCGCCGCCGCGTCGTGGCAGACCGCCGCCCCGGCCGGACCGGACGCGGCGCACGGGTCCGCACCGACCGCGTCGAGCGGGCGGACGGCCCGCACGGCACCCCCCGCCGCGCGGACCGGCGACGACGGCGCGCCACCCCTCGACGATGCCGAGCCGCCGCCCGTCGGCGACGAGCCACCGTGGGACCCCGAGCCGTCCGCCAGGTCCGGGCCGTCGTCGCGCGCCTCGTCGTCGGGCCCGGGCCGGACCGCCTCCGGTCCCGCCGGCCCGTCGTCCCGACCGTCCCGCGCGCAGGCAACGATGTCGTCGGGGCAGGGTCGTCGCCCGGTTGCGCCCACGCGCTCGTCGGAGCCTGAGCCCGACGAGCCGTCCCCGGACGACCCGGAGGTCGGCTCTTCCGGACTGATGGGCGCGCCCCTGGTGGCACAGCTGCTCGGCGGCACCGTCATCGACGAGCAGGTCGACGAGCTGTCCTGAGCCGGCGCCCTGATGTGGCGGCCTGACCTGGTGCGGAGCGGCGGGGCGGTGAACGCGGGACGACGGCGGGCGCACAGGCGGGCAGGGTCGGCACGGCGCGGCCGGGCGCCGGCCTGGTCACCAACTAGGCTGTTCGTGTGTACGAGGGCGCAATCCAGGACTTGGTCGACGAGCTCGGGCGGCTGCCCGGGATCGGCCCCAAGAGCGCCCAGCGCATCGCGTTCCACCTGCTCGCGGCCGATCCGGCGGACGTCCGGCGCCTGGTCGACGCCCTCACCGAGGTCAAGGCGCGCGTCCGGTTCTGCGACGTGTGCGGCAACGTGGCGCAGGACGAGACGTGCCGCATCTGCCGCGACCCGCGGCGCTCACCGACCGTGATCTGCGTGGTCGAGGAGCCGAAGGACGTCGTCGCGATCGAGCGCACCCGGGAGTTCCGCGGCCGGTACCACGTGCTCGGCGGCGCGATCAACCCGATCGGCGGCGTCGGCCCGGACGACCTGCGGATCGCGTCCCTGATGCGCCGGTTGGCGGACGGCACGGTCACCGAGGTGATCCTGGCCACCGACCCCAACGTCGAGGGCGAGGCGACGGCCGCCTACCTGGCGCGCCAGCTGGTGCCGATGGGCCTGACGGTCACCCGACTGGCGTCCGGACTGCCGGTGGGCTCGGATCTCGAGTTCGCCGACGAGGTGACGCTCGGCCGGGCGTTCGAGGGCCGACGCCGCGTCGGCGCGACGGAGGGGACGAGATGACCGACCAGACGAGTGCGGGCGAGGCTGCCCGCGTCCAGAGCAACGACGCCGACCTGCTGGACATCGCGGCATCGATGGCCGACGCGGCGCGCAGCTTCCTGTCCACGGTGACCGAGGTCGCCGCCGGCACCGTCCCGGAGGCGTCGCTGCCGCTGCTCCTGCTGGCCACCTCCGACCTGCTGGCCGCGGGTGCGCGCCTGGGCGCCACCACGGACGTCGTCCCGCCGGACCGGTTCGAGCCGGATGCCGGGCCGGACCCCGACCTGGAGCCGTTGCGCACCAGCCTCTCGAACGTCTTCGACGGCATCGACGAGTACGCCGAGGTGGTGGACCCGGTGCTCGGCGCCGAGGTGGAGTCGTCGACGATGTCCGGTGACCTCGTCGCGATCGTCGGCACGCTGGCGCAGGGCCTGCGGCACCACGAGGCCGGCCGGGTGCTCGAGGCGCTGTGGTGGTGGCAGTTCGCGTACCTCTCCGACTGGGGCGAGCGCTCGTCGTCGGTGCTGCGCACGCTGCAGGTGATCCTCGGCCACCTGCGCCTCGACGTGGACGACGACGTCGCCACCGAGGCGGAGTACGACGCCCTCCAGCCCTGACGACGACCTCTCGGACCACCCTTGACGACGACGCCCTCCCCGGACGGTGAGCCTCTGAGCTCCGGGACGCCCCGAGGGGCCGACTACCCCGATGCGGTCGGCGCCCCGGTTGCGGCCCACGGCCCGGTTGCGGCGCCCGCCCCGGTTGCGGCGCCCGGAGGAGACGTCCCGCGCCTGCGGGCGGTGGCCTGCGCCGCCGTGATGGCCCTCGCCACTGCGGGCGCGGTGCTGGTCGGTCGCGACGGGAGACCCGGCTGGCAGGTCGTACGGGTCCTGGCCCTCCTGCTGGTGGCGGCCGGACTGCTCGCTGTGGTGCGGCGTGCGTCGCGCGTGGTCGTCGGGCTCATGGCGCTCGCTCTCGGCGCGCTCGGGACGGGGGTGGGTGCCGGGGCAGGCGGCCCGCACCTGGTCAAGGGCGGGTCGTCGCTCGTCACGGGCGCCGGGCTGGTCGCCGCCGCAGGCGGGCTGGTGCTCGTCGTCGTGGGCGTCGTCGCCCTGGCCGGAGCGGTCGGCCGGTGGTGGCGGGTTCCCGTCGCGCTGGTGGCCGTCGTCCTGGTGGTTCCGCTCGCGCTGGCGGGCGGCGTGGCCGTCGCGGCCACCAACCCGCCCCTGGCTCACCTCGGTCCGGAGACTCCTGCGGACCGAGGCCTGACCTACACCGACGTCGCGTTCCCCGCCGCGGACGGCGTGCCGCTGGCCGGCTGGTACGTCCCGGGCGACAGCGGCACGGCGGTGGTGCTGCTGCACGGCGCGGGTTCGACGAGGTCGGCGGTGCTCGGGCACCTCGTCGCGCTCGTCGAGCAGGGGTTCGGCGTGCTGGCGGTCGACGCACGGGGGCACGGCGGCAGCGGCGGGCGGGCCATGGACCTCGGCTGGTTCGGCGACGCGGACGTCACCGGCGCGGTGACGTTCGTCCTCGACCAACCCGGGGTGGACCGCGTCGCGGTCGTCGGCCTGTCGATGGGTGGCGAGGAGGCCCTGGGTGCGGCCGCGGCCGACCCTCGCATCGGCGCGGTGGTCGCCGAGGGTGCGACGGGCCGCGTCGCCGGCGACGGCGCGTGGCTGCCGGACGTGTACGGGGTGCAGGGGGTGCTGCAGCGGCCGACCGACTGGTTGACACAGGCTGCGACCGACCTGCTGACCGAGGCTGGGCCGCCGAGGACACTGCGTGCGGCGGTCGAGAGCTCGTCGTGCCCGGTGCTGCTGATCGCCGCCGGGGAGGTGGCCGACGAGGCGCACGCCGCTCGGTTCATCGCGGCCGGCGCGCCCGACCGGGTCGACGTGTGGGTGGTCGCCGGCGCGGGGCACACCGGCGGCCTGGCTGCCGACGAGCGGGAGTGGACCCTGCGGGTGACGACCTTCCTGGATGCGGCACTGGGGGACTGAACCGGGCTGGACGGGGTTGTCCACAGACGCCGGCGGCGCCACGGTGGATGTCAGTGGACGTCGCTAGAATCGATCACATGTTCGATGCTGGTGCCACTGCGCTGCGGGAAGGCCACGGGCTGACCGCCGCGGCGGCGCCCCCGCGCCACGGTTCTGCCGAGGCGAGGTTCGCTCGCACGGGTCCTGCCACGGACGGTGCGGGTCACGGGCCGGTCGCCGAGGCGACGCAAGCGCACACGGGTGCTCCCACGGACGGTGCGACGCTGCTGGAGCGGATCGGGACGATCCGTGCCGAGCTGGCGGCGCTCGGCGGGGTGGCCGCGGGGGCCGTCGGCTGGGCTGCGCGGGACCGGCAGGCGGTGTGGTCGGCGCTGGACGCGCTGGCCGGGGCCCTGACGGCGGCGCGGTCGGCGTGGCTGGTGGCCGAGCGGACCGCGGGCACGCTGCAGGGCCGCAGCGACGTGTCCGAGGTCGCAGCTGTGGACCGCCGCACCGGCTGCGGCCGGGGTGCGGCGCACGGCCAGGTGCGAGCGGCGGACGCGCTGCAGGCGATGCCCACGGTCGCGCGCGAGGTGGCCGAGGGGAGGGTCGGGGTCGCGCACCTGGACGCCCTGGCGCGGGTGCTTGAGGGGGTGGCTGAGCCGGTCGCCGCGGTGCTGACCAGCGACGAGGGCCAGGAACGGGTGCTGGAGATGGCCGGTGCGGCGTCCGCGCCGATGTTCGCGCGACAGGTCGCGCTCTGGGCCGCCGCGCTCGACCCGGCGGCGGTCGAGGACGCCCACCAGGCGCAGCGTCGCGCGCGATACCTGCACCTGTCCGACCAGGCCGACGGGCTGCACCTCAAGGGTCTGCTCGACCGGTTCTCGGGTGAGTACCTGCGCCGTGCGCTGGACCTCATGGGGCAGCGCGCCGACGACGAGCGGACGGTCGCGCAGGCGCGCGCCGACGCGTTGGAGGCCCTGGCGACCAGCGCGCTCGCGCAGAAGCACACGGTCACCGGCGCCTCGGTGCGTCCGCACGTCACGATCGTCGTCGACGCGGCGACGTTCGCGGCCGTCCGTGCCGGCATCGCGCAGGCCGGCCGCGGGACGGACGCGTCCGGCGCGGTCGCGCCGGCGATGACCGAGGACGGCGTGCCGGTGCCGATGAGCGAGCTCGCCCGCACGCTGTGCGATGCCGACCTGTCACGGCTGGTGATGTCGGCCGACGGCGTGCCGCTCGACCTCGGTCGGACCGAGCGCGTGTACACCGGCGCGCAGCGCCGCGCGGTCGTCATCCGCGACCAGACTTGCGTGGTCGGCCAGTGCGCGGCCCCCGCCCGACGATGCGAGGTGCACCACATCCGGTGGTGGGGCCGCGACCACGGCTCGACCAGCGTCGAGGGCGGAGTGCTGCTGTGCATCTTCCACCACCACTGGATCCACTCGGCCAACATCGCGATCAGGCGCGTGCCGCCTGACGCGGCGGTTCCCGGATGGAGGAGCCGCGCGCCCGGCGGGACGCGCGCCAGGCCCGTCTACGAGTTCCGGACTCCTGATGGCGCTCTCGTCGCGCGCACGGGCGACCGGGCCGTGGCCGACGACAGCGGTTCACGCAGCCCGGGGGGTAGCCGGCCCGCATCGACCCCCGCACTGGTGGATGCCGCGCCGTGGGACCTGGCCTCCGTGGGACCGCCACCGTTCTGAGCGCGCGCCCGGGCGCGCCGGCATCGAGCGGTCCTGTCACCAGGATCAGGGTCCCGGGGTGCTCGCGTCCGGCTACGCGACGCGGGTGCCGCGGGAGTGTGCGCGCTGCGGGATGCGCGTGCACCGACAGCCTGACCTCGGCGCCCACATCGTGGTCCGGGCGCCACGCAGCGCGCCGCGCTCCTCTAGCATCGTGGCGTCCCACCAGGTATCCGGCGGGCCGTTGAGACAGACGGCGTCCGGCAGCAGATGGAGTGGCACGTGGCACTTGTCGTGCAGAAGTACGGCGGATCGTCCGTGGCGGACGCCGAGAGCATCAAGCGGGTGGCCAAGCGCATCGCCGAGGCGAAGCGGGCCGGGAACGACATCGTCGTCGTCGTGTCTGCCATGGGCGACACCACCGACGATCTCATCGATCTCGCTCACCAGATCAGCCCCATGCCCCCGCAGCGGGAGATGGACATCCTGCTCACCGCCGGCGAGCGGATCAGCATGTCGCTGCTGGCGATGGCGATCACCAACCTCGGGGTGCGCGCGAAGTCGTTCACCGGCCAGCAGGCCGGCGTCATCACGGACGCCGTGCACGGCCGCGCGCACATCGTCGACGTCGTCCCGAGCCGCATCCGGGAGACGGTTGACCGGGGTCAGGTGGCGATCGTCGCCGGCTTCCAGGGCGTCACGCAGTCGACGAACGACGTGACGACCCTTGGCCGTGGCGGATCGGACACCACCGCCGTCGCGTTGGCGGCCGGGCTCGGCGCCGACGTCTGCGAGATCTACACCGACGTCGACGGCGTGTTCAGCGCCGACCCGCGGATCGTCCCGGGCGCCCGCAAGCTCGACCGGATCGGCTACGACGAGATGCTCGAGCTGTCCGCCAGCGGCGCGAAGGTGCTGGTGGCGCGCTGTGTGGAGTACGCGCGGCGCTACAACGTGCCGATCCACGTCCGCTCGTCGTTCACCACCCACACCGGAACGCTCGTCACCCAGGAAGGGGCCGACCCGATGGAGCAGCCGATCATCTCCGGCGTCGCGCACGACCGTTCGCAGGCCAAGGTGACGGTGGTCGGCGTGCCCGACGTGCCGGGCAAGGCCGCGAAGATCTTCTCGGTGGTCGCGGCGGCCGGGGTGAACATCGACATGATCGTGCAGAACGTCTCGGCGGCGAAGACCGGCCTCACCGACATCTCGTTCACGCTGCCCGCCAGTGACGGTGTGCTCGCGACGACGTCGCTGACGGAGCACCGCGACGAGCTGGGCTACGTGTCGCTGGAGTACGACGACACGATCGGCAAGCTGTCCCTGATCGGCGCCGGCATGAAGTCGCACCCCGGGGTCTCGGCACAGCTGTTCTCCGCGCTGGCGGACGCCGGCATCAACATCGAGATGATCTCCACCTCGGAGATCCGGATCTCCGTGGTCACCCGCTCCGACTCGCTCGACGAGGCGGTGCGCGCGGTGCACACGGCGTTCGGGCTGGACGTGGTGTCGGGCGAGGCCGTGGTCTACGGCGGGACGGGGCGGTGAACGTCATGGCAACCGGACGCGGTGGGCTGAACGTGGCGGTGGTCGGGGCCACCGGCCAGGTGGGCGGCGTGATGCGCCGTCTGCTCGACGAGCGGGACTTCCCGGTGGCGTCGGTGCGGTACTTCGCCTCGGCGCGGTCCGCCGGCCGGACGCTGCCGTGGCGTGGCACGGACGTGGTGGTGGAGGACGTCGCCACTGCCGACCTCGCCGGCATCGACATCGCGCTGTTCTCCGCGGGCGGCGCGACCTCGCGCGAGCAGGCGCCGCGGTTCGCGGCCGCCGGCGCGATCGTCGTGGACAACTCGTCGGCCTGGCGGCGTGACCCGCAGGTGCCCCTCGTCGTCAGCGAGGTCAACCCGGGCGCGCTGGACGACATCCCCCTGGGCATCGTCGCGAACCCGAACTGCACCACCATGGCCGCGATGCCGGTGCTCAAGCCGCTGCACGACGAGGCGGGGCTGCGTCGGCTGATCGTGTCCACCTACCAGGCCGTTTCCGGCGCGGGCCTGGCGGGCGCGCGGGAGCTCGACGATCAGGTGCGCGCGGCGGTGGGCCAGGACACGCTCGCGCTGGTGCACGACGGGTCGGCGGTCGATTTCCCGGCGCCGGTGAAGTTCCCGCGGACGATCGCGTTCGACGTGGTGCCGTTCGCCGGCGCCCTTGTCGACGACGGGCTGCGGGAGACCGACGAGGAGCAGAAGCTGCGGCACGAGAGCCGCAAGATCCTCGAGATCGCGGACCTGCTGGTGTCCGGGACCTGCGTGCGCGTGCCGGTGTTCACCGGCCACTCGCTGTCGATCAACGCCGAGTTCGACCGGCCGATCTCCCCCGAGCGCGCCTACGCGCTGCTGGCCGGTGCCCCCGGCGTGCAGCTGGCGGACGGCGACGTCCCGACGCCGCTGGCCGCGGCTGGGATCGACCCGTCGCTGGTCGGGCGGATCCGGCAGGACGAGGGCGTGAGCGACGGTCGTGGGCTGGCGCTGTTCGTCTCGAACGACAACCTGCGCAAGGGCGCCGCGCTCAACGCGATCCAGGTGGCCGAGCTGCTGGCGGCCCGCCGGTTCGGCATCGCCTGACTGCCTGAGGCGTCAGGCGTGATCGTCTGAGCGGTCGTCGTCCGAGGCGTCCGGCGCGGTCAGGCGCGGCCGGGGGGAGTGGTCGAGCGCGCGGTCGATCTCGTCGCGACGGCCGACGACCAGCGCGTCATAGGACTCGTCGGGCAGCGGCCGGGCGGCGGTGAACCGGAGGCCGCCCTTCGTCGCGTCCGCATCCGGCAGGCCGGCGACGACATCGGCCACCACCGCGGAGCTGAACGGGTACACCGAGTACCCGCCCTTCGTGGCCAGCACCGCGACCAGCGGCCTGCCGCGGTGGCGCAGCGCCGCCATGCCGTAGCTGGTGCCCTCGTCGGCGTCCGGCACCAGCGCCAGGGCGCGCGCCCGGAGCCGCTCCAGCAGCGCGGCGGACGGCCCGTCGAGGGTCGCGAGGTAGTCGGCGACAGCGCCCATGGGACCGATCCTGCCCGACGACCGGCCGGCCCGCCGCCGGTGCGCTGCGCGCGGCGGCCCGCCCAGCCACCCCGTGCGCCAGCACGTGCCTTGCCCAGTCGGCGGTTCGGTGGTTCACTGGTCATGTAATGAACCCCTGAGGCGGACCGGAGGCGCGGGCGTGTTCGACGGTCGTGACCCGCTCTACCTGCAGATCGCCGATCAGATCCGCGAGGACGTGCTCCGCGGGACGCTGCGGGAGGAGGAGCAGGTGATGTCCACCACCGGCTACGCCACGACGTTCCGGATCAACCCGGCGACCGCGGCCAAGGCCTTCGCCGAGCTCGTCGACGAGGGTGTGCTCTACAAGCGCCGTGGTGTCGGCATGTTCGTTGCCGCTGACGCCCGCGAGCACCTGCTCGCCCGGCGCCGGGAGCGGTTCTTCGCCGAGGTCGTCGACCCGGTGGTCGACGAGGCCGCCGTGCTCGGGGTGGCCGTGGAGGACGTCGTCGCCCGGCTGCGCGACCGGAGTGCGCCGCGCCGGACCGCCGAGGTCACCGAGAGCGCCGCGGCCGCGAAGACGGCCGGCAGCGCCGTGACCCCCGAGACCGCCGTGATCGCCGAGACCGAGCGGAGCCCACGATGAGCGCCACGACGACGGACGTCGGGTGGGGCGTGCAGCTGCGCGCCGTCACGCAGCGTTACGGACCCCTCCGCGCGCTCGACGACGTCACACTCGACGTCCGACCGGGCACGATCACCGGCCTGCTCGGCCGCAACGGCTCCGGCAAGACCACGCTCGCGGCGCTGCTCGCCGCGTTCCGCAGGCCGACGTCCGGCGCCGTGCTCGTCGACGGCGAGGACCCGTGGGAGAGCGAGCGCGTCGCACCCGGCGTGTGCTTCGTGCGCGAGTCCGGCGACGTGCTGGACGACTGGTGCCTCACCGACAACCTCGCCGTCGCGGCGGACGCCCGCCCGACCTTCGACCCGGCGTTCGCCGCCGAGCTGCTCGACCGGTTCGCCCTGGCCGGTGACCGGCGCCCGGGCCGGCTGTCGCGCGGGCAACGCTCCGCGTTCGGCATCGTCCTCGGTCTGGCCTCGCGTGCGCCGCTGACGATCCTCGACGAGGTGCACCTCGGCCTCGACGCCCCGAGCCGGTACACGTTCTACGACGCGCTGGTGTCCGACTACGCCGCGCACCCGCGCACCGTCGTGCTGTCCAGCCACCTGATCGACGAGGTCGACCGACTGCTGGAGGACGTCGTCCTGCTGGACGCCGGGCGCGTGCTCGTCGCCGACGACGCCGAGGTGCTGCGCGGGAGCGGGGTCACCGTCACCGGCCCGTCCGCCGCCGTCGAGGCGTTCGTCGCCGGTCGGCGGGTGCTCGCCACGCAGCGGCTGGGCGGCACGACTCGCGCCACCGTGCACGGCCGTCTCGGCGCGGGCGACGACGCCACCGCGCGCGCCGCCGGACTCGAGCTGGGCCCGGTGCCGCTGCAGGACCTGATCGTGCACCTGACCGGACGGCCGGTCGTCACCGGGGAGGAGAACCGATGATCGCGGCCTCGTCGACCGCCGTGCCGGGCGCATCGGGTGCACCAGGTGCATCGGGTGTTCCGGGCTCGCGGAGCGCAACGGGCGCACCCGCCGCACCTGGCGTCCCGGCCTCGGCCGCCCGCGCCGCCTCCGGCGCACCGGTCGCGCGCCGAAGCCCGCTGGCGAGCACGGTCCGCCGCCTGGGCGCCCACCAGCTGCGGATGCTCGGCTGGTTCTGGCTGATCGCCGTGCCGTGCCTCGTCCTCGCCACCGTGGTGGTGGACCGCGTGCTGGGCAGCGTCGATGTGGCGGTCTCCCTGTACGCCCGCCAGGCGGCGATCTGGTTCCCGTTCTCGCAGGCGATCGTGCTGGTCGTCGGCACGTTGCGGGTGGCCGTCGCGTCGGGGCGCACCCGGCGCACCTTCGCGCGGGCGACCCTCGTCGTCTGCGCGCTGAACGGCCTGGCCTACGCACTGGTGCTCACCGGGATGGCGCTCGCCGAACGCGCGGTGCACGGCTCGCTCGGCTGGGAGTCCGTGATCACCGATGCCCAGCTGGCCACCGAGGCCTCGCCGGCATGGGTGCTGCTGCTCGACCTCGCGATCACTTTCGTCACCGCCAACCTGGCCGGCCTGCTGGTCGGCATCGTCTACCTGCGCGTCGGCAGCGGCTGGGCCACGCTCGCGCTGCCGCTGACCGTAGGGCCGATCATCGTCGTCCAGTACGTCTCCGGCGGCTGGGTCGGCCCGCTGCCGATCGGCTGGGCGTCGTCCACCGCGGGGCAGGTGACGACCACGGCCGCCGCCGCGGCCCTGGTGATCGCGCTGACGGCCGCCGCCTACGCCGCCCTGGTCCGTACCGCCCCGATCCGCACCACGTCCTGACCGGAGTCCTGATGACCACTCCCGTCCTGATGACCGGCCCCGTCGTGCAGGTCGAGCACCTGCGCAAGCGCTACGGCGCCACCTTGGCCGTCGACGACGTGTCGCTCACGGTCGAGCGCGGCGAGATCTTCGGCATCCTCGGACGCAACGGCGCCGGCAAGACGACCACGGTCGAGATGATCGCGGGCCTGCGCACGCCGGACGCCGGCACGGTGCGCGTGCTCGGGCTGGACCCGGCGGTCGGTGCCCAGCGCGCCCGCCTTCGGGAGGTCGTCGGGCTGCAGCTCCAGGAGAGTGCGCTGCCCGACCGGTTGCGGGTGCGCGAGGCCCTCGACCTCTACGCCTCGTTCTACGACGAGCCCGCCGACCCGGGCGGGCTGCTCGACCTGCTCGGGCTGACGGAGCAGGCCGACACCGCGTTCCGCGACCTGTCCGGCGGGCTCAAGCAGCGGCTGTCGGTCGCGCTCGCGCTCGTCGGCCGCCCGCAGGTGGCCATCCTCGACGAGCTGACCACCGGCCTGGACCCGCTGGCCCGCCGCGACGCGTGGGCGGTCGTCGAGGCCGTCCGGGACGCCGGTGTGACGATCCTGCTCGTCACCCACCTCATGGAGGAGGCGGAGCGGCTGTGCGACCGGGTAGCGCTGATCTCCGCCGGCCGCGTGGCGGCCGTGGGCACGCCGGAGGAGGTGGTCGCGCTCGCCGCGGGGGAGCAGGTGCTGCGGGTGCGCCCGGACCGTGCGGTGGCCGACGATGCCCTGCTCGCCGTCGTCGCCGGGGTGCCGGGGGTCCGCGATGCCGTGTTCGACGACGGCGCGCTCGTCGTGCGCGGCGGCGCTCGCATGGTGCAGGACGTGCTCGTCGCCCTCGACCGCGCCGACGTGCACGCCCGGGACGTACGACTGGACCGCGCCTCCCTGGACGACGCCTTCGTCTCGCTCACCGACGTGGACCCGTTGTCGACACCCCTCCCCCCGACCGCCGCGACGGAGGCCTGAGATGACCACCACCTACGCCCTGCCGGCAGCACCCGGAGGGTCCCGCCGTCGCCCGGGGCGGGCGACGGCCCGGCTCGTCGGGTGCGAGGCGCGGCTTTTCGTCCGAGACCCCGCCGCGATGTTCTTCTCCCTCGCCTTCCCGGCGGTGCTGCTCACCGTGCTGGGGCTGGTGATGCCCTGGGCCGACCAGCCCTACTCCGCGACGGACCCGCAGCTGGCCGGCATCACGGCCATCACCGGCTACACGCCGATCGTGCTGTCCCTGGCGGTGGCCACCGTCTCGCTGTCCCTGTTCCCGGCGGTGGTCGCCGGCTACCGCCAGCGCGGCGTGCTGCGCCGGCTGTCGACGACGCCGATCGGCCCGTCCCGACTGCTCGTCGCCCTCATCGTGGTGTACGTGGTCGCCCTGCTGGCCGCGGCGGCGCTCGCGCTGGCGTCGGGGAGCCTGCTGCTGGGGGTCACCCTGCCGCGGCGGCCGGCCGTCGTGCTGCTCGCCTTCGTCCTCGCGGTGCTGTCCGCCTTCGCCGTGGGTTCGCTGGTCGCCGCGTGGGCGCCGACCGTCGGCGCGGCGAACGGGGTGGGGCAGACCCTGTACATGCTGTCGATGTTCTTCGCCGGGGTGTGGCTGCCGCTGCCGTTGATGCCGCACGCCGTGCAGGCGATCGCGGCCTGGACGCCGCTGGGGGCGGCGAGCCAGGCGATGACCACCGCGTGGGTGGGCGGGGCGTTCCCGACGATGGAGCTGCTCGTGATGACCGGCTGGGCCGTGGTCGGCATCCCGGTGGCGGCGCGGCTGTTCCGCTGGACGTAGGCGCCGCGCCCCGGCCGGCGCGCGTCGAGGGTCAGCTGGTGGCTGCGGCGCCGTCCCCGGCGCGCTCGCCTCGGCGCAGCGACGCGAGCGGGAACAGGCCGGCGACCAACGGCACCAGCTGCACGCACACGCGCCACACGATGACCCCGGCGACCAGGCTCGACGCGTCCGCGGACGCGTTGTCGGAGATCAGGGCGACCAGCCCTGCATCCAGCACGCCGAGACCGAAGAACGGCATCGCCATCAGGAGGTAGAGCGAGAAGAAGGCGCCGACGATGACGAACAGCGGCGCCATGCTGGGCGGGACCCCGACGAACCGCAGCGCCGCCACCAGGATGGTGGCCTCGGTCAGGGCCATCGCCAGCAGCGAGCCGATCGAGTGCGGCCAGTACCGCGCCCACCGGTCGGCGACGTTCGCGTGGAAGTCCACCGCGCGCTGCTCGAGCTGGTCGGGACCGGGCCAGCTGGAGCGCAGCCGGCGCGAGGTGCGTCCGGCCCAACGTCCCAGTGTGGCGGCGGACGCGGACCCCCGGAACACGATCGTCAGCGCGACGACGATGGTCGCCGAGGCGAGACCCGACACGACGGCCGTCCAGCCGACGGCGGTCTCGTCGCCGACGGTGAAGAGCATGATCACGGCGCCGACCACCGGCAGCGCGAGGCGCACGGCGTAGAAGAGGATCG
>Ga0302262_10000713_pt1 | contig 14108 bp, 13 predicted proteins | sample II_Fen_E3_4_FD_194557 | JGI IMG/M metagenome (GOLD analysis project Ga0302262, IMG submission 194557) | Peat permafrost microbial communities from Stordalen Mire near Abisko, Sweden - II_Fen_E3_4 | ecosystem: Environmental > Terrestrial > Soil > Wetlands > Permafrost | place: Sweden: Abisko...
ATCATGGCCTATTGGGCCGGGCCAGAGCATCTGCTGATCGCGCTGGGCCTCTATGCCGCGCTGGTGCTGGCCGCGCCGCGCCTGCTGGCCGGATGGCTGGGGCAAAGGCTGGCCGCCGCCGGGCAAGTGGCCTTTTCCAATTATCTGGGCACCAGCGTCGTGCTGTCCTTCGCCGCCTATGGCTGGGGTCTGGGCCTGTTTGGCCATATCCCCCATGCTGATCAGCCTTGGCTGGTGTTGGCGATCTGGGCGGTGATGCTGGGCTGGAGCAAGCCATGGCTCGCCCATTTCCGCCAAGGCCCGCTGGAATGGGTCTGGCGTTCGCTGGTAGAGCGGCGGCGGATGCGCTTCATCCGCCGCTAAGTGCCCCTTAACCGCGCCTTATCGACACGGGATCGGGCCGCTCTCAATCCTTGGCGAACGGATTCTTCGGGCTGCGCAACATCAGCCGCACCGGCACCGCATCAAACCCCAACTCACGCCGGATCGAATTGATCAGATAGCGCTCATAGCTCTTGGGCAAATCATCCAGACGCGTGCCAAACAGCACAAAACCGGGCGGGCGGGTCTTGGCCTGCGTGATAAAGCGCAGCTTGATCCGCTTGCCCCCCGGCGCCGGCGGCGGATTGGCCGAAAGCGCCGATTCAAACCAGCGGTTGAGCGCCGCCGTCGGCACACGCTTGGACCAAGCCTTGCGGATTTCAAACGCGGCGGCGATGAGCTGATCCAGCCCCTTGCCCGTCCGCGCCGACACCGCCAGCAAGGGCAGGCCCTTCACCTGCGCCAAACCTTCATCCAGCGCGCCACGAATGCCGTTGAACAGGCCCGAGGCATCCTCGGCCACATCCCACTTGTTGATGGCGATCATCAAGGCGCGGCCTTCTTCCAGCGCCATGCTGGCGATGGTCAGGTCCTGATGCTCCAACCCCCGCGTGGCATCGAGCAGCAACACGACCACCTCTGCAAAATCGACCGCGTGGCGCGCATCGGCGACCGCCATTTTCTCCAGCTTATCCACCACGTTGGATCGCTTGCGCATCCCCGCCGTGTCGATCAGGCGCACCGGGCGCTCCAGATGCGTCTCCGGGTCCATCCACAGCCAATCGACCGCAATCGAATCGCGCGTGATCCCCGCTTCCGGCCCGGTCAGCAGCCGATCCTCGCGCAACAGCGCATTGATCAGCGTGCTCTTGCCCGCATTGGGGCGGCCCACAATGGCCAGCTTCAAAGGCGCGGCGTCGAGCGCCTCTTCATCCTCGAAGTCGATCGGGGGAAGCTCATCCTCATCATCCCCGCCCTCGATAAAGGGCAGCAGAGCGGTGAACAGATCGCCCATCCCCTCGCCATGCTCGGCAGAAATCCCCACCGGCTCGCCCATGCCCAGCGAATAGGACTCATACAGCCCCCCCTCGCCCGCACGGCCCTCGGCCTTGTTGGCGCACAGGATGATCGGCACATCCTGCTCGCGCAGCCAGCGCGAGATTTCCTCGTCCAGCGGCGTGATGCCTGCGCGCGCGTCGATCACAAACAGCGCCACATCGGCGCCGATCAGCGCCGCCTCGGTCTGCGCGCGCATCCGGCCGGGCAGCGTGTTCGGATCGTCATCCTCCCAGCCTGCCGTATCCACGATGGTGAATTCCAGGCCGAGCAGGTTCGCATCGCCGAATCGGCGATCGCGGGTCACCCCCGGCTGATCATCCACCAGCGCGAGCTTTTTGCCCACGAGACGGTTGAACAGGGTCGATTTACCGACATTGGGTCGGCCTATGATGATTACTTGACGAGACATATCCCTAAAGCCCTGCCCCCAACCCCGCCACTTGGCAAGCGAAACACCATGCCAATCCCGATTCTCTACGGGAAACAGCATAGAAAATGGGACGCAAAAAGGATCGGCCCCAAAAAGATCGGGGAGCCGCAGCCCCCCGAATCATCTATCAAACCTTGGCCACCGGGGCATCCTCGCCCAGATCCTCGAACCAGGCCTCCACCGGACCATTGAGCTTGATGGTCAGCGGCTGCCCTTTGCGGTCAAAGCTCTTGCCCGCCTGCACCCGCACCCAACCTTCAGAAATCGAATATTCCTCAACATTGGTGCGCACGACGCCCTTGAAGCGAATCCCGATGCCGCGCTGCAACTTGTCAGCATCAAAAAACGGGCTGCGCGGGTTGATCGCAAGCCGATCAGGGGGAAGATCCGGGCCAGTGGTGGCGGGGATGGCGGCAGTTTCTGGGGTATCAGTCATGGGCATCGCAATAATTTGCATTCCCCACTTGTCAACGTCATCCAACATCTCTAGAGGCCCCTCCACCGCAGACAAGGCGGGCGCGTAGCTCAGTGGTAGAGCACACCCTTCACACGGGTGGGGTCGCAGGTTCAATCCCTGCCGCGCCCACCATCTTTTCAAGAGCTTAGGTCTAAAAAGATGACAGCCATTCCGGCGGGAGAGGCCAAAAGGGGTCTTTCTAGGGGTCTTTTGGCGATAGCTGCCCCCTGTTTCCCGTCTGATAGCAGTCATGCCAATTATGCCATCTGGCAGTTGTCGGGCAGGCTTGAGCCGCCGTTATCGCGCCTGCGACAAGGGAGGCTTCGCCATCAGATGTGGAGCAGCTTCCTCGATGCGCCGCACCTCTGATTCCGCCACAACAATCTCCACCATCGTTGCCGCCCCGGCTCCGGCAAGCGCACCGGGACCGGGGGGATAGATCGTTAGCACAAAGCGTCCATCGCAAAGCGCCTTCGGACGAATGAGGCCGATGCTCGGCAAATCGTGACCGCCGATGAACATTACGGCTTCTTCCCGCCCGGAGTGGGCTGCTTGAGTGGAGTTTGATCGGGCGCGGCAACGACACCGCTTCGCCACCCGGCCTCGGAAGGCAGCACCTTCGGCTGGCGCAAATCGAACATCTCCAATTCTTCATAGGTATAGCCGCCCTTGCCGTCCGGGATCGCGATCCGCGCGGGCGGTGTAGGCATCTTGGGGTTGTTATCGGAGGGAGCGGTCACGCTTTGTTCCTTTCATTACTTCACTGAAAAAGACCAAGCTCGGCAACAAGCGCCGCGCTCTTGACGGGAGCGAACCCGTCACACTGAACATTCGCGTGGAAAAACGAGATGTCGGCAAAGCCGCCAGAGGTCACTTTGTAGGTCGGGTTATTGCGCGTGGGCGCGGGATGCTGCTCCAGCGGCACCCGGCTGAGAAGCGATTGCCGCACGTTCGCCACTTCGGCGGCTTCCCGCATTCTCGACACAACGGCTTCGTCCAAGGCAAGTGCCGCCGTTCGCCAGTATTCCTGCTTGAGAGCAGGCAACTCCGCCAGCATCGCCTCGTGTTCGTCGCGCAAAGCGCCGATCCGGGCCTCGGCTTCCGCGATTTCTCGATCATAGCGGCTGAGGGCGAAGGTGTGGCGGTCGGAGGCGTCGCGCCACTCGGCGGCGCTGGCGAAGGCATCCGGCGTCGGCAGCGATCCGAGACGGTCCCGCCCCTCGATCAGCGCGGCGAGGTGCGCGCCAGCCGGGTCAAGCTCCGACCGTGCGAAGGTGTCGGCCCGTTTTTCTGCCGTGTCGATAGCAGCGCGCTGGGCGGCAAGGCGGGCCGAGGTAGCATCATCGAAATAGTGAGGCATGGCATTGTCCTTTCCATTGAGAGGGGCGGGAGGGGCGAAAAGAGCGCCCTCGCCCAACCCTAGGTAAATTAATTCCTTCCACGGAATTTTTTCGCGATAGAATAGTATAAGTCGTCCCTTTCGCCCCTTTCGCCCCTAACGGAGTTCACAACTCTTGCTCCAAAAGGTCGTCCGGCATTGCCCGATAGGCTTTCAACTCGCCCCAACCTTTGCCATCAACATCAATTGTTGCGGCAACCTGTCGCTTGAAGCCATCCACTTTCGGTCGATCACTTCCGACTTTTAGGCCGCCAGACTTTAACCAGTCGCGGACAACAAAAAGGGGACGCTCCCGCTTCGTGGTTTGAGCAAGCCACGTGCCCACGTCGTAATCGACCAGCACCACTGGTTGGCCCGTCGCGGCGGATCGCTCCCGCGCAGCGGCGGCAAGACTCAGCACGAGCCTTTCTTCCGGCGCGCGGCTATCTTCGATCAATTGATCTTTACGGCCAGTCATGGGGGCGACCTCCCCCGGCCCAACGCGATGGCTAGAATGCTTCGTCACAAAGGCTTCAGCCCAATGCCGAATGATCCCGTATCCCCCGCCATCGAGCCAATCGTGGAGCCGGTGCCAAAACCCCTCGTCCTTGGGCGGGTGCTTGTTCTCGGTGACTGTCGGAACGAGGAACCGCCGATCCGCCGCTTCAACTTTCAGAGCGACGGTCGCATTTGAACACAGGACGAAATGGGCCTTGTTCTGAATGTCATATGTCGGTGCAAACTTCTCGTTGGCCTGTAATGTGTCGTCGGTCACAAGGTGCTTAATCTTGTTGTAGGCGGTCCACGCACCACCCTCGTAAATCTCCCCGACTATCACCAGCCGTTTGCGGACGATCCAGCCGTTGAACTGTGATTCAATAATATGTGACGCAGGCGGGGCGCTGCAATTATGCTCACCGACTAACCGGCGCAGGATTTCGCAGAGTGTTGTCTTGCCCACACCTTGCATCGCGGAGGCGAGCAACAGCCCATATCTCATACGAACGCCAGGACACGCAATCAGCGTGGCGATCCACCGCTTCACCTCCCAGCGGTCATCGGCGACCGGAAACAGGTGTTCAAGGAACGCCTCGAACGGCGCAGGATCGCCGGGCACGGCCCGGATGCGCGGCGGCATGTAGAGGTTGACCGTCCGCACACCCTCAAGCGTGATGATCCGGCTCGCCTCGCCCGGCTCATAGGCTAACGCCTCAACTGTCGCATCATACCCTTTTTTGTCGAACAACTCGGATAGGCGGCGCACGTCGCTGAACGGTCGCATCCGCTTGTCGAACTCACCCTCCGACCAGAGCCGGGTCGGATTGTTACGATCCACGAAAAGGGTCTTTCCGCCGACAATGACCATAATCCATTGAGCGATGAACTCCGGTCGCAGGAAAACCGGCGCTGCGGGCGGGCGACCTCGACCAGTGGCGGCGGGCGTAGAGCCTAGGCGCGTCGCGTAGGTCGCCGGGGTCACGCAGTCTGCGAAGGCAGGGCCGGTATAGCGCAACGGGACACCGCCGCCGCCCTTCCACATGCGCTTTGGGAAATCGTCGGCCAAGTCGAAGCCTTGCGGGAAGCGATCATCGAACCGCACAACCTCGATGGTGATCGGATAACTCCGCACCAGCTTTGCGATCTTGGGCACGGCGGCTTCGCCCGGCGCATCCCGATCCGCGACAATGATGATCCTGGTCACTCCGGCCTTGGCGAGCGCGGACCAGTCGGTGCGATGCGGACTGAGCGCGCCGCCGATCCAGCCAATATGGGCACCGTGCTGCAACGACGCGCCCCACGGATGCGCGGCCAGCGCCTTCTTTGCGTCCGGGGTTTGCGCCTCCGCCATCCAGCGACAGTGCCGCGCCGCCTTTGCCCCTTCGTGAAGGAACACCGTCACATGATCTTTGAGCTGATCGATGCCCCAGAGCGGCAAGTCGCCTTCCGGCTCCATCTTCCGCCACTGGCCGTCGTTCCAATAGGTCCATGGGACATAGGCTTTGCCGCTGCTGGTTTCCTGCCGGACCTGCAACATGGTTATGTTGCCGTCTTTGTCCCAGAACTCGAACACCGCATCCTTCGGCGCGTTAGCAATCTCCGGCGGCGCGTTGCGGATCGCAGCGCAAGGCTTGACCTTCGGCCATGTAGCTCCGGTGGCTTCCATCTTGATCGCGTGCCGCTCGGCATCGGTCGGCTCGAAATCAGCCGCGTTTTCGCCCTCGGCAGGTGCTACGGAGACGTTTCCATCCGTGTCCAGCCGTATGACTGCCCGGTCACGGAGGTAGCGTCCTTCACGCTCCCGGACGACTGCCGTCCACATTGAGCGAACCTCAGCGCCTTTTTCCCGCAAGTATTTCGCAACTGCGGGAAGGTCCGACAGGTCGGAGACGATCATGCTGCCGCGCGCTGCCGGGAGGTCGGACGGATCGGAGACGATCATGCTGCCGCGCCCATCTTATCGCGGATGAGGGCTTCCATGTCGGCCAGCCGCCAGCCGAACACTTTGGCCGAAAATGTGACGCGCGGCGGCAGATCGCCCCGCGCCTCCATCTCGCGCAGCGTCTTGCGGGTCGTGCCGAGCATCGCCGCCACCTCAATCGGGCGAAGCAGCACATGGCCGGTGAGCGACTGCACCCGCGCGCGGGCCAATTCCATTTGCTCGATTTGCTGAGACTTGCGGGTTTCCCAGTCAGCGAGGTCCGCGCCCTCGCGATATTTCCGTGCAGGCATGAGTCATCACCCAGTCAACACCGATCACTCGGTGAAGTTGTCAGGATGATGCCGCCATCAGGTCCGGTTTTGGTGAGGGTTGCCCGGCGAAACCTCAGTGTCTTCTTAGCGGCTCGGCATCGTTGCCGCCCGGACGCATACACGTCCGAACGCGACTTTTATGGCGCGAACGCAAGACGAAGTAAAGGCCGATGTTATGCTCAGTCTATCTTTCAACTATCAGTCCGTAAAAATCATGAATTTTCTAACGTTTAGACAATAAAATTGCCTTTTCTTTTCTGCACAACTCCAACCCGCGCTCAAGATAAATTGCTAGCTACACAGCCGCCAGCGCCTCTCGGCAATGTGCGATAGTTGTCTCCTTCGCTCGCATCAAGCCGAGGTGCTTGTTCAAGAATGCCGTAATTTCAGGCCAAGTGACAGTCGGCGCTTGCGCGACTATGCCATGTGCGAAGTAAGAAGCTGACATGAACGTCAAATCGAAGCCATGGGCTTCATACTCAATCACAATGGCGTCCAAATTTTCGACGGTTTGGGCATTCGGACCGAACACGAACAACATGGACGAGTGCCCGGATTCAGCCACTTTACTTGCCGCATGATCTATGTCCGCCCGCGTGAACGGTTTGTCCTTAGCTTCGCAGCAGTATCGGGGTGTGACGCCATCGGCCTCGAACACGTCAATGTCCGAAATCTCGTTCGATGAAGCGCCGCTCTGATTCGTTGGGTGCGACGAGACGATCAATCCGCCGCCCTGCGCTTGAGCCAACAACTCGAAAAGCAACGAGACCGAAAGGGCCAGACTTTCGCCCTCGCATGAGCGGGCGAGAAGGTTTTCAATCAGAGCAAGCATGGCCCGCTTGCTGGCGAACGCCTGAAACCGGCTGTCATCAAAAGTGACAACCCTGCTTTCAAGTCGCAAAATGTGCGCGAGAACTGCAACGAGTGCTTCTCGCGGATCGCTGCCTTCGCGACCTTCGTTTACCAACTCGAATGCCGCGATCAGGCGCTCCAGCGCCTCCCGGTCCCTTCCGCGCCTAACTGCGTTATCCGTGCTGAGGTGCGTGAAACGAGCAGGCTTGTTGAGGAACGGCTCGTTTGAGCCGCCCAGCCGCTTCTCAAGGACCGTCTGCTCAAATGGCACTACCACGGAATGACAGAGGGACCGCGCATCAAAGGCGCCACCCAGCGGCGCACCAGCCTGCAATGCCAGCGGATCAACAGCCGGATTGACCGCCTTGGCAAGCATCCCATTCAGAAGGATGTATTTGTAGGTCAGGTGCGTGTGCCCGATGATCTGTTCGATATATGTTTCTAGTTTGTTCGAAATCCGGTATGCGTTATGCCCAGCGCGCTCGGTCGCTTCGGCTAGGATTTTTGCGGCAGTTGCGCTATCGACTGAAGCTGTCACTCGGGGTCCCAACCATGAACTCAATAATCCAATTCACAGACGCTATGAGCCATTCGCGGGGACTGCAAGAAAAACTGACCGCTGTATCGTTGTTCTCTGGCGCTGGCGGAATGGACGTAGGTTTTCGGCGAGCTGGGTTCCAAATCCTGTGGGCAAATGATTTTGATAAAGCTGCTGTTGAAACTTACAGACGCAATATCGGAGATCACATCGTTCATGGGGATGTAAATAACTACATCGAACATCTTCAACAGTATCGCGGCGTTGACTGCTTATTTGGCGGTCCGCCCTGTCAAGGTTTCTCCGTTGCAGGAAAAATGGCGCTGGACGATCCCCGTAGTCAGCTTGTGAAATCATATATGCGAGCCGTTGAAGTCGTGAAGCCACGCGCTTTCGTAATGGAGAACGTCAAAGCTCTTGGCACTTTGTCGAAATTCAAACAGGTTCGCGATGAGCTGCGTTCCTATGCAAACCAGCTTGGCTACCAAACTGAACTGGTGATATTCAACGCCAAGAACTTTGGCGTTCCTCAGGCAAGGGAGCGCGTGTTTTTCGTCGGTTTCCAGCGGGCGGAACGGATCGAATTTGATCGTCGTGCGAAACGCTACTTCAAGCCAGAGGTGTCCACGCTGCAAGCCATTCGTCATCTCGGCTTGCAAGGCACCGAACGCAATCCGAAAACCTGCAACGCCGTTGTGACGATTGCCGAGCGCCCTGTGCTGAGAAAAAGCCCTTACGCCGGGATGATGTTTAATGGCCTCGGTCGCCCACTCAACCCGAACGTGCCATGCGCTACGCTCCCAGCTTCAATGGGCGGCAACAAAACGCCGATCATCGACGAACGCCAATTCTATGGCGACGGCGAAAGCTGGGTTGAGGCATATCATGCTCACCTGATGCAAGGCGGCAAGTCTTACGGCATGAACGACACTCCGCCGCATATACGCAGGCTGACGCTGGAAGAGGCGCGCATTCTGCACACCTTCCCGGAAGGTTACGACTTCGCGGGCGGAAAATCGGCGACTTATCGGCAGATCGGAAACGCGGTGCCGTGCGACCTAGCCTTCGCGGTTGCGCGAACAGCCATTGATGTTCTGAGTGAAGAGGCAATCGACTACGACGACGCAAGCCAGCTTTCTTTTCAACTGGCGGCATCGGCTAGGTAATTGAGGTGGCTGCTCGGAATTAGCCCCTTTTGGGCATCAGAATGACCACGCTATCGCCCGGTCCCTCGACAATGTTGAGCAGCTTCCGGCTCCACCATTCCATGAGTTCCCGCTTCCGCAGCCGGTAGCGGCGCTGAATGTCTCCATGGTCATACCGCTGGGTGACGCCTGCTGTGATCTCGTGGTTCACGGTCGCTTGCAGCACATCGAGCGGCGCAGACCAGATCACTTCGCCCGCCGCGTTCTCTTCCCCGTCGCGGCATCGCGTGATGAAGGTATGCCGCAGGTCGTGGACGCGCCACGGGGTCAGCTTCGCCTCTTCGATCTTGGCCAACGCGGCAGCTTTGCGCTCCAGTGTATCGGCTCGCAATGCACCGCCCGCCCGGATCGCGCGGCGGTCAGCGTCAGTGTGACCGGCCATGTCGCCGCGCATGAAACGCTCCAACTTACGCTTGAGCTTTGCCCAGCCGCTGATCGGCGTGTCGCCGGTGTCCGAAGGGAACACCAGCCCGGATTTCAATCCCAGCGCGTCATAGGAGGCGCGCGCGGCGTGCAGAATATCCAGAGCCGCATCGGTCATCGGCACCTCATGCGCCCCGGCGCGGTTCTTGACCCGCTCGGCAGGGAGGACAAGGCACTTCCGCTCCCAGTCGATTTCTTCCCAGCGCAGACCGGCGATCTCACCCTTGCGCTGCCCGGTCAGCATCAACAGCCGGATCACCGAGCCGAACGGCCACCCCTGATGATCGGCGGCGCGCCAGATCGCCCGCAACTCGTCATCGGTGAGCGCCCGCGTCTCCTTCACTGGCGCTTGTCGGTTAGTCATGCCGACAGTCGGAAGCTGGCCGTGGTAGATGCCACGCGACACCGCGAACTTGAACACGCCCCGGATGACCTTGAGGGTTTCGTCCACCGGCCCCGCCGCCTTTTCGATCCGTGCGAGCAGCCGGGCAACCATCATCGGCGTGATCTCGGACATGGGCCGGTCGCCGAACTCCGGTAGCACCATCCGGTTGAGCAGGCTCTCCCGTCCGTTGGCGGTAGTGGTTGCGACGGGCCGCTTGCGCCCGCCGGTCAGCTTGCCCGCTTTCATTGCGGTGACGTATTCCTCAACCACGGCGCGGAACGATCCGGCCTTGCGCTCATCGGCTTCGCGCTCCCGCGCCGCGCGCTCTTCGGCGGCTTTGGCCTCCGGGTCGATACCTTGCGCCGCAAGCTCCATCGTCTCGCGAGCACTCTTGCGCGCCTCTGCGACGCCCATCGCCGGGTAGCGACCGATCACCAGTTTGCGCCGCTCCGTGCGCTTTCCCTCACCACCGGGCAGGCGGTAGATCACCACCCAACTCTTCGTTCCGTTCGGCGTGATCCAGAGGAACAGCCCCGGCTCGGTGTCGGACACTTCGGTGCGACCCGTCTGGGGGCGGCGATACCGCTCCACGGCGGCTTCGGTCAGATGAATCTTTGCCATGTTTCGTCCTGTCAGCGCGAGCTAGGGGTCTTTTAGGGGTCTTTTGTTCCGGTTTTCGCCGGTCCCCTCCGTTTCCCTACGTTCGCCTTTTCGCGCCGAACGGATCAAAAATCTACAGAAATCCAAGGCTTGAAGGTTACGAGGGGTGCCCTACGTTCGCCACCGTTCGTGCTGACCTTTCCCTTCACACGGGTGGGGTCGCAGGTTCAATCCCTGCCGCGCCCACCATAAAACCCTCTGAAATAAGGGGATTTTATGGAGACGAATTTTCCCGGAAAAATTTTCAAAGCGGAAATAACGGGAACAAACGCCGGATTTCGGGTCGAGCCCGTACAAATCGCGTACACGGTTATCACGCTATCTCCTTCTTTTTGCTGTCTCCGGCACTAAACAGAGACAGCTTGGTTCGCTCCTCGGCAGCACGCAGACCACGCAACTGCGCCTCGTGAATTTTCTCGGCCGTCTGGCGCAAATCGAGCGGCGGCTTCCGAGAGGGGCACCGATAGAGCTATGGTGGCAGGAGTGAGGCAGCCCACCCCATCCGGGGGATGGGCGAGAACCGAATGCCCGCGTCGGCCAGCAGACCAAGCTCACACGGCACTGAGCGAAGCGCGGAGCCCAGCCATCAGCGCCCAAGGACCAGCGTCAATCATCGTCATGCCCAAGTGCAACAGCGAGGCGTGAACATACATCTGGAAGAGATCGCCATTCACATCGCGCCGGCCGCGCATACAGTTCTGCAGTTCGATCAGGCCGGATGGCCATCGACACTTATCATCATAGCTACCAGCCGTTCCAAGTGCGCCCTGCATGAGCCTAGCTTGCAACCTATCACTTCAGCTTTGCGGCCACAAAACCGATACCGCGGTTCGCCCGGCACTATTCCGCAGCGCCAATCAAATTATTGATATGTTATATTTCATCAACTTCATTTATAACAATGACACATATTCACCGCCAATGCCATAAATGGCCTGCGCATGATCAATATCATGTCAGCACTATGCCTATTGTTGCAATTCGGCCATCTGGCCCTTGCTGGCAGCATAATATCGCTCGAAGCTGGGCCTGTCGATTGTGCCTGTGGGCAGGTGGATCACCGATTGGTGGCCGATGCCGGTGACATGGATGCGCGGCGCTTCGAGCGGGCCGGGCTTGGCGGCGATGCGCAGCGTGGCGCCGTCCACCAGCCATGCCCCGCCCTTGGGTGAGGTGGCATAGATGCGGGCCGAGCCGTCTGGCTCCACCGCCAGCGCGGCGGCTTCATCAATGCCCAGCCCAAAGATCGGTGGCGCGCTGGCCGGGCGGCTGGCTTGCGCCTTGGCGACGAAGGCAAAGAGGCGGCCCAGACGCTCGCGTTCCTTGAAATGGCTATCGGTCAGAATGCCCTTGAGCAGGGCGAGATGCAGGAAATCGCCCTCAATCGTGTTGCGCGGGCCAAAGGGATCGGCCAGCGCCTCGGGCGTGGTCAGGCTGATCGTGTCCATGCAGCCATAGAGCTTTTCGCCCAGCATGGCGAGACCTGCGCTGGTTCCGGCCAGCGGCTTGCCGGCGGCGACATGCGCGTCAAGAATCTCGGCCACCGGCGATCCGCGCCAGAAATTGACATAGCGCGACTGATCGCCGCCCGCGATGAAGATGCCATCGGCGCGGCGCAGCACCGCAAGCACCGCCGGATCATACGCGGCCTGCCGGTTCTTGAACACGAAGGTCTCGGCGGACAGTAGGCCGCCCACCTGCTGCTTGAATTCCTCACCGATTTCGGCGCCATAGGAGGCGCTAATGATCACGATGTGGCCATGTCCGGCCTTGACGAGGAACCATTTCATGGCATCAATGTTGCGATCACCGCCGCCCATCAGCAGCAAGCCGCCCGACACCTTGTCCTGCGTGGGCGTGGCCAGATCGCCAAGCTGGAAATGCTCGTAATCCGCGGGGTTGGCCAGAGCGGCGGAAGCCGAGGAAAGAAGGGCTGCCAGTGCGATGAAGAGAGCCGATTTGCGCCGCATTGCATGCTCCTGTCGAAAGTGCTGTCTATCACTTCGTTGCACAAACTGCTCATTTATGGAAACAAAATGGTCAATGTTTTTGACATTGTGACTTTTTGGGGCAACAACTTGCCTTGCAGGGGCGAGGGGAGCATCGGTTTCATAACGAGGCACGATGTCTCAATCCCAATCCGGGGTTTGATCCCGGACAGGGACGGCATGGCCCCTGCATGGTTTTTCCGTGGCGAGGGGGCTGCGGATAGCACCATCAGGGTCTCGCGGCTTCGCGAGGGATAGATAAACCGCAACGAAGGGGCGCGACATGCGGGTGGTTTCATTGAGCAGGGGCATTTTCCATCTAGGCAGCAGCGTTCTGGCGCTGGGCCTTGCCACATCGGCCAGCGCGCAGACCGCCGCCGAAAGCGCGATCATCGCGACAGGCCATGCCACCACCGCCGCGCGCACCGACGAGATCGTAGTGCTCGGTTCGCGCATTCCGCGCATTCTGGCCGAAGGGCCGGCCCCGGTCACCACCATCACCGACAAGGACATCCTGCGTTCCGGCTTTCAGTCGGTGCCTGATGTGTTGCGCGCCATTACCCAGAATGGCGGCGAGACGCAGAGCCAGCAGAGCGCTTCGGGCGCCTCCTTTACACCGGGCGCGCAGCAGGTCGATTTGCGCGGGCTGGGGCCGAACCATACGCTGGTGCTGGTCAATGGCCGCCGCATTGCCGATTTCCCGCTGCCCTTCAAGGGGCAGAGCAATTTCACCGACATCTCGAACATTCCCGTCGGCCTGATCGAGAAGGTGGAAATTCTCTCGGGCAGCGCCTCGGCGATCTATGGTTCGGATGCGATCGCGGGCGTGGTCAACTTCCAGCTCAAGCGTAAGGCCGAGGGGCTGACGGTGGATTACCGCTATGGCAATACCGAGCATGGCGGCGGGGCCTCGCACCGTCTCACGCTGGTGACCGGTTGGGACAAGGGGGCATTTCATGGCGTGGTGGGGGTCGAGGGCCTCTATCAGCAGCCGCTGTGGCAATATCAGCGCGCCGGGCAGGCCTCGACCCTGAACAGCCCGACCAACCCGCTGGCGCGTCGCACTTTTTTGCGTACCGATGAATATGTCGATTATCTCGATCCGGGCGCGTCCACTTGCGCGGGCCTCTCTGGCCTGAATGGCGGCAGCACGATCTACACGTCGCGCGCGCGTTATGCCGCCGATGGCGGGCCAGGCTATTTCTGTGGTTCGCGCAATTCGGTCGCCTATGGCACGATGATCTCGGAACGCAAAAGCCTCAACGCCTATGCCAGCATGGGCTATGATATTTCCGACAAGGTGGAGGCTTTCGCCGATCTCCAGTTTAGCCTGTCGCGCCTGCGCGTGATGAGCGATGTCAAGAAGTGGTACTACGTTTCGCCCGATGGCAACGAGGAAGGCACTTTCTTCAACACGCTGATGTCGCCCGCCGCCACCGATAGCGGCGCCCAGCTCGACAACTGGTATCGCCAGTTTACGCCCGAAGAAATGGGCGGGCTGGAAAACGGGATGACCCACAACCGGTCGACCACGTTCAACATCACCACCGGCCTGCGTGGCAAGCTGGGCAAGAATGATGCATGGTCGTGGGAGGCGCTGTTCAACCACGCGCAGTATGATTCGACCGTGTCCTTCCCAGAAGTGGTGATCGACAAGGCCA
>Ga0302262_10000719_pt1 | contig 14038 bp, 14 predicted proteins | sample II_Fen_E3_4_FD_194557 | JGI IMG/M metagenome (GOLD analysis project Ga0302262, IMG submission 194557) | Peat permafrost microbial communities from Stordalen Mire near Abisko, Sweden - II_Fen_E3_4 | ecosystem: Environmental > Terrestrial > Soil > Wetlands > Permafrost | place: Sweden: Abisko...
CCACCTCCCCGAAAAAAGTTACTTTCATCTGTCGAACTATACTTCTTTAATCCTGAATATCGGGAAGTAACATTCAACACAAACGAAGATTTTCCGATACTATACTCGGGGTGAAGCACCAATCCCTGACCGAAATTCGCCCTGAAATCTCCTATCACAATGGTTTTAAATTTACCAAAGTTGTTGAGTTGAGCATGAAAGGAATAAAAATCATACCCTTTATGTACTTTTCCCCAAAATTGTTCACCGGCATCCTTTTCAGCCGTTATTCCTGCCAAAATTCTGTCTTTGTAATGAAACCGGTATTTAAGCGAGTTATATAATTGATTCCCGGCATAACTTTTAGGTTGCGTTTGAGAAGAATTAACATCTTCGTCCGGTAAAAGCCGATACCCTTCTTTCGTTTCAAGTCCTTTATCCAGCCGGAAATACAATTCATTTTTACCGTATTTCAAAATATCATTCCAGTAAATCTTTTTTCCGGAAGCATTTGCTTCGCCGGCATATACAAAAGGAAGCATACGTCGGATATCGGTCATATCCAAGCCTTCAATGAGTTGAAGTTCATAAATGGTTTGCATTGATCCGTGTTGATAAACATACGAAAGGATATTTTCAACCTGGGTATCCGAAAGAAAGGGAAGTTTTTCTAATTCGTTCTGTGTAGCTTTATTCAAATTGACAGGGTTCAAAGAGCAACTCATCAAGTCATCATAAAAAGTCTCATAGTCGATTGTTTCATCGCTTTCAGCAACATATTGTTCAAAGATACCGGCAATCGTTTGTTCAGTAGCAGATGTAACATCCTGCGCTCTTGAAGGACAAGAACATTTAATAATAAAAATCAGATAAATAAACAAACGTTTCACGAAGTTACAGCTAAAAGTGATGTCTTATGTCTTATTTACCAAACCGATATCTAATTTCTGCAAATGGACTTACCCCAAGTAATGGATGTATATCACAATTCAGATCGAGTAAAAACGCTCTTGTTTTAAGTCCAATCCCAAGACAGGGAACTAAATATTCCGAACCATAAGCACCTAATTTAAAGTTTATATTTTGTACCATTTGGTATTCAAATCCCATTGCAATTCGGTAATTACTGCTTACTTCCTTTTCGGCCTGTGTTCTCCATACAAATTCCTTTGAAAAAAAATACTCAGTGCCCAGACTGAAAACAGAAGGCAGACGTTTAATAACATATTCCGTTTTAATATTGGTTTGAAATGGATTGAAAGTGTGGAATCCAATATTAAAAATAGGAGAAAACCTGATGGATAATCCGATTTGGGGAAATAATGCACCGCTGTAGGAGTTTGATGCTGAAAAATAGGCAGTATAGTAATCAAATTGAACACCTATAGCAAATTTATCTGAAAAATTACGTGCGAAATTTATTCCAGTCAACATTTCGTGATACACGGAATAACCGAAATAAGAGAACGAAATTCCGGTATTCACCTTATCCCAGGGTAAAGCAAACTGAACACTTTTGGTGGATAATTCGGATAGTAAATACCGGTTTTCAAAGCGCAATGCAAATTCAGTTACGTCAAGATATCCTAACATGGAAGGATTGTTAAATGCAGTCCATGAGCGTGAATCAGCAACTGATGTTGAAGCAATGGCATTTGAAGACGGAGTTATTGAAGGGATCTGAGAATGAAGACACTGACAAAAAACAATACGAACCAGTAATAATATGACTTTCTTCATCGTTTTAAAGGTTTTTTATAACAAAAAATCTGTAACCACAAGAACATCAATAAAATTCAGCGTCAAAAATATTATTTTTTTTGCAAATTAACAACTAATTATTAAAAATATTTTTATTTGGAACAAATATTGTTATAAAGCGTGGTAACGTTGAAAATTTAATTTTATCGTTATGAAAAAAAAGAAATTCCTGTTTACTTTAATTTTTAGTGTTGTTTTATCAGGCGAAGTTTTTGCACAACGTCCCTTTCAGAGTGTTCCTTCAGGTGATCCCATTGTGTGGATTGAAAAAAATGAAAAAGATACGATGTTAATGGTTTATCTGAATGAAATATATATCTTCCCTCCCGAAAAGTTTAAGAACAAAAAGCAGGAACAATTTTACTGGATTACAGTGCGGGATGTAAAGTTAACACTGCCTTATGCAAAATTGATTGCCAGTGAATTAAATAAAACGAATAAGAAATTAATATCCTTACCCGACGATAAAGAACGTAAAAAATACCTTTCGCAATACGAAAAAGCTGTATTGAAACAATACGAACCTTCTTTAAAAAAGATGAATATCAATCAGGGTAAAATGCTTCTTAAACTGATTGACCGTGAATGTAACCAATCGCCCTACGAATTAATAAAGGCGTATCGGGGAAGCCTGACTGCATTCTTTTGGCAAGGTGTAGCAAGAATATTCGGATCGAATTTAAAAGCGGAGTATGATGGGAATGATAAAGATAAAATTGTTGAAAGAATTATTATTCTGGTAGAAGAAAACCGGATTTGAGAAGGTACAAGATCTGGTATTGAATTGATCTGCAAAAAGAATATGACCTGGTAATCTGATTCGTATATAATAGATGAGAAAGATGTCGTTTTATGTGATAAGCATGTTCTGTTCCTTGTCAATTCAATTTCCGGGTGATTTTACAATTATATTCAGTCGAGTACTCTCAGTTCAATAGATCATCAGTTTTAGTAAGCACTTTCTCTCCTTTCCTGTAATAATAAACCAATCCATACGCCTTGCATTTCATGAACCGGGAGAATGGTTTTTCATCTTTGAATTTTGCCTCAACCTGATTCCAGATGTCGAGAATGATTTTATCACCTTTTTCACGCAGGCTGACCAACTCTTCCCAATTCCGGTTGGTCGTGTTTTGATGGAGCTTTTGGTTGGATTTATATTCTTTAAAAATCTCGTAATGGACCTTCACTTTAGCAATGGTTGGATTGTAAATAGGTAATCCGCCATTTCTCAATCGTTCATTTTCCCCATCAATGATGCATTTTCCCCAGTTTAATAAGGATGCTTCTGTGCTTAAATCAGGAACCGTGTGTATATTCTGATCCAGATGATAGAAAAGTTTGTGTTCTTTTTTTATATCTCCACGAATAACCGAAAGATTGAATACCTGAATGAAGTGCGAAATATAAATGCGGGCATTGTGTACTATTTGTTGGTAATGTTTATTCGCCGAAACCTGACTCTCCAGCATTTGTTGGTATTGTACCAGTTGTTTTTCAAAACCCCCGAGATAGTTTTTTGCCTCCAGAATTGTTTTAAATGAAACAACCTGATCGCCGTAATCCTCGTTGTCAGCTTGTACAATCGCTGTACGTAAGGCTCGTAGACGTGCCTGATCGGTGTTGGGTAATCTTCTGTAAGGCATACTTGTTCAATGTTTGGAAGTACTTATGCCAACAAAGATAAAAAATTAATCTTGTCTGAACATTAATTTTTCGGCTAAATTTCTCAATTCTTGTTTTTTATTATTTAAAACCGATACTTTTCCCAGATTTGCGATGGCCTTGCTATAAAAATATTGCATCTTATCTTCGCAAATCGTCTTTACTCCAAGTTGATTGTAAAACGAAGTGATGGCCCTGATTTTTTCTTGTGCCATTTTATCGTCGGAGAGCTGTAGCCACTTTTGTAATTCGGAAGCTTCTTTTCCAGTTGCCAGTTCAAGAGCGTGAATTAACAAATAGGTTTTCTTGTTACAAAGGATATCCCCTCCTATCATTTTACCGAAAGTAGCTTCATCACCATAGACATCCAACAAATCATCTTTTAGTTGAAAAGCCAGTCCGATATTTATTCCAAAGTCGTAAAGCAATTGTGCATCCTCCTCTCCTGCTCCACCGATCCAGGCTCCTGTTTTAAGAGCACAGCCCAATAATACGGCTGTTTTCAGGCGAATCATTTCAAGATAATCATCCGCTTTTACTTCCTGACGTTTTTCAAAGTCTACATCATACTGCTGCCCTTCACATATTTCAGCAGCAGTTTGTGAGAATAAATCCAAAACAGGTTTTAAGTGCTTTACCGGGGTTTTTGTAATAAACCGGTACGATTCAATTTGCATCACGTCGCCCGAAAGAATGGCTGTATTATCATCCCATTTTTTATGGACCGTCGGTTTACCCCTACGGACATCCGCACGGTCCATAATATCATCGTGCAACAAGGTAAAATTATGAAATATCTCTAGTGCCAAAGCTGCACTCATAGCCGGTTGAACATCGTCCGAAAAAAGGTTACAGGCCATGAGGGTCAATGCCGGACGAATCCGTTTTCCACCCAACGAAAGCACATACCCAATCGGTTCATACAATCCCTGTGGTTGTTTATTCCAGTTTATCAGTTCTAATTCAGTGGAAACTAGTTGTGTTATTTCGTCGAATGATTTCATAATTTAAAAGGATCACATTAAATTATTATTGTTTTCTTTCTAAACAAACAAATGCCGGCATTGCCGACACTTGTTGAATTCAGAATACTATTTTATGTTCAAATAAACCGGCTTTCAATTCAGTTCATTTTCAATAATATCCGTCATTACATCTTTAATGTCCAATCCCGCTGCAGCTACCTGTTGAGGAATAAAGCTGGTAGTGGTCATACCGGGTGTTGTGTTTACTTCCAGTAAATTGATAATATCACCTTCGGATATAATATAATCAATCCTGACAATGCCTTTACAACCCAGGATATCATAAATCGCCGAACTAAGTTTCTGTACGCGGTCAGTGAGCGAAGCATCGATTCTGGCAGGAGTAATTTCCTGTACCTGCCCTTTGTATTTTGCGTCAAAATCGAAAAACTCGTTTTCACTGACAACTTCTGTAACTGGAAATACCTGTGCTTTTGTTTTTGTTTTGTAAATTCCGCAGGTGATTTCTGTCCCCGCCAAAAAAGCTTCTATCATCACTTCTGCACCCTCTGCAAATGCTTTCTTTATGGCCGGTTGAACCTGCTCAATGCTTTTCACCTTGGTGACGCCAAAACTGCTGCCTCCTACGTTTGGTTTAATAAAACACGGAAAGCCTATTTTCTCTGCAACTTCTTCGTCAGAAACGGATTGACCGGAGCGGATAACAAGCGATTCGGCAACTTTTACACCAAACCCTTTCAGATAGGTGTTGCAGGTGAATTTATTGAAAGTAAGGGCTGCTGCCAACACACCACAACAGGAATAGGGGATTCCGGTCAATTCAAAATAGCCCTGTAAAATGCCATTTTCGCCCGGTGTACCATGGATGGTGATATAAGCAAAATCAAACGCAGTTTTAACACCGTGGCGAGTAAAACTAAAATCATTCTTATCAATGGCTATTTTCTCATTATCCGACAATTCAACCTGCCAGATTTTTCCAACGATCGTCACAATAAAAATATTGTAACGTTCTTTATCCATAAACGAATTCAATCCGGAAGCACTTTTCAATGAAACTTCCAGTTCCGATGAATCTCCACCGGCTACAATGGCAATGTTCTTTTTCATTTCTTTTCTTATCCCCCTTTGGGTTAGGGGTTCTTTGGTTTTTTTATTCTTCAGCTAAAAATTTTGCATAATTTCGCCATTTATCAATCAACTGTTGCATATCATCGGGCAATTCACTTTCAAAGTTCATAAATTTACCGGTGCGGGGATGTACAAAACCAAGGGTTTTAGCATGCAAGGCTTGTCGCGGACAGATCTCAAAACAATTCTTCACAAACTGCCTGTATTTGCCGGAAGTCGTTCCTTTCAGTACATCATGTCCTCCATACCGTTCATCGTTGAATATCGTATGTCCAATGTGCTTCATATGTACCCGTATCTGGTGTGTACGACCTGTTTCTAACCGGCATTCCACCAACGTCACATAGGCCAGGCGTTCCAACACTTTATAATGGGTTATGGCATGTTTGGCAACCGGGTTTTCACCTTCGGGAAACACTTTAAACAGCATCCTGTCCCGTGGATCGCGCGCAAGGTCGCCTATGATAGTGCCTTCATCTTCTTTTACATTGCCCCAGACAAGTGCCTGATACCTGCGCTGGGTTGTTTTATCAAAAAACTGTTTCCCCAGATTCGATTTTGCCATTTCGGTCTTGGCCACAAGCAACAAACCGGATGTATCTTTATCAATTCTGTGAACCAGTCCTATCCGTGAATCATTCGGATCAAAATCCGGATGGTCTTTCATATGAAATGCAATTGCATTGAGCAATGTACCATCGAAATTTCCAAATCCGGGATGAACGACCAGATTGGGTTGTTTATTAACCAACATGATATCATCATCTTCGTAAACGATTTTAATGGGTATATCCTGGGGAATTATTTCAAATTGTGAAGGAGGATAAGCCAGAACGATCGTAATAATATCGTAGGGTTTTGTTTTGTAATTCGACTTAACCGCCTTCCCGTTCACTAAAATATTACCGGCAGTTGCTGCTTCCTGAATCCTGTTGCGCGAAGTATTCGACATACAGTTCACCAGGTATTTATCAATACGAATAATTTTCAGTCCTTTATCAACCACAAATCTGAAATGCTCAAAAAGCTCCTGCTCCTCTCCTGCCTCAACAAGTTCATCTAACTCTAAATCTATATCTTCCAAAAAATCTTCAGCCACTTTAAGTTGTTCTAGTTGTTTTAAAAAAACTGTTCATCTGTATCTTCTTTCTTTTTATCTTCTTCGAATACTTCTTTCATACGCGATTTATCCGTAGTCAGGTAAATATCCACCCTGCTTCCTGTTGATAACGAAGAGCCTGCTGCAGGACGTTGACGGTAGATAATATAATCTTCTTCATTGCCCGATGGGGGTACATCATATTCGGTCAACCCGACTGTGAGGGATGCCGACAATACTTCCTGGGTTGCTTCTTCCAGTCCTAATCCTTTCAATGAGGGCACCAGGGCCTGTGAATTTCCCAATCCGCTGCCTATCACAAGGACAACCGAACTTCCTTCAGGAATTCGTGTTCCGGGCATAATGCTTCGACCATGATATTTTACTTCTATCACCAGGTCTTTATATTCCGAAGGTGCCAATTCGGTATTTGAAACACTTAACCCAACTGATTGAAGCATCGCATCGGCCTGCCGGAAAGAAACATCATTAATTTCCGGTAAGCTGACCTGGCGTACCGAACGTGAATTAATGATGAGGTAAATCGGACGGTTGCTCTTTACTGAAGAATTGGCCGGTGGAATCTGATCGATGATTGTTCCCAGTTTTTTGTCCCGTACATACACCGAATCGATCACCATAGGATAGAGACCTTTTTTGGCAAGTATGATTTCAGCTTCTTCTACGTAAGAGCCCCTCAGGTCAGGTACTATTTCCGATTCGCCATGATGGGTGTAAAAATCCACGGCAATTAATGCTATCCACGACAGAACAAAAACGATTCCAATGGCAATCAGCACGTTTTTAAGTATAAAACCGCCAAAAGTTTCTTTCCAAAATTTTTTAATATCCATAAATGACCGAAATTACATAACCTGAGTATCTGAAAATAAATCAATCGAACATTTCTTTGAAGCGACCAAATCAGACTCCAAAAATACTGAATTTATTGCTTCATATTGACATAAAAACAAAAAAAGTAAAAACTCACCTTGAAGTCTTTACTTTCTTTATACTGTTTTACAGAATAATTACGCTTTGTGACGACCTTCATCGGCAACCGTAAGTTTTGATCTGCCTTTGGCACGACGGGCTGCTAGTACTCTGCGTCCGTTTGCTGTTGCCATTCTTTCACGGAATCCGTGTTTATTGTTTCTTTTCCTAACAGAAGGTTGGAATGTCCTTTTCATTGCTTAGTGTATTTTGCGTTATTATTTTTATTCTGAGTTTGGGACTGCAAAATTAGATATTTTTTTCTGAACTGCAAAATGTTGATAACTTTTTCTTTCATAAAAGAAAAAACTAAACTTCCTTTTATAGAAAGTGATCCGTTTTTATCGATATTTATACAGAATATTTGAAATATACCGTTAGTTATTTATAATTACCACATATAGTGTCTCTGACTAAAAAGCAAATATCGGTATATTATGAACGTATACCCATTTTAAATCTTGTTTGGTAAATTATAAACAGTATCCAAAAAGCCGGATCTATTGTGAAGCGTATTTAAATAATCGGTTATAGTATCCTGATAATCGGCCAAATAATCAGGATGTAATTTTGTTGTAACCAAAGTTATCAAACGTTTTACAATTTGTACAACTTTTGAATCAAAGGCAGTGAAACAAGTTCCAAAAACACTTTCATCAATAGAAAACGGAACAGCTAAAACATACAAAATCAGATCTGTTTCAAGCACCTTATTTTTTGAAACTTTTGTAAATTCATTGACCCGCTTCATTGCCACTGTCAACATATTCGCAAGCCGGATTTGCTCAACTTGTCCTTTATATCGTTTTATGAATAAAACATCCAGATCCGCTTTTGCTTTTTCAAAAAGTTCTTTTTCGCCGGTTTCCTTCTCCAAATAATTTATAATAATGAAATTTAAGATGGATTGTTCCTTTGATGCACTTTTTAGTACTATCTCTTCCAGTTCTTTACGTGAAAGATTCTTAATTACTTCTTTTATATCCGCAGGTAATCGAGGCATAATTTAATAATTAAACCAGTTAATACATGGACTATTTTTATAATTCGCGTAACTATCAATCATATGACAGGTTTTTCACCACTGTTTTCAGGTACAGTTGCACTCCTTCTGAAAATTCAACCAAGCTTGAAGTACCTTGTTGACATATCAAGTCAAATTCTGTATAGGGGATTAAATTATCACTTAATCTGATTTCATTTACTTTTACACTATTAATCCGGGTCTCCGCTTAGTTCAGACCTAAACTATCCAATAGCGCTAAAAAAATTGATTAAAAGCAAAGTCATCCTTTAATTTCCAGAGCCTCTCAGATTGAATTTTATAATTTAATCAGGCTAAAAGCTCAATCCGATTTTCCTCAACGTCAAGCACAACACTTTCAAAATAACCATCTCCACTTGTACGAGGTTCACCCACAATTCTAAATCCATCAGAACGGAGTGTCTCGGTCAGAGTAAGGACAGCATCTTTTGAACCCAGTTTAAAAGCAATGTGAGTTATTCCTAATCGTTCTTCAGTCGCCAATGATTTATCCAATGATTGATTTCTCATTAGTTCTAATTGCGCTCCACTTTCAAAACTAATAAAATAGGACTCAAACCCTTTAATTGGATTTGTGTATTTTTTGTTGCTTTCTCCCTTGAAATATCTGGTATAGAAGTTTTTCATTGCTTCTAAGTCATTTGTCCATATGGCAATATGTGCAATATTCATTGTTATTATTTTTAATCAAATGAATAATTTTTAATTTCTAATGAATCGTACTGTGAGTTCATCTGTTTTTTCCTAAATTAATTTTTCATTGAAGTTTTATTTTAGAAATCCCACTTTTTAAATCATCCAATCATTGTTGAGCTAATTGCATAGTTTTTTTTGTAAGGAGTACCTTATCTGGAGTCTAAAACCTGATTATTATATCTATCCAATGATTTAAGGATAATATTACCCGGCATGTTTCATTTAAAGAAACGTTCAATGCTCATATTTTTGTAAATTATTCAAGAACTGTTCAAGAATGCAGGGTTCGACAGTATTATTGTCACCATTAGCTTCAAACGAATCAGCAGAATATTCGGCTACTCTTTCACCTTTTTCATTTTTAACTATTAGTTTACCAAAACTATCCTTTACGAAGCTGACAACAACATGCCCAATCCCATCTTTCACAACGTGATTCCCGAAAATATCTTTTTCAAAAGATGCAATGGTCTGACCACTCCCATTTTTTATAACCGTATTCCCGAAAATATCTTTCTCATAACTGTTGATGGTCCTACCATTCCCATCTTTTACAACTGTATTCCCAAAAATATCTTTCTCATAACTTATGATGGTCTGACCATTCCCATCTTTTACAACTCTATTCCCAAAAATATCTTTCTCATAACTTTTGACGGTCTGACCATTTCCATCTTTTACTACCGTATTCCCGAAAATATCTTTTTCATAACTTTTGATGGTCCGACCATTTCCATCTTTTATAACTCTATTCCCAAAAATATCTTTCTCATAACTTTTAATAGTCTGACCATTTCCATCTTTTACAACCGTATTCCCAAAAATATCTTTTTCATAACTTTTGACGGTCTGACCATTCCCATCTTTTACAACCGTATTCCCGAAAATATCTTTCTCATAACTTGCAATTGTCTGACCATTTCCATCTTTTACAACCGTGTTTCCAAATATATCCCTGGAAATAACCTTGATTTTATTTCCTGACTGATCCTTTACAATGGTATCGCCCATTATGTCAACGGAGTACGAAAGATGTGTTGAATTTGTCTGGCTATAAACTGCCGAAGCAACCAACAGAATGGCACATACTAAAATAAGTTTTCTCATACCGGAATAATTGATTAAATACTTTTGACATTTTTATTTCCTCAGAACACGACTTTCAAACCATCAAAACTTCAAATGTGTAGCATCATTTTTCATCCGGATTTATTCACATGCACCCACCGGATAGTTCTTATCGAACCGGAGACTTCCGACACAGATCGGGACAAATGAACTGAAAGCCCATGCATGTTAGATATGATCAGGTTCAACAGGTATTACTTCTATGCATTCTACAAAATTTATGCCACTACCATATAATTCATATCAGAGATAACCGTAGTGATCACAATTCCGGGAGTTGGTTATCAATGGATGCTCTTTTTAGTCTGGATATCAATTGCATTTTGCTGATATCTCCTTGCTTTAAGAAGCGGATTCCTGGTCGTAAAAATGAAAGAAGGGTAACATAAAGCCACCCTTCTTTTTATCCTTTCAGTGTAAGTATCCGGATTAACTATAAGTCAACCGGTTACTCCCCGTATCAAAATTCGAATTTCTCGACTTTGATAGTTGTCAACTCTTTCAGAATTGCAATATTTTTAATGAAAGAAGGCTGCTTTTCGTGAATTGATAAAGCTTCGCTGTCTTTCCATGTCTCGCAAATCATCAATACATTGGAACGCGTAGCACTTTCAAACACATCATACGCAATACAGCCATTTTCGATCACTGAAGCAGCGGTCAACTCTTTAGCAGCATCCAATACCTTGGTGCGATTTGCATCTTCTACCCAAACAAATACATTTAATCGAATCATAATCGTTTTTTTTATTTTGTGTGATACAAAAATAAGAATTTTTTGTGCTAAAACCTAATAACTGAGTATTCTGGTACAAAGTGTACAACCAATCTGATTCAAAGTGTACAACGATTCTGATTGAAAGTGTACAACTTTAGGTGATTAAAAATCACGAAAAATGTTACTGACATTCTGACGCAAAGTGTACAACTTTGTATGATAATAAAGGTAAATCCTTTTGTGGAGTGGGTATAATATTGACCTTTGTGTTAAATAAAAACACAAAGTAGAATGTCAAACAAACCCACTATTATGTTGCGACTAAAAAGAGTTTTACAATTATTGATAAATGGCGAGAGCAAATCTGCTATTTCACGAAAAGTTCCGATTCACCGATCAATATTGGATAAGTACATATCCATTTTTGATCAAAGCCTCAAAAGTTACGACGAGCTTCTGATTCTTTCTGACCTGAATCTTGAAAAGATTATAAATCCAGTCAAAGACATTCGTGAAAACGAGCGACTTTCCTGCTTACAAGAATTGATTCCATCCTATACTCAGGAGCTCTCTAAAGTCGGTGTAACTCTCAAACTCCTATGGGAGGAGTATATTGAGCAACAACCCAATGGCTACTGTTATGCTCAGTTTTGTACATACTTTGTTGAGTATCGAAAACGCCATAGTGCAACCATGCACTTCGATCACATTGCAGGTGAAAAGTTGGAGGTGGACTTTGCAGGTTCCAAACTATCTTATGTAAATCCTTTTAGCGGTGAAATCATTTACTGCCCGGTACTGGTGTGCACCCTTCCATTTAGCGGATATACTTACTTAGAGGCACTTATCGATGCCAAACAAGAAAGTTTATTTCTGGCTTTAGGTCGTTGCCTATTATTTTTTGGAGGGGTAACACGGAATGTCAAGAGTGATAATATGCTGCAATTTATTACTAAAAACTCTCGGTACGAGTTCACCTTTCCAGTATTAGCCGAGCAGTGGTCACTGCATTATAATACAGCCCTGGCTGCAACTCGTCCACGTAAACCCAAGGATAAGCCTACGGTAGAGAATTCAGTTTATCATTCTTACCTGCGTATATTTGCTCCTTTACGTAAACAAGAGTTCCACTCGCTTGAAGAGCTAAATGAAGGGATTCTCGAACAGTTGGACAAACATAACGATGCCAGTTTCCAAAAGAAGCCCGGTAGCCGTACCACGCTTTTTCTACTGCACGAAAAACCAACACTGGGTGCACTGCCAAAGGATACATTTTCAATTAAACATACCGTAAGCGCCAAAGTACAAAAGAACTACCACATAATACTGGGTGAAGACAATCATCAATACAGTGTCCCATTCACGCATATAGGCAAGCAAACCCGTGTTGTGTACGACCATGACGAAGTGGAGATCTTTATTGGTTTAAAACGCATTGCTTTACACAAAAGAAATACAAGAGAACTCGGTTATACTACTTTGACGGAACATATGCCCTCATCGCATCAGAAACAGACTGAAGCAGCCGGTTGGAATGCAGATTTTTTTCTTGAGTATGCGCAATCAATTGGCCCTAACACAACCATCTTCTATTCTAAGTTAATGGACAATAGCCATTTTGTTGAACAAACTTATAAGGCTTGTATGGGGATCAAATTCTTAGGAACTAGATATGGAATCGACCGCTTAGAATCAGCCTGTGGCAGGGCGATTATGGGTAAAATATCATATGGATCACTTAAAAAGATACTGGATAAAAGATTGGATATGATACCACTTCCAGAATCAATGGAACTTCCTTTTGAAATAAAACATGATAATATTAGAGGTCCCGAGACCTATTTTTAAATAGCAATATAACAATAAACTACATGAGAATATGGATATGTAAAATTCAATAAAAATAGAAGTGTATCGGCGGATTAAAACGAGAATAACATTTTTTTCGGGCTCGGTGGGACGGCCCCAAAAAGTTATTTCCCGTTTTAACCGAATAAACTGCAACATAAAGAGTGATTTAAAACCAATAATATCAACAACTAATTATTAAAAGAACAATTATGAACACGCAAGAAACATTATTACAGTTAGAAAAGCTCAAACTTCATGGGATGAGCAAAGCCTATCAAGGTATTTTGGCAATGCCGGTACAAGAACAACCATCCCTGCATCAATTTATGGCACGAATGACTCAAGCTGAACTTCTGGAAAGAGACCGAAAACGAAGTGAAGCTAATATAAAACAAAGTAAAATGAGATATAATGCTGTTTTGGAACAAGTTGAATGCACTGCTACCAGAAACATAAACCGGGATCATTTGGAAACTTTGGCTGATTGCAGTTATATTTACAGAGGTGAAAATATCCTTATTACCGGGGCAACAGGATGTGGTAAAAGTTATTTGGCCTGTGCATTAGGTCGTCAGGCATGTGATTTTGGTTATAAAGTCTTGTATTTAGGCATGGTACGGTTTTTGGAAATGATTAATCAGTCTCATGTTGATGGAACATTTATCAAGCTAATAAACAGGATGGAAAAGATTGATGTACTTATATTGGACGACTTTGGTATCCAAAACATAAGTGCAAATCAAAGAATAGCACTTTTACAAATGCTCGAAGATCGTTATGCAACAAAATCTACTATCATTACTTCGCAACTTCCAGTTGCAAATTGGCATCAATATTTTAACTCTGCAACTACCGCCGATGCAATAATGGACAGATTGACAGCCAATGCGCATCGTTTTGAATTAAAAGGCGAATCTATGAGAAAAAAGAAATAAAAAATCATTACTTTTGAGACTTAATTTTTCCACTCCACAGTTGTACACTTT
>Ga0302262_10000720_pt1 | contig 14034 bp, 10 predicted proteins | sample II_Fen_E3_4_FD_194557 | JGI IMG/M metagenome (GOLD analysis project Ga0302262, IMG submission 194557) | Peat permafrost microbial communities from Stordalen Mire near Abisko, Sweden - II_Fen_E3_4 | ecosystem: Environmental > Terrestrial > Soil > Wetlands > Permafrost | place: Sweden: Abisko...
ACCCCGGGCACCAGCCCCGCGCCGGTCTCCACCAGCCGGGCCAGTTCCGTGCGCAGCGCAAAGCCGGCATCCACCGCCGTGCGCCCGCCGACATAGGCTGACAGCCCGTCAGCGCCCTCCAAAGCGAACTGCTCGGCGCGAAACACCGCCTTGCCAAAGCTGGTCTGCCCGCGAGCGGAGAGGGACAAGCTCAAACCCTGCCCCATGGCCCAGCCTGCGCGGGCGCTGGCGCTCAGCTTGTTGAAAGCATTGTCCGTGCCCTGCCGCGAAAAGGGCACGCCGCTGGCGGCGGCATCGCCGCTGGCGGCGGCATCGCCGCTGCTGATCGCGCCCAGCCCGCTCAGGCCCCGGCTAAATTGCGCGCTCAGCCCATAGCTGGCACTGCCGGGGCGGATCAGACTCCATGCCGCGCCGGGGCGCAGCACCATGTAGCGATCGTGGCTGATGGCCACATTGCCCAGCGTGATCGTGTTACGCTCGTCCATCTGCTCGATGGCCAGGGTCAGCCCGGCCTGCAAATCGCGCGTGCGGATCAGCGTCTCGCTGGCGCGCAGCGTCAGACGGTGCAGCTCGCCCAGCGTGGGCGGAGCGCCCGCCGCCGCCTCGGGCAGGGTGCGGGCAAAGGTCACCTCCGGGTTCAGGCTGAAGCGGCCATCGCCCAGCGGCAGGATGATCCCCCCGCCCAGCACCCGTTCGCGCGCCGAACCATTAAAAGCGTGGGTGAGATCATAATCCGACGCGGAAAAGCCATAGATCTGCTCGCCCAGCCCCAGCGCGGAATTGAGCGCCAGTTGCAGATTGAAACCCCAGCGCCCGAGCGAGGGATCGATCTGGTTATCCGCGCCAAAACTGCCCGACAGCAGGCGCTGGCGCCCTTCGAGCACGACGCGGGTGCCGCCAGTCTGAAGCCCACGCATCAGCGTCGAGCGCAAGGTCAGCCCCGGCGCATCGCCCGCGATCAGCAACGCCCGCTCGATCTGGCGCAGGGTGACATGGCGGCGGCCCTCCAGCCGGGCCGCCCGCGCGCGCACCGCATATCGTATCCGCGCGGGCAGGCCCGACACATCGACGCTCTCGATAAAGCCATCGGTGACCACCAGCCGCAGCGCGCCGCCATTGCGCAAATCCTGCGGCGGCACCAACACGCGCGCCAGCACATAGCCCGCCCGCGCATGGATCGCCTCGATCCGCGACGCGGCGGCGTAAATGTCTTTCAGGCTCACCTTGCGCCCGCGCAAGGCCTGCACCACCGCGTCGGTCTGCCCCGCCACCTCGGCAAAGCCGCCCTCCACGCGCACCTCGCCCAGCGTGATGCTCAGCCCCTCGGCCCCCACGGGGGCCTGCAAGGCGCCGGTTTCGGGGATCTCCACCCGCAGCCCGCCGTCGCGATGTTCCGGCGCAAGGCTGGGCGGCGTAACGGTAACCGGCGAAACAGCCTGGGCCTGGGCCTGCGCCGCCCCGGATGCCAGCACCGCGATCAGCGCAGTAACAAGCGTGGCAGGACAGGCGCGGGCATAGGTGCAGTGCGGCGCACGGCGTGAGCGCATCGAAGTTCCCCTGTTGGCTTTGCAGCGGGGAAGCGGCGCAGGCCGTAATGGCGCGCCCCTTCCCCAATATCCATGCTGCTGCCTAGGAGACTAAACCGTCGCTGTATGTCCGCCGATCGGGCTACAGACGATCGACGAGATGGCATTCCTGTAGGGTGGTTGGCGGCGCCATGCCTTGCGGCAAGAGTTTTGGCCAGCGCCGCGCGGGCCGGCCTATTTCCCAAGGCTCTTCGTTTGTAGCGCGGCCACCATCAAATCCTTGAACCGATCAGCGTCGATGTCATCAACGATCTCGACCTCGCGCTCCCCCAGATGCGGGCGGGTCGTATCGGACCAGACATGGGCACTGCCATAGTCCATGCCGTGGTCGACATCGACGCGCATATAAACCTTGGTGGCCTTGGTCATCAGCGTGGGATCGAGCAGAATCGCCGATGCCAGTTCGTCCCACAGCGGCAGGCCCTTGAGCGCGAAGCGATCATAATAGTCGGTCAGGGGCGTCTTGACCGCCACAATGCGCGCAAGAAAATCAGGTGTCAGGCGGACCTTGTTGGTAACAGTGGCAACGATCCGGATCTTTGGAAATCCGGCGGTGAGCACAATGTCCGCCGCCTCTGGGTCGAATTTAAAATTGAAATCATTGTAAAGGTTCGCGTCTTCCACCGCCTGCCGCATATTGACGTCGACCAGCCCGCCCATGATGACCAGTTCCTTCACATGGGCGGCAAAGGTCGGATCGAGGCGCACGGCCAGCGCAAGATTGGTCAGGGGTCCTGCCGCCACAATCGAAACCTCTCCCGGATGCGCCCGCACCTGATCGACGAGGAACATCGCGGCAGGGCCAGGGGCCGGTTTGCGCTGGGTCGGCCCCGATTGCATCGCTTGCACATCATCGGGGCCGATGGCGGAGTGACCGGCGCGTGGCTCGTTCCACGCGCCCTTCCACGCGAAGATGCCATAGCGCCGCTCCCAGGCATTGAGTTCGTCCCTAGTGCGCGAAAGCGGCGCATTGGCGCCAGCATAGACCGGAATATCGGTGCGGCCGACAATCTCGAGAAAGCGCAACGTGTGCATCACATCATCGGTCACATAACTGTCGCCCACGACGGTCGTAATACCAAGCACCTTCACCGCTGGGCTGGTGATCAGCGGAACCGCCTGAATGCCGCTGACGGGAACGCCGAAATCATTGTCAATGATCACCATCCGGGTCGCAGCCTGGGCATGAGCGGAAGCCGAAGCAGGCATGGCGACAAGGCAGGCCGTCATCATCATCGCCAGAAGTTTCATGGGATCAACCTATCCAAAGTGCTTCTAACGGCGAGCAAGGCCGCGAAAGGCCAGGCAATGATTTGTTCGCATCACGGGGCTATGAAATTGCGCCTTTCCACCCGAGCGCAGGCGCCAAGCCATAATCTCGCGCGGGCGATGCCGCAATGTCGCCAAACCGCGCATGGGTGGATCAGCTTTCCCCTTTGTCGCTCAAGGCCATCCTTGCCTCATGCCAATCCGACGCTTGGACCTTATCTATATCCTGCGGTACACAGGTTTTGGCAAAGGGAAATCAGGCATGATTCGTCATCACAAAAGCATATTTTTAGCCGTCGCAGCCTTATGTACTCCGGCTGCCGCACAGGTCCCGCCGTCTGACGCGATGGCGATGCATCATACCGAGGTCTGCGCCGCGCCCGCGCCCTTGCCTGCGCCGCTGGCAGGCTGGGCCGCCCCACATCTGACGATGAATGCCGCGCGCAAGGCGGGCCAGCTTGCCCATGCCACGCTCACCCTGGGGCAGGCCGCCGATGCCACCCTGCCCCACACGCCCGAGGTCGCCTATGTCGTGCAGCCACTCAAGCCCGGCGGCACGGTGAGTTATGGGGGGATTTTCGCCTTTGAAGTCCCCGCCGCCGGAACCTACCGCGTCGCGCTGGACTCGCATTCCTGGACCGATGTGATCGAGGATGGCGCCTCCCTCGCCTCGATCGCCCATGGCCATGGCCCGGCCTGCACGGGGGTGGCCAAGATGGTTGATTATACGCTCAAGCCGGGGCGCCATCTGTTGCAGATTTCCGCGCAGGGCGAGCCGAAACTGACGCTCATGGTCACGCGGCTGCCCTGATCATGCGCTGGTCGGCAAGCCTGCCGCTGCTGGCATCAGCGCTGACGTTGGCAGGAGCCACCGCCCCTTCCACAGGGCCGCTGCCTGCCGGTGTGGCGCCTCCGCCTGTCCCCGCCGACAATCCGATGCGCCCGGCCAAGGTCGCGCTGGGGCGGCGGCTGTTCTATGATGCCGATCTGTCGATCAATGGCACGCTGTCCTGCGCGACCTGCCATGACCAGCGGCAAGGCTTTGCCGACGGCGTGTCCGCCCATCCCGGCGCCCATGGCGATCCGGGGCTGCGCAATGTGCCCTCGCTGGTCAATGTGGCCTGGGTATCGCCGCTGACATGGGGCAATCCGGCGCTTATCACGCTGGAGGCGCAGGCGGCTGTGCCGATCATGGGAACCGACCCGGTCGAGATGGGCATGAAGGGGCACGAGGCCGAGATTGCCAGCCGCCTCGCGCCCAACCCCTGCTATCGCAAGCTGTTCCGCGCGGCCTTCCCGGAAACGGGCGGACGGATCGATCTGGCATCCGCCACCCGCGCCCTTGCCTCTTTCGAGCGCACCATCGTCAGTTTCGACACCGCATGGGACCGGGCGCAATCAGGCGGCGCCCCCTTGCCCGCCGCGGCGCAACGCGGCGAACTGCTGTTTCGCGGACAGGCTGGCTGTGCGTCCTGCCACGCGGGCAAGGCCTTTACCGATTTGCGCTTTCACCCTTTCGCCAACCATGGCGCCGACACCGGACTTGCCCGCGCGACCGGCCGGCCCGAAGACGCGAACCTGTTCCGCACGCCCTCGCTGCGCAATGTCGCCCTGACCGCGCCCTATCTCCACGATGGCAGCGCGCCAACCCTGGCCGAGGCGATGGCCCGGCACGGGAAGGCACTCAAATCCGAAGATGTCGCCGCGATTTCGGCCTTTCTGGAGGCCTTGACCGACCGTGCTATCACCGAAAATCCCCGGCTGTCCCTGCCCGGCCCCGCCTGCCGGATGGATTACTGAGGGCGTGCCGGGGAGGCGCCTCATCGCACCCCGGCACGCCACTATACCCGCTCAGAACCGCACCCCGACATGGCCGAACACCGTGCGCGGTGCGCCGGGATAAAGCGCGGCATTGGTGGTGCTGGTCTGTTGGTAGTAATTGGTGTTGATCGTGTCGATATAGCCCTTGTCGAACAGGTTCGTGACCGAGACCGAGAATTCGACCGTGCCCGGCTTCAGCGTCGTGAGCGTGTAGGTGGCGGTGAGATCGACCACGGCCCGGCCGCCAACCTGCTGGGTATTGGCGGTATCGACAAAACGGCTGCTCATGATCGCCACCAGCGGGGTCATGCTGAAGCTGCCTTGGCGCAGTGTGGCACCCAGCGTGGAAATCAGGCGCGGCGCATCGGGAAAGGTCAGGCCGTTGACCCGTGTGGCGGCCGTGGGGGTGTTGTTCACCGTCGGCAGATCGGCGCGGAACTTGTTGACGCCCCACGACACCGAACCGAACAGTTCCACGGCCTTCACCGGCGCCCAGTTCACCATCGCCTGTGCGCCATAGGCCCGGCTTTTCGCAACGTTCTGCGTGTAGGCCAGCCCCACGCCGGGGTCATAGGCCACCGGCCTGTCCTCGCTGTCGGCAAAATACAGCGTGGGCGAGAAGCTGCCATGCGGAAACTTCCATTGCAGCCCGGCGTCAACGGCGGTGGATGTCTCCGGCTTCAACTGGTGCCACACGGCATCGGCGGTGAGGCCTGCGGCGTTGAAGGCGGCGGCGCTCATCTGATAGGCGGGCCAGGCGTCGAAGCCGGGCGAGCCATAATTGCGACCGACGCTGACATGGCCGGACAGGTTGGGGCTGAAATCGAACTTCGCCGCGCCATAGGGCAGAAAGCGGTTCCAGTTTTCAGGGGTGGCGCTGCGCCAGGCAATGGTGCTGGTGGAGGTCGTCAGCGCCTGCGCATAGCTGACATCGCCCACCCCCATCGGATTGTAGAAGGTCAGCCCGGCCGCGTGTTGGTGGACATAGCGCGCACCAACATCGACTTGCAGCGTGCCAAACTTGCCAGTCGCCATGGCATAGACGCTGTCGATCGAATGATGGCCGACCGCCGCGCTCAGGATCGGCCAGCCCGACAGCATCAGCGAGCCATCGGCCTGCGGCATATACATTTTCCAGGCGGTCGGCGGCCCCGGTGGGCCGAACAACCCATGCCAGATCCCCGCGCGCAATTCAAAGGCCGAGACCCGCGTGGCAGCCTCGGCGACAACACCGTAGGAATCATGGTCGATCAACCATTCGCGCACCATGCCGCTCGCCATCCCGTCCCAGTACTGGCCGGTTTCCTTCATGTAATAGGGCTTGATCACGATGCGGCTGCCCGTGCCAAAGGCATAGCTGATGTCGCCCAGCACCAGCGTGTCCTCGAAATTCTGGTGGTTGTAGCCGTAATACTGCCAGCGCATCATGGCATTGGCGGGCAGAGTGGCGGCATAGTCGAGCGAGCGATTGGCATCGAGATTGCTGGCCTGCGCGAAACTCAGCGGCATATAGGAATACTGGCTGGATCGGACATAGGTGATGAGCAGATTGGCAGTCAGCCCGCCCGAGGCCAGCCCAAGCCCGCCGGTCACATTGAGGTTGCCATCGGGCGCGCGGCCAGAACCGCGCCATTTATTGGCCGTGGTCCATGATGCCGAACCAAAGGCCGAAACCCCGCCATGCTCGCCGCTGTCCAGCCGGGCAAAGCCGCGCATGAAACCATTCGCCCCGGTGGCGAGCTGGGCCTGCCCGCCCGTTGCGGCATGTGCCCAGTCGATCTGCATATCGGCAACGCCCGCCGAGGTGATGAAGGCCGGAGTATTGGGCGCAATCGGGCCTTGGGCCAGCGTCACGCCCGCCAGATTGCCCGAATCGACCAGAAACATCATGCCCGGCCCCGGATTAAGGCCGCTGATCGGCACGCCATCGAGCGTGCCAGCAGCGCCGTGGCTCGCCAGGTCGCCGCGCACGCGCAGGCCCTTGGTGCCGCCCGACAGGTTGACGAGGCCATAAGCATCGATAGCCCCCGCATCGACGCCGGGCAGCAGCGAAAGCGCGTGATAGATGTTCGCGCCGCCGGGTGATCCCTTCAGCGCGATGCCATCCTTGCCAATTTCATATAGGGTCGATGCGGTAGACTTCTCGCCGATGACCGTGGTCGCCTCGGCTGGTTTTATGCCGATGACAAGGATGCTGGCGGGGTTCTCATCGGTGCCGGCTTCCGCCGCGTGGGCGACCAGCGCGCTGCCCATCAGCAGGACGCAGGCGATGGAATGCAACCCCGCGCTGTGGCTGATATTTCCGCTGACCCCTGATTTTTTCCTCAACTTCGTCATGGTAGCCCCCTGTTTAACAACACCTGTTTTGCCAATTGATAGGGACGGCCCAGCATCGCACTTGACGCCATGCCTAAAAGTTCGACCGGATCTGGAAATCGAACGGCTGATAGGCCACCAGCCGGAGTGGATGATCATCACGCCGGGGCATGATGCAGCGCCATCCGCGCAAGGCCGTGATCGCGGCCGCGTCGAGGCGCGGATGCTCACTTGACCGGTGAACGCTGGCCTGAGCGACCCGCCCGTTTTCGTCGAGTTCGACGCGCAGGATCACCGTCCCCTCTTCGCCCACCCGGCGCGACAGGGCCGGATAATCGGGCGCGGGCCGGTCCGGGCACAGCAGTGACAGTTCGGAAGGCGGCGCGGTGGGCAGGGCCATCTGTGGTGGCTTGGGCGGCGAGGATGCCTGCGATGCTGGCGCTGGCACGGGCGAACCGTCGCTTTTCGCAGCAGGCGGCGCTTCTTCCGCACTTTCCGGTTCCACTTGAGTCCGGCGTAACGCCAAGCCCCGCGCGGCGGGATGCGGTTGCAGCGGACGCGGGGCTTTGGCTGTTGGCGCCACCTCCGGTGGCGCCAACAGCCGAACCTGCAACAGGACTTCTGGTGGCGGCGGGGAAACCCGCCCCATGTCACCCGGAAAGTAATAATGCACCAGCGCCCAGATCACGCTCACATGGAGCAGCCCCGTGAGCGTCACCGCGACAAAGCGGCTCGTCGCCGGAACATGGAGATAGCCCCCGGCACGCGATGGCGTGCCTTGTCCATCAAGCAGGCTGCGCAGGGCCGCCATGCTCAGCATGAGCCGGGGGTCGGGGTTTCCCGACATAGGCTGCCCCTGGCCTGCTGGATCTCCTGGTTGGACAGGGTGACAAATCCCTGTTCGCGCAGAATGGTCTGAGCCGCCGGGGCGAGCAGAAACCGGGCAAGCGGAAGGACTCGCGGATCATCGCGGGACGTGATGGTCAGGGCATAGTCGGCAATAGGCGCCGGCGGCGGCAAGGGGATCTTGCGGGTCGCGTCCCCGGCCTGCGCGGGTGGCCCGGAGCAATAGCCTATGATCACATCAAGCGAACCATCCGCCAGCCGTGTCTGGGCATCCGCAGGCTTGTCGCCCTTGGCTGGCGGCTTGCCCGACACAACGGTTGAACGCTGCGACAGCGATGCGAAGGCGCCGGGATGATGGAGGTCGAGCGCATGATACCACGCATTGGCATAGTCCCCGCCCGGATCGCTGCCGGGTGCGGATGTGCCGATGCGGGTTGCGGGCGCAAGAACGAAATTGACGATGGTCGCGGCATCGACATTCCGGTCAGCGCGGACCATGGCGCACAGGCGATTGTGGAGCAGCAGCACCGGGCTGCCGCCAAGCCCGGCCTGATGCACCGCCTCGGCATGGCTGGTGGCCGCCGGGACAAACAGATCAAACGGCCTGCCTGCGATGATCTGGTCGCGCAGCCATCCGGCGGGGCCGACCTCCAGCGCGACGGGCGCATCGCCATGATCCGTCTCCCACAGGGCGATGATCCGCTGCAAGGCTCCGCGCAGGCTGCCCGCCGCCACCAGCCGGATGGGGGTAGCCAGTGTCGGCGGTGCTGGAGTTGGCCCGGCGAAGGCTGGCGCGCCCATGACCATCGTCAGGCCCATCAGCGTTGCCGCCAGCGCCGCGCGGCGTGGCCCTTGGCTGCTACGCCCGCTCATAGCGACCCCAGGAAGGCTAAAAGCTGGTCGCGCCCGGCCTTGGGCAGCGCGGCATAGTGATCACGCGCGGCTTGCGCTTGCCCGCCGTGCCACAGCACCGCCTCCTCCAGATTGCGCGCCCGTCCGTCGTGGAGATACTGACTGTGGCCATTCACTTGCGGAACAAGGCCGATGCCCCAAAGCGGCGTGGTGCGCCATTCACGGCCCGAGGCCGCGAAATCGGGCCGGTTGTCGGCAAGCCCCTCGCCCATGTCATGCAGCAACAGGTCCGAATAAGGCGCAATGTCGCGCGCGGTAAGGTCAGGATGGAGCGGATGATCGGCGGTACGCAGGCTTGGCGCATGGCAGGCCGCGCAACCGATCGCGGCAAACAGACCCTCGCCGGAGCGGACCGCGGGTTGGTCGATATTTCGCCGGGGCGGAGGCGCGACATGGGCGATGAAATAGGTGATATCGTCGAGCCGATGGCCGCTCAATTCAGGCGTGGTGGTCAGCACCGCCAGCTTGCGGCAGGCCTCCTGCCGCTCGGCGCATTGGGCCTGGGTGAACAGCGACGAGGTGACCCCCATGTCGCCCAGAAACGCTTCGGCGATCTGCTGGCGCAGGGTCGGGCTGTTGGCCTTCCACCCAAACCGCCCGATCGCCATCTTGCCAGAGGCCACGTCCCAGACCGAATTAAGGCGGCCCCCGGCACCATGGACCTGTTCATCCTTGGCCAATTGGCGAAGTGTTGCCTCGGGCACGGCTTCCAGCAGGCCCAGGCCATACACCGGCTGTCCCACGCGCGGCGAGGCCAGCGTGCCGGCAATTGGGCCATAGGCAAGGTCGGTGAACCCCAGCACCGGCTTGCGCAGGGCGACATGGGTGCCATCGGCAAAGCCGAAGGGCACGTCCTGCCAATGGATGATCTCACGGCCTTCACCAGCAAGGCCCGGTGCGCCTTCTTCATTCAACTGGGTGCCATAGGTCGGATGGGCCTTGGGGCCGCCATGCTCATCATGGCCGGGCACCGACAGGCGCACCAGCATGGAAAGCATACGCTCGTCGGGCGCGTTGGGTGAATGGCCCCGGCCATTGCGCTGGTGGCAGGACACACAGGACAAGCGGTTGAACAATGGCCCCAGCCCGGAAACGGTGCCCCCCTCGGGCGGAAAGGCCCAGCTTTGCAGGAATTCCACCCTGCCGCGCTGGTAGGTTTCGGCGCCCTCGGCACTTATGCCGGGAAGCGGTTGGGAAAAGGCCTCGCGCGGTGAAACGCCGCCTTCCGCCGCAAGAAGCCCGGAAGACAGGGCCAATCCCCCGGCGAGGGCGAGCCAAACCCGCCTCATGCCCCGGCCTCCCGCAACAGCCGGTCGGCCGTCTGGCGCTGCTGCCGGGCCGCTTGCTGCCACGCCGCGATCAGTGGCACGGCGGCTTCGGGCGGCCCATTGACGGTGCCGGGCGCTTCGCCATTCGAAAATGCCCGTGCGAAATTGGCCGGGTTGATCGTCGATGGCTCACCGCCGGGTGCCTGCCCTGCTGGAAGTGGCGCGGCGCTGTCCCCTGAGCGTCTCGATGGAGGAACGGCGCCGGCCCCACCCCCTCCCGGCCTGCGCCGGAAAGCTTGGCGAACGGAATCGGAATTGGCGTCCTTGTCGGAAAGCGGAACAGCTTCGAGCGCCGCCCTAGCCTGCGCAGGCTTTGGCGAACCGCCCCGCGCCTCGGCTGCGTGCAGGCGTTGCCAAAGGGCCTTGAGGTCGGCCTGATCGGCGGTCAGCGCGCCAAACAACGCGGACACCACCGGCCCGCGCGCGCCACCCGCGCCAAAGCGGCACGTGAACTGGCCTTCGCGCTCGGCGGCAAAGGGGTTGAACTGATCCGGCCCCTGTGCGGCATAAACGTCGGGGCGGATCGGCAGGCGCGGCAGATCGGTGCGAAATTGCAGCGACTGGCCGGGGGCCGAAAGCAGGTATCGGGCAAAGGTCCGCCCGCCCTCCGCCTCGGCGGCGGCCTTGAACAGGCCGACATAGCCGGTGGCAAGGATGCCGCCATGCGCAGGGTACGTCCAACTGACCGGTTGGCGGATACGCTGCTCAGCGCTGGGTTCGATATCGACAGCCAGACCCACCGGCAGCGCGCCGCTGCTGACCTCATGCCCGATGCGGTCAGGCAGTATCCGCGCATTGCCGGCAAGCGCCGAGAGCCTGGCCCAGCCTTCGGCCCAGCCATAGGATTGCAGCACCATCTCGATCAGCATCGTGCCAAAGCGCAGCTTTGACGGATCGGGCATGGCCAGCCTGTCTATATAGGCCGGGCGGCACAACACGTCCCAATCGGTGGGCGCGGGCAGGCCTTGTGCGGCAATGGCAGCGCGGTTCGTCATGAAGGCAAAGGCGGTGACTTGCGTCGCCCGGCAATAATCGCCTTCGCCCGCCAGCAAGGCTCCCCCCAGCGAATCCGGCAGTCCCGCCGTATCCAGCCCCAGGGGCTGCATGTAATCCTCGCGCGCCAAATCGGCGAGATGGTTGTGCGGGGCGGCCTGCCACCACACATCCGCGCTGGCCCCGCCACGCCGGACAAAGGCCATGGCATCAGGTGGCATCATCCAGATGAACTTCAGCCGGTAGGCTGGCTGGGCACGCTCAAAGGCGTCCTCGAAAAGCGACAGCGTGTCATCATTATGGTTGGTCAGCACCGTGATCGGTTTGCGCGAGGCGGTAATCGCCGCGCCCGAACGCGACGCGATCGCGGCCAGGCCAGCAACGCCGAGACCTTTCAGAACAGCGCGGCGCGGCTGCCTGATCGCGAGCGGCTTTGCAGCCATGGCCAGTGTATCGAGTATCATGAGGGACCTCCCGCTCCGTTCCGTTCAGATGGTCGCCGTCAGCGACAGACCCAGAGTCCTGCCACGGTCTCGGTAATAGCCGGTCGTGTAGCGGGTGACGTAACGCACATCACCGAGGTTGCGGGCGTAGATCTGCGCGGTCAGCAGGCGGCAAGCGATCACGAAATCATACGATGTGTTGGCGTTGCGGCGGCAGATTGGCTTCGATGGCCGCCTTCCACCCAGTCCTGCTTTTCCGGCAGCAGGGTCACCCCCGCAAGCGCCGTCAGACCGAAATTGCTGGTCGTGCCCTCGTTGCTATGAAAATAGCGGGCGTTAAGCGCGAATTTCGGGCTAATCCGCCAACGGGCGCCGCCGGTATAGATGATCGCGGGAGCCAGATCGGTGTTCGAATCCGCCGACAGCGCGGTGGCGCGGGTCGCCGAATAGTCGATATGCTTCTGGTCGCGGCGAAATCCGGCATCGATTGTTACCGCGTTCTTCCACAGGCTTTGCTCGACACTGGCCGACCAGCCCGACACCCGGGTTTTCCAGTTGTTGTAATTGTTCGAAAGGTTGGGGCCGAAGCCTTCGTCACTGGTTACCTGATGGTCCAACTGGACCAATGTGCCGCCAAACTGCTCATTATGGCGAAGGCTGAAACCACCGTTCCTTTCACGAAAATCGCGCGTGGTGACAGTGGCATTGGCGAAACTTGCGTCAATCTCGTGCTGGTTGTATTTGGTGTCGAAGAACTGAACGATGGTGGTCTGGTGCGCGGTCCAGGCATAGGTCGCATCGGCGGAAATGACCGAGGTTTTGATCGGATCATAATACCACTCTGATGGATCCAGCGCGCCGGTCACAGTAACACCGCGCTGCATGTCGAACTTGCCGCTATCGACATAGACCATCCCATTGGCGGACAGTTTGCCAAGGGAGAAGCCTCCGCTACCCATGATCGAGCGGCCATTTTCTGCGTCAAAGGTCTGGTCATTGCTGGGTCTGGCCATGCGCGAAAGCGACAAGGCGACGTAAGCATGATCGCCCTTGGGCTTGCCAAAGGTCTTTGCGAGATAGGCGCTCTGGCCGTTGGCGACCGGCTCGCTAGGAGATTGCTCGGCAAAGGTTGACACGATCGCTTGAGTTTCGCTCGGACGCTTGGTGCGAATGATGACGAAGGCGCTGCTGATGCCGGAACCTGAGGCGGAAGAGCCGATCGGAATGGAGGGTCCAATCGCCAGCGCGGTGGAGCCGCGCACGATCTGGATTTCCTCGATCGCGCCCAGCGGGATGTTTTGCAGGATGCGGTTTGACGTGGTGGGCAGGATCGCGTCGTCGATGATGAAGGTGACGTTGCCCCCGCCGCGCTCGTTGACAAAGAACGGACTCTTGCGCCCCTGATAGGTCACGTCGATACCCGCTGCCTTGGTCAACAGATCGAACACATCCTTGGGCGCCAGGTTCTGGATGTCCTCCTGCGTGAATATTTCCACGCCGAACTGCCCGGTCTTCTCGACGCGATAGGGGTTCCTGGGACTGTCGGGCCGCATCTCCTCGGGAAGCTTGTCCGAGACGATCTTTACGGGGTCGAGGTTGACGTCCTGTGCGCGGGCTTGCGCCGACATTGCCAGGCCAGCCGCGACAGCGATCATCGAACATGCGGGGAATTTCGTACAAAATATTGAACAATCACGTTTATTGAACAGATTCATCGCCCACATATCTAAAAACCCCCTGATTGCTTCCCCGCCTTCGAATCTTATCTGTATCTAGTCGTATATAGAATTAGGCGAAGCTCAAACGACAAAATGCTGCGCCGCAAAATTGTCGGATTTGCGACAAGGAAATGAACTGTAGGCGCCTGGGTCACACGATTGCTCACCCGCCCGATCCACGGGTTGCGGCGCACCATTGGCACGTCTAGACTTTGTCGCGACTCTGGAGTTTTTTACTCTGCGGAAAAGCTGCGGGCAGCGCCAAGCCATCGTTTTATACGGGCGCATTGGGTAACGGGTACCAACAGCCAAGGAAAAGGGGATACCATGCGTTCCACGGCAACTGAGCTTGAAGCGCTGTTGATGCAGCGATCGCTTACTGATGAGCAGTTGCTGGCGGCGGCGGACAAGGCCGAGGATTTCCGCATCCTGCCCGATGCCACCGTGATCAAGGTGGGCGGGCAAAGCCTCATCGATCGCGGCCGCGAGGCCGTCTATCCGCTGGTGGAAGAGATCGTGGCCGCCCGCAAGGCGCACAAGATGCTGATCGGCACCGGGGCAGGCACCCGCGCGCGCCATCTTTATTCGATCGCGGCGGGGCTGAACCTGCCAGCCGGGATGCTCGCGCAACTGGGCGCGGGCGTGGCCGAACAGAACGCGGCGATGCTGGGGCAATTGCTGGCCCAGCATGGCATTTCGCATGTGACGGCGGCGGGCCTGTCGGCGGTGCCGCTCTATCTGGCCGATGTCCATGCGGTGGTGTTCAGCGGTATGCCCCCCTATGGGCTGTGGATCCGCCCCT
>Ga0302262_10000722_pt1 | contig 14032 bp, 10 predicted proteins | sample II_Fen_E3_4_FD_194557 | JGI IMG/M metagenome (GOLD analysis project Ga0302262, IMG submission 194557) | Peat permafrost microbial communities from Stordalen Mire near Abisko, Sweden - II_Fen_E3_4 | ecosystem: Environmental > Terrestrial > Soil > Wetlands > Permafrost | place: Sweden: Abisko...
AACCGCACCAGGCCGCGACTTCTCATGACTTGTCAACCGAGACATTCACGGCGCACGCCTCATCTTCCTCGCGTGCGCGGGCGTCGCAGCTTTGCCCTTGCGCCAGCCCCCACGTGGGGGTGACCGAGTCTCGCGGGGCCCGCTACCGTTTGAGCCGCCTCCGCTGCCATCGTTCACCGACGTTGGTGGAGATCGCCGGATTGCCTCGCCACCGCGGCGCAAAGGCGCCGTCCGGCCGCCGGCCGCTCCTGTTGGCGACCCGACGATCGGCGCGCCCGGGCGATCGTCGAGTTCCGGATCCACGCGGGGCGACGCCGATCGCCCCTCACGCTCGTCGCCGCGAGCGACATCGGGCTTCGCCACGGTGACGAGATTCGCGGGCTGACAGCGCCGCAGCGCCTCGCGGGCGAGCTGCTCCACCGGCGCGTCCGCCCCCACGTGGGGGCGCGCCGCCTTCACCGCCGCACTCGCCTCGGCGGAGTTGTAGCCAGCCTTCTCCAGCGCGCTCTTCACTTGCTCGTCGAGCGTGCCCACCTTGTCCGGATCTGCGGCCGGCGCCTCGCCCGTGACATCGGCCGCCGCGGCGCGATCTGACGGCGGATCGCCACACCCATCCGAAGCGACCCGCCCTTCGCGCTCCGCCGACACATCGTGGTGCGGCGGCGGCGGCCGGTTCGGCCACGCAAACTCGAGCGCATCGGGAGCCGTTCCCCGGATGACCAGCGCACCCTCATGGAGCTGCTGATGGTGACCACTGCAGACGAGGGTGAGGTTCGATAGAGCGTGCGTTCCGCCGCGCTGCCGGTACTCGACATGATGTAGCTCGAGGTTTCGCGCCGAACGGCACCCCGGCACGGTGCAACCGTAGTGATCGCGAGCGAACACCTGGCGCCGCAGTCTCGCCGTCACCGTCGCGGTGACACGAGCGGGCGGGTCGTCGGACAGAGATCCGAGCCACTCGGCATCGCAGCCTGCGCGTTCGATGACCTCCGGCCCGACCTCGACGTCGCGCCCAGCGGCGTTCTGCCACCCTCGGCCGCAGGACTCGCACGTCGTGAACGCAATCTGATGCGCCGGCCGCTCGGTCGCGTCGCTACCTTCGAGCGCCCGGCGGCACAACACCTCGATGAACGCGCTGTCGTCGAGCCTTCCACCGTGCTCGTCGGCGAGCGCATGCTGCGCCTGCCGGAACATCGCAAACGCGGACGGCACCAGCTCCAGACGTAGCACGCGCGTCACGATCTCGGGATCCGGAGGATCGTCCGGACCATCGCCCTGCCGCTTGCCCGATACCAGCGCTTCGATCTGCCGCAGGTTCAGCCCACGCACCTTGGCGAGCCAGGCGCGCTCGGTGGCAAGCGTTGCGACCCGCGTCAGCTCGCGAACCGCCGAGTACGGCAATGCGCCTTCGCCCAGGCTCGCCTCTGTGAGCGGGAGCTTGGCCAGCGCATGCGCGACGCGAAGTCGCTCGATACCGACCTGCGGACCGTAGCCGAGTTCGCGCTCCAGGTACTCGTTCATGTGCACGTAGCCAAACCGCTCCCAGAGCCGGGTCCGGTCTGCCTCCCGCAGACACCGGGCCTCTTCTGCGTCGAGCGTCGCTCGTCGCTTCGCGATGCCGCGAAGCTGATCATGCAACCGCTGCCAGTGATGCTGCGATTCGGTCACCATCATTCATCTCCCGATACACACTCGCACTACGTCATACACCCACACCCTGACATGTCCAGCGATTCTCCTCATGTCCGGTAGCCGGACACAAAATTCGACATCTCCGCGCGCAGACGCGTCCGGAGCGGCCATGTCCGGATCCCGGACAACAAGCCCCGGACCTGTGAGCGACCTGGATATCTGGATATGGGTGCAGATCAGCTGACATCGGGAATGAAAGCCACGATCAATTCCCCCCGCGGGATCGTGATCATTGAACGCGGGTCTTGCCTCGAAGTCGAGCGGTGCTCGTCGCCGCTCGCAGTAGATCGAAATCGCTGAGGGTGGATCTGAGCGCGGCGGCACCCTCTGGATCGAGGCGATCGCAGCGCCTCGCCGAGGCGACGCATCCCTTGCATGTCCGGGTTCCTGCGTCCGGGCCCGCGCCCCCCCCACGAGGGGGCCCGGACTGCCTCGTGCGTCAGCGCGTCGACGGACGCGCCGCCGCCACCACCGCAACAGCGGCGATCGCGGCGGGCGACGCGCGGTCCTCATCGAGCGCCTCGCCCCACCCCGCAACCCGGCGCTGCCAGTTCGGCCGCTGGAACGTCGTCCCCGGTACATTGTGCGGCACCGGATCGAGCGCGAGATCATCGAGCGCCACCAGCACCACCTCCGCCGGGCCCGCCGCCAGGTCCGCCGTGGCCGCGACCATCGCCCGCTCCACCTCGGTCAACACGTCATCGCCGACCCCCGGATGGGCGAACGCCAGCAGCGCCGTCCGCGAGCCGTCGCGTTCCGCGCGCTCCGCGGCTTCCTGCGCCTCGTTGATGAGACCGAGCTCGAGGCGATCATCGATATCGGCGCCGCGCCACCAGCCAGCGAACGTCGGCGTATCGTGGGTGTTGAGGCTCGCCACCGACGCTGCCGGCGCGGCACCCGGTGACTCGCCCGGCGTCGCGGGCAGGTACCACTGCCCGACATGCAACCTGAAGATCCCGTGCTTCGCCATCGCTGGCCGCACGACATCGGGCACCGTCCCGAGATCCTCGCCCACGAGCGCGCAGCGCGCCCGGCTCGACTCGAGCGCGAGCACCGCCAGTAGCTCGTCGTACTCGTACCGCACGTACACTCCGTCGGTCGCCGGGCGTCCGTGCGGTACGCTGTACAGCCGGAACAGCCCCATCACGTGGTCGACCCGCAGCATGCCCGATACCCGCATGTGGTGGCGGACGCAGCGGATGAAGTAGCGGTAGTGATCGCGGCGCAGCGCGGCGGGCGCCACCGGCGGCAAGCCCCAGTCTTGCCCGCCGAGGAACAGCGCATCCGGCGGTGCGCCCGTCGACAGCTCGGTGAGGAACAGCGAGCGATAGCGCCAGACATCGTAGGCATCGCCGTTCACGCCGACCGGCAGATCGAGATACAAGCTCACCGGGCCGCGCGCCAGCTGCTCGAGCTGCTGCTGCATCGCCCATTGTGACGCCGCGTGCGTTGTCACGCGAGCTGCGTCAGCGCCGAGCGCGATCGCCTCGGCGCGGCTGGTCACGATCGGCGCACCGTCGCGCCAGCTCGCCGGCCACCCGCGCCAGGCCTGCCGCGTGGTCTCACCGAACGCGCGAAACGCGGCGTAGTCGTACACCCCGGCAGCGGCGGCCCACGCGTCGATCTCCGCGCCCCGCGTCGCGAACAATCGCTCGGCCAGCGGATCGAGCGCGTGGCGGCGCCAGTGGTACTGGGTGCGGTAGTCGATCGGCGCGTCCGGCACGATCGGCGGCACCGCGGGCGTCGCCATCCCGAGCTCGCCGGCGAGCCGCCCGAGATCGAGATAGAGCTCGTTCCAGAACATCCGGCTCGCCGGCGAGTATGGCGAGAACGTGCACGGCTCGTCGAGGAACGCCGCGAGGATCGGCAGCGTCGCCACGTAGCTGCCACCGCGCGCGGCGACCTGCTCGAACAGCCGGCGCAGGGTCCCGAGATCGCCGGCCTGGCCGCTCGTCGGCCCGGCGATCCCGTACACCGGCGCGAACACGCCCCAGCGCCGCGGCCCCTTCCCCGGCCCGCCGTACGCTTGCTGCGGCGCCGCGATCGCCAACGCCTCGCCCGCCGCACCACCAGTGCGCCAGCGCACCAGGTGATACCCGAGCTCGCCATCGAGCGAGATCCGCGCCCGCCGTACGCAGCGTACCTGGCCGCCCGTGGCGGCGTGGCCCTCGGCCGGTAGGTCGAACAGCCGGCCCTGCCCGCGCACCGTGCCCCCAGCCTCGGTCTTGACCTCGACCTCCCAGACATCGTCGAACGCCGCCGGCACGGCGAACGGCACGATCAGCTCGCCGTCCCACGCCAACACGACCGGCGGCACGATCTCGGCCGCCCGCTTCGCCTCGAGCGCGGTCAGCGCGGCGGCCGCGTCATCGGCGCTCTCGAACGCGATCCCCAGATCGGGCGCCAGCGCTCGGATGGCGGCGACCAGCGATTCGTCGCTCGAGGCGACGGCGTCACCACGCCAGCTCTTGTACTCGGGATCGAGCCCAGCGGCGTTGGCCAGCTCGCGCAAAGCGGTCATGACATTCGCTTAGCTCAGCTGACGAGCTTCAGCCACCACCCGGGCATGATACCGAGCTCGAGAACCAACAACGGACACACCGCGATCACGAACAAGAGGCCACTCGACCGGGTCGGCGTGAACGGTTGGGTGGCCTCACGGAAGTACATCGCCGTCACGATCCGCAGGTAGTAGTAGATGCTGATCGCCGAGTTGATCACGCCGATGACCACGAGCCACAGCAGCTGGCCGTCGTGGGCCTCCATCGCCGCCTTGAAGATGTAGAACTTGCCGAAGAACCCACCGGTCGGCGGGATGCCACCGAACGACAGCAGCAGGATCGTCATCGCCAGCGCCACCGCCGGCTGCTGCGAGCCGAGCCCCGCCCAGTCGTCGACCAGCAGTCGCTCCCGGCCGCGCCCACCGACGTACGACACGATCGCGAAGGCGCCGAGCGTGGTGACACTGTAGCTGATCAGATAGTACACCAGGCTCGTGTTGGCGGTCGGTGCGCCCAGGCCGAGCGCACAGATCCCCACGAGCAGCACGCCGGCGTGCGACACCGACGAGTACGCCAGCATGCGCTTGATGTTGTCCTGGCGGACCGCCGTGATGTTGCCGATCGTGATGGTCAGCGCCGCGATCACGGCGAACGGGCTGACCCAGCCGAGGATGCCCTGCGGCACGACATCGCCGCCGAGCGCCGTGCCGAACACGCGGATCATCGCCGCGACCGCCGCGGCCTTGACCGCCGCGGCCATGAACGCGGTGACCGGCGTCGGCGCGCCTTCGTACGCGTCGGGCGCCCACATGTGGAACGGCACCGCGGCGACCTTGAAGCCGAACGCGATCACCAGCATGAAGCCACCGGCGACCACGAGGCCGGGGTTGTTGGTCTGGGTCAGCAGCGGTGCCATCTGCGCCAGCTTCGTGGTGCCGGCGGCGCCGTACAGCAGCGCCATCCCGTACATCAGAAAACCGGTCGCGAACGAGCCGATCAGGAAATACTTCATCGCGGCTTCGTTGCCGCGCCGCGACCTCCGCCGCATCGCGCACATCACGTAGACGCCGATCGACATCGTCTCGATGCCGAGAAACACCGTCACGAGGTTGGCCGCGTGCGCCAGCATCACCATGCCGGACGCCGACAGCAGCATCACGCCGTAGTACTCGCCGATCTGCCAGTCGTGCTCGCGCTGATGCGCGGGCGTGATCAGCGCGGTGAACCCGGTGGTCATCGCGAACAGCGCGGCGAGCACGTAGCCCGTGCGATCGGCGACCAGCATGTCGCCGAGCAGCGAGACCTTCGCGGCCGCGCCGTCACCGAGCTGGCGGTACAGGATCGCCGAGGCGATCGCCGACGCGAACGATCCCGCAGCCGCCAGGGTCGCGAGCCCCGAGCGATCGTCGCCGCGATAGAACGCCTCGGCGAGCACCAGCACCATGCCGACGACCGCGAGGATGAGATAAGGGACCAGGTAGCCCAGGTCCGCCGGATTGAAATTCATGGTGTGGCTCTCCTGGTCCCGGTGGCCGCGTCGCTTCCGGTGGCCCCGGCTGTCGTCCCGGCCCGCTCGGCGGCGGCGGTCGCGCTCCCCGCGGCGGCGCTTCCCGCGCTGCCGGCACCGGCCGGCGGCGCAGCCGATCCGGCACCGGCCGGCGGCACCGCCGATCCGGCACCGCTGCCCGCACTACCGCGGCCCGGAGCCGGAACCTGCTTGGGCTTGGCAGGGCTCTCGATCACCTTGCCGCTCGCATCGCAGGTGACCGAACCGTACGTGTGCGGCGGACCGTCGCACTCGGCGACCCGGCGCTTGAAGTCGTTCGAGAACTTTTGCACCGACGGCTCCATCGCGGCGAGCACCGCGCGCGGAAACAGCCCGAGCAGGAAGATGCCGACGATGAGCGGCAAGAACGTGGCGAGCTCGCGGCCGCTGAGGTCCGGCAGCCGGCCGTTCTTGGCCTTGTCGAGCTTGCCGAAGAATACCTTCTGAAACATCCAGAGCAGGTAGATCGCCCCGAGGACCACGCCGGTCGCGGCGAGCGCACCCAGGAGCCGCGGCGCCGGGAGGCTGTAGCCCGCGATCACCGGATCGCCGGACAGGAACGTCCCCATGATCGTCAGGAACTCGCCGACGAAGCCCGACAGCGCGGGCAACCCTGCCGAGCCCATCACGATGATGAGGTACAGCCCGGCGAAGATCGGCATCTGCTTCCAGATGCCGCCGTACTCGGCGAGCCGGCGCGTGTGCCGCCGTTCGTACAGAAACCCGATGCCGAGGAACAGGCCGCCCGTCGTGAGGCCGTGCGACAGCATCGCGAAGATCGATCCCGAAATGCCGTACGACGTCATCGCGAAGATACCGACCGCACAGAACCCGAGGTGCGAGACCGACGAGTAGGCGACCAGCTTCTTGACGTCGTCCTGGGCGAACGCGACGAGCGCTCCATAGATGATGCCGACCACCGCGAGGATCGCGATCGCCGGCCCCCACACCGCGGCGCCGTGCGGAAACAGCGGGATCGCGTAGCGTAGGAAGCCGTAGATCCCGAACTTCAGCAGCACGCCGGCCAGGATCACCGAGCCCGCGGTCGGCGCCTCGACGTGCGCGTCGGGCAGCCACGTGTGCAGCGGGAACAGCGGCACCTTGATCGCGAACGCCAGCGCGAACGCGGCGAAGCACCAGACCTGCGCGTGGTACGGCAGCGACACGCTGAGCAGCTTCTCGAGATCCGTCGTGTAGCCGCCCAGCGCGGCCCCCGCCTGGACGTAGAGATAGAAGATCGCCACCAGCATCAGCAGCGAGCCGACCATCGTGTAGACCACGAACTTGATCGACGCGTACAGCCGGCGCTGACCGCCCCAGATCCCGATCAGCAGGTACATCGGGATCAGCATCACCTCCCAGAACACGTAGAACAGAAAGACGTCGAGAGCGACGAACGCGCCGAGCATCCCGGTCTCGAGCACGAGCATCGCCGCGATGAACTCGCGGACGTTCTTCTCGATCGCCTTGCCGGTCCCGAGCAGCGTGAGCGGCATCAGGAACGTGGTCAGGATGACCAGGAACACCGAGATGCCATCGACGCCGGTCTTGAAGTGCGCGCCCAGGCCCGGGATCCACTCGACGTCGAACACGAGCTGGAACCCGGCCTCCTTCGGGTTGAAGTAGCTGAGGGTGAGCAGCGACACGAAGAACGTGATCAGCGTGACCGCCATCCCGATCCCGCGATGCAGCGTCGTCTCGGTCTTCGGCGTGCACATCACGAGGATGGCGCCGAGCACCGGCAGGCCGAGGATGAGCGGAAGCACGAACGAACCCAGCATGACTACTTCGCCCCCTTCGAGACGTTGAGGTCGATCGTCTTGGTGACCTTGACCTCTTTGCGCGTGATCGGGTCGGAGACCCACATCGTCACAGGTCCGCTGTAGCCGGACACGGTCACGTCGCGCTTGTCGAGCAACTCGCCCGGCTTGGCCGGATCCTTGTCTTTCTCACCGTCGCCGTCGAGATCCCAGTAGATCTTGGCGGTGGCGCCCTCGACGCCTTCGCCCGGCTCGGCGTGCAGCTCGAGCTGATTGCCGACCAGCTTGTACTCGAAGGTCGCCGCGTGGCGGCAGTCGCTGATATCGGTGACCAGGAACACCAGCGCCCCGCCGAACACGACGCCGACCAGGTAGCGCTGCACGTTGCCGTTCTGGAACCAGCGCGACATCCGGCCGAAGATGCCGATCACGAACGCCGAGCCGTTGACCGCCACGGTGTCGATCACGAACCGATCGACCACCTCGAACAGGCCGCGCGCGAGGACCTTGAACGGCCCGACGATGATCGCGTCGTAGACCTCGTCGAACCACAGCTTGTGCTTCGACGCGTTGTAGATCGGCCCGAGGCCGCCCTCGACGAGCTTGGCCACCGTCTTCGACGGGCCACGGCCGTAGAACAGGTACGCGCCGGCGATGCCCGACGCGCCGACGCCCAGCGCGATCGCCATCAGCACCACGGTCGTCAGATCGGAGCCGTGGCCCTCGATCGCCGTGCCTTCCGGGTTCCACTTCGCGGTCACCGCCGGCTCGAGCCAGCTCGCGAGGATGTGCGGCAGGTGAAGGTGCTCGAAGTGCGGCAGGCCGACGAACCCGATCACCGTGGCGAAGCCGGCGAGGATGATCAGCGGCACCGTCATCGTGAGCGGCGACTCGTGCGCGTGCTTCGCGGGCTCCGACCGGCCGTCACCGGCAAACACCAGGAAGTACAGCCGCCACATGTAGAAGGCAGTGCCGAGCGCCGCGATCAGGAGGCCCGCCCAGAGCAGCTTGCCGTACCAGGCGATCCAGCCGGGCGGCTCGACCCCGAACGCGCCGCCGAGGATCTCGTCCTTCGAGAAGAACCCGGCGAACGGGATGATGCCGGCGATCGCCAGGCACGAGATCAGGAAGGTGATGTGCGTCAGCGGCAGGCGCTTGCGCAGCCCGCCCATCGTCATGATGTCGCCTGGCGTCGCCGAGCCCTCGTGCTCCATCGCGTGCATGACCGAACCGGCGCCGAGGAACAGGCACGCCTTGAAGAACGCGTGGGTGCCGAGGTGGAAGATCGCCGCGGTCCAGTTGCCGGTGCCGGCCGCGACGAACATGAAGCCGAGCTGCGACACGGTCGAGTACGCCAGGACCTTCTTGAGGTCGGTCTGGGCGAACGCCATGAACGCCGCGGCGAGCGCGGTCAGGAGGCCCACCGTCGCGACCACGAACATCGCCGTGGTCGACGACGCGAACAGGAACGACAGCCGGCACACCATGTAGACGCCGGCGGTCACCATCGTGGCCGCGTGGATCAGCGCCGAGACCGGCGTCGGGCCGGCCATCGCGTCCGGCAGCCAGACGAACAGCGGCAGCTGCGCCGACTTGCCGCACGCGCCGATGAACAAGAAGATCGCGGCCGCCGCGGCGAGCCGGTCGCCGCCCCAGAACGCCTCGAGGTACGCCGGCCCGACGGCCGGGCTGCGTAGATTCGCGAAGTCGAGGCTTCCGAACTCCGGGCTCGCGCCGAACTTGGTCTTGGTCGCCCAGAACAAGAGGAACATGCCGAGGAGAAAGCAGAAGTCGCCGATCCGGTTGACGACGAACGCCTTGCGGCCGGCGGTCGCGAACGCCTCGTTCTCGTACCAGAACCCGATGAGCAGGAACGAGCACAGCCCCACGCCCTCCCAGCCGATGAACATGACGGGCATGTTCGCGGCGAGCACGAGGATCAGCATCGAGCCGGTGAACAGGTTGAGATAGCCGAAGAACGCGCTGTAGCGCGGATCGTGGGCCATGTACCCGGTCGAGTAGATATGGATCAGGGTGCCGACGAACGTGACGATCATGATCATCACGGCCGACAGCGTATCGAGCCGGAACGCGAGCTGCGACTTGAACGCACCGACCTCGATCCACGTGTAGAGGATCTGCGTGAACCCGGTGCCTGCGGTCTCGGGCTCGGCGCGGAACAGCGCCAGCAGCGGGCCGAACACGTGGGCGAACGCCACGACGCACGCCAACGCCACCGCGCCGATCGACACCGCGTAGACCGCCGACCGCGACATCCGCCGGCCGAACACCAGGTTGATGAACGCGCCGATCAGCGGCAACAGCGGAATCCACACCAGGGTGGAGGACTCCAGGAACGTATGGCTTGCTTGCTCCATGCTAGTGCCTGAGCGTGTTGAGGCGGTCGACCTCGACGTTGTGCCGGCCGCGGAACACGGCGACGACGATCGCGAGCCCCACCGACGCCTCGGCAGCGGCCACGGCGATCACGATGAGCGCGAAGGTGTGCGCCGAGATGTCGCCCCACATGCGCGAGAACGCGAGCAGCGTGACGTTGGCGGCGTTGAGCATCAGCTCGACGCTCATCAGGATGATCAGGGCGTTGCGCCGGACGAGCACGCCGACGACGCCGATCAAGAACAACACGGCCGCCAGCACCAGAAAGTGCGGGTAGCCGATGTTCCACAGGAGGTTGCTCATGCTGCACCTTCCGCGCGGGTCTTCGCAGGCGCGTCGTCTTCGGTGTGAAGCGGGCGGGCGATCGCGATGGCGCCGACCACCGCGAGCAAAAGCAGGATCGAGATCGCCTCGAACGGGAACAGCCCCGCGCCGAACAGGTCGGTGCCGACCGAGCGGACCGAGCCCCAGTCGTACGAACCCATCTGCACGCACGCGTGGTTTTGCCACTCGATGCATTGATCGACCGGCGGTGGCGCCGCGGCCGCCAGCTCGGCGTTGGGCGGCTCGACGCGGCCGAGCAGCCAGATCAGCCGGACCACCAGGTAGAGGATCGCCGCGCCGCCGAGGCCCTGACCGATCCGCCCGGTCGGGGCCACTGGCTCGTCCTCGGGGCGGTTCAGGATCATCACGACGAACACGAACAGCACCATGATCGCGCCGGCGTAGACCAGCATCTGCACCACGGCGAGGAACTGCGCGTACAGCATCATGTAGATCGCGGCGATGCCGAGGAAGCTGCCGACCATGCCCATGACGGCGGCGATCAGGTTCTTCCGGGTGATCACGAACACCGCGCCGCCGACCGACACGAGCGCGAAGATCCAGAACACCAGCGCCATCGCCTTGGTCGACGAGCCGCTCAGATCGGAGTGCGCGTAGTGCACGCTCAGCACCTTGCCGGTCGGCGCGACCTCGACGACCGCCGTGCGGCCATCGCTCAGCTGGGCCTGGGCGATGACCGACTCGACCGCGCCGGCGTTCGCCACGCCGTTCTCGAGGTGGGTAGGCGGCCTGGAGACGCGGCAGGTGATCGGCGTCTGGCCGGCCGTGGTCGCAGCCACCATGGGCCCCAGCGCGTTGCGCACGCCGAGCTCGATCTCGCGCGGACACGCCGCCGGGGGCGGGGCGTCGTCGGCCCGGGCGGACGCGCCGAGCGCGCCGATGCCCAGCACCGCGACCATGACGATCAGGATCCGACTCATGCCGCTCTCCCCGTCTTCGCGGTGAGCTTCGCCTCGAAATCCGCGCGGAACTTGGTGAGGAAGCCGAGCATCGGCCACGCCGCGGCATCGCCGAGCGCACAGATCGTATTGCCGGCGATGCCGTGCGCGATGCTGGCCATCAGGTCGAGGTCGTCGGGCTTGCCGTCGCCGCTGGCGACCCGGCGCGCGACCTTCTCGAGCCAGCCGGTGCCCTCGCGGCACGGCGTGCACTGGCCGCACGACTCGTGCGCGAAGAACTTCATGATCCGCCACAGCGCCCTGGGGATGTCGGTCTGGTCGTCCATCACGACGATCCCGCCCGACCCCGCCATCGTACGCAGCACGCGGCCACCGCCGAGATCGAACGTCTGGCCGGGCCGCACCATCACCGGCTTGATCCGCTCGTCGGTCTGCAGCGCGTCGAACTCGCACGGCACGTCGAGCTCGCTCGCGTCGAGCGGCGGCATCGATACCCCGCCGGGGATCACGGCCTTGACCTGGCGGCCCTTCCACACGCCGCCGCACACGTCGTTGATGATCTGGTTGAACGTGATGCCCATGGGCAGCTCGAACACGCCAGGCTTGTTGACGTGACCCGAGACGCAGACGATGCGGGTGCCGCCCGAGCGGCCCATGCCCAGGCCGTTGAACCAAGCGCCGCCCTTGTCGACGATGAACGGCACGTTCATCAGGGTCTCGACGTTGTTGACGATCGTCGGGTTGCCGAACAGGCCCTTGATCGCCGGGAACGGCGGCTTGAGCCGCGGCTGGCCGCGCAGGCCCTCGAGCGAGTTGAGCAGCGCGGTCTCCTCGCCGCAGATGTACGCGCCCGCGCCACGATGCACCGTCAGCTGGATCTCGAGGCCCGTGCCGAGCACGTTCTTGCCGAGGTAGCCGTGCTGGTAGGCCTCGGCGACGGCCTTCTGCAGCACGGCGTACTCGCGCATCATCTCGCCGCGGATGTAGATGTAGTTGTGCACGCTCTTGAGCGCGTGCGCCGCGATCGCCATGCCCTCGATCAGGAGGTGCGGATCCCAGTAGATCAGCTCGCGGTCCTTGCACGTGCCCGGCTCGGACTCGTCGGCGTTACACACCAGGTGGACGGCCTTGGCATCCTTGGGCACGAAGCCCCACTTCACGCCGGTGGCGAAGCCGGCGCCGCCGCGGCCGCGCAGGTTCGACGCCTTGACCTCGTTGGTGATGTCGTCCGGGCGCATCGCCAGCGCCTTGCGCAGCTGCGCGTAGCCGCCGGTCTTCTCGTAGCCGGCGACCGTGCGCGCTTCCGGGTTGCCGAACCGCGCGGTGACAAGGTGCGTGCCGATCTCGGCGGGCATTACACGACCTCCGACTCTGGGTGCGGCTTGGCCTTGAGCCGATCGACGAGGCCACCGACCTGCTCGGCCTTGATGTCGAGCAGGTACTCGGTGCCGACCACGGCGCACGGTGCGTTGGCGCACGCGGCGATGCACTCTTCCTCGACGAGCGAGAACTCGGCGTTGGACTCGCCGGCCTTGAGCCCGAGCGCCTTCTCGAACGCGGCGAGCACCTCGAAGCCATCGCGCAGCATGCACGAGATGTTGGTGCACATCCGGATCGTCTGCCGGCCTCCCGGCTCTCGCCGGTACATGGTGTAAAACGTCGCGACGCCATAGACGTGCGCGTACGGTAGATCGAGCGTTCGCGCGACCAGTCGGAGCGCGTCATCAGATAGATGTCCGTGCTCCTTCTGCGCGAGATGCAGCGCTGCCATCACGACCGGCTTCTTGGTCGGATAGCGCTCGCACGCTGCCGCGATCTTATTCTTGGCGTCCGCGGAGAATTCAAGTGACATCGGGATGTTGCCCTTGGCCGAACCGCGGGAAAAATAGGGGGTCGAGCCAGCCGCGTCAATCCGCACAGAAGCCAAACCGCGAGCCCGTGCCCCACAACCGTCCGCGCCGAGCCGTGATAGTAGATCGTCCCGATGCCTGAGGACGTCCCGCTGAGCCGTATCGAGCGGTTCGCCGCGCGCTTTGCCGAGATCGCCAACCAGGACCCCCGCGCCAAGTGGCTCCAGACCCGGTTCCTGCGCGGCGTATCGTACGTGTGGGTCCGGGCGGGCCTCGCCCGCCGCGTCCTGGTCGAGGGCCTCGACGAGCTGGTCGCATTTCGCCCCGAAACCGGCGTCATGCTGGTGTCCAACCACCGCAGCTTCTTCGACCAGTACGCGATGCTGCTCGCCTGCTACATGGGTCCGGTCCCGTGGGCCAAGCGGCTGTACTTCCCGGTCCGCAGCAACTTCTTCTATGATCAGCCGCTGGGCATCGCGGTCAACGCGGCGATCGCCGGCGGCGCGATGTACCCGCCGATCTACCGCCAGTCAGAGCGCCGCGTGCTCAACGAGGAGGCGCTCGATCGCATGGTCGAGATCGTCCGCCAGCCCGGCAACGTGCTCGGCATGCACCCCGAGGGCACGCGCGGCAAAGGCGACGATCCCTACAAGTTCCTGCCGGCGCAGCCCGGGGTCGGCAAGCTGGCGCTGGTCGGCCGGCCGACGGTGATCCCGGCGTTCATCCACGGCCTGGGCAACAGCGCGCTCGACGATGTCCGCGCCAACTTCACGCGCGACGCGCGCGGCAGCCGCGCGGTGATCTCGGTGTTCGGCCCGCCGATCGACTACAGCGATCTGTGCGTCGAGAAGCCGCGGCCCACGCTCTACAAGAAATGCGCAGACCGCTTCATGCTCGAGATCGGCAAGCTCGCCACGCGCGAGCAGGCGCTGCGCGCCGAGCTGGCCGCCGGCCGGATCGCCGAGGACGACCCGCGCTGGATCGACAACCGCCCGGTCAGCAAGCTCTACGCGTTCGAAGGCCGCGACTAAGCGGTCGTCCG
>Ga0302262_10000727_pt1 | contig 13950 bp, 17 predicted proteins | sample II_Fen_E3_4_FD_194557 | JGI IMG/M metagenome (GOLD analysis project Ga0302262, IMG submission 194557) | Peat permafrost microbial communities from Stordalen Mire near Abisko, Sweden - II_Fen_E3_4 | ecosystem: Environmental > Terrestrial > Soil > Wetlands > Permafrost | place: Sweden: Abisko...
GCGCGGTCATCCACGGGGTAGCCCTGTCGGGCGACCTGGACGATGCCACCATCGCCGCCATTGATGCCGCCGTGATCCGCCACAAGGTGGTGTTCTTTCGCGGGCAGGACCATCTGACCAACGACGAGCATGAAGCCTTCACCGCCCGCTTTGGCGCGCCGGTCGCCCACCCCACCGTTCCGGTGGCCGAGGGCAGCAAGTATCTGCTCGAGCTGGACAGCAAGGAAGGCTATGCCGCGTCGAGCTGGCACACCGATGTCACCTTTGTCGCCGCCTATCCCAAGGGTTCGATCCTGCGCGCGATCACCGTGCCCGAGGCGGGCGGCGACACGCTGTGGGCCAATGGCGAAACCGCCTATGACGGCCTGCCCGAACCGCTGCGCGCGCTGGTGGACACGCTGTGGGCGGTGCATTCCAACGATTATGACTATGCCGCCGCGCTGTCGAACTTCTCGACCAAGGAACTGACCTCGGACGCGGCCAAAGCCCGCCAGGAATTTCAGAAGAGCGTGTTTGCCAGCACCATCTATGAAACCGAGCATCCGGTGGTGCGCGTGCATCCCGTCTCGGGCCAGCGCAGCCTGTTGCTGGGCCATTTCGTGAAGCGGTTTGTCGGCTTTAACGACGCAGATTCGGCGCGGCTGCTCAATGTGTTGCAGGATCATATCACCCGGCCGGAAAACACCGTGCGATGGCGATGGCAGGCGGGCGATGTGGCCTTCTGGGATAATCGCAGCACGCAGCATCGCGCCATCGCCGATTTCGGACTGCAACGCCGCACCCTGCGCCGCGCCACCATCGCGGGCGAAGTGCCGGTGGGCACCGATGGTGGAACCAGCCGTACGGTGCGCGCCGAAAAGGCCAAGGAATACACCCAGGCATAACCACCATGGGGGAAGGTCGATGGCCTTTCCCCTTTTTCCAAACACCTGAATATCCTTGCGCCGGGCGTGGTGGAACACCACATTAGCGCAGGCACAATCTGGGCCTGCGCGAAAGGTGTCGAAGTGACCGGCTACGTGATGCACGTCCCCAGGAATACTGTTCACGGCAATGGCTCGATCCCGGCCTCCTTTGGCGGCGGGGATGCCGATGTCAGCCTGGGCGAAACCTCGGTCTGGCTGAAGTTCTGAGTATGAGTATGGTCGCCCCCGCGATTGTGCCCGCGCTGGTCGGGGGCGCGCTAATTGGGCTGGCCTCGGGCGGGTTGTGGCTGGCGCGCGGGCAGATCGCGGGGATCAGCGGGATTGTCAGGATCGCCCTGCGCGGGCCTGACCGGGGCTGGCGCTGGGCGTTTCTGGCGGGACTTGTGCTGGCCGGGGGTGTGGCGAGACTTTGGGCCGGGCCGGATCTAGCGCGGGGGCTTGGCGAAACCAGCCTGCCGCGTCTGGCCATTGCCGGATTGCTGGTCGGGCTGGGCACGGGCTGGGCCAATGGCTGCACCAGCGGCCACGGCATTTGCGGCCTTGCCCGCCTGTCTCCCCGCTCGCTGGTGGCGGTGCCGGTGTTCATGGCGGCGGCGGCGATCACCGTGTGGATCTTGAAGGCGGGACAATGAAGAGGCTGGTGCCCTTGCTGGCGGGCATGGTGTTCGGCCTTGGCCTGGCGATTTCGGGCATGACCAGCCCGGCGCGGGTCAAGGCGTTTCTGGATGTGACCGGGGCGTGGGACCCGACGCTGGCCTTTGTGATGGGCGGAGCGCTGACGGTGGCGGCGCCGCTGTTTTACTGGGCGCGGCGGCGCGGGACCACGCTGGAGGGGCACGCGCTGCCCTCGGGGCCAGCGGGACCGGTGGACCGGCGCCTGATCGGCGGGGCGGCGCTGTTTGGCATCGGCTGGGGCGTGGCGGGCCTGTGCCCTGGGCCGGGGCTGGCCAATCTGGCGATCCAGCCGCTGCACGCGCTCGCCTTCGTGGTGCCGCTGATAATCGGCCTGTTGCTGTCGCGCCGGGATTAGCGCCCGACCGTAATTTGTCACAAACCGGGTGCAGACTGGCCATGACGGGGCCTCGCCATCATGGGCGAACGCGGGGCCGAGCAGGGTTCATCCATGACGCAGCTGATCCAGTATGACGACCACAGCCCCTTTGCCTTGCGGGGCCGCACCGAGGATTTCGACGCGATTGTCGCCGCTCTGGCGCCCAGCGGGGTGGTGCTGGAACGCTGGCAGGCGGGCGTCCCCCTGCCCGATCAGCCCTCCGACGCGGCGATCCTTGCCGCCTATGCCCCCTTCCTCGCCGCACTGACAGAGCGCGGCGGCTATCAGAGCTGCGACGTGATGCGGATCGCCCCCGATCATCCCGACCGCGCGGCGCTGCGGGCCAAATTCCTGGCCGAGCATGTTCACGATGATGACGAGGTGCGCTTCTTTGTCGAAGGCTCGGGCCTGTTCTACGTCCACACGGGCGGCATGGTCCACGCGCTGTTGTGCGAGGCCGGGGATCTGATCGTCCTGCCCGCCGGAACGGCGCATTGGTTCGACATGGGCGAGCAGCCCGCCTTCACCGCGATCCGCCTGTTCACCACGCCCGAGGGCTGGGTCGCGCGCTTTACCGGCGGAGTGAGCCCGCTGTATGAGGGCGCATGGTGATGGCCCGCCCCCGCGCCATTGTCACGGATGTGGAGGGCACCACCTCCAGCATCGCCTTTGTCCATGACGTGCTGTTCCCCTATGCGCGCGCCAGACTGGCCGCCTATGTCGCCGATCATCCCGAGGCGGTGGCGCCGATCCTCGATCAGGTCCGCGCCGAGGCAGGGGAGCCTGCCATGGATGAGGCCGCCTGCATCGCGCACCTGATCGACTGGCACAATGCCGACCGCAAGATCGGCCCGCTCAAGACCTTGCAGGGGCTGATCTGGGCACAGGGCTTTACCTCGGGCGCGCTGCGCGGCCATGTCTATCCCGACGCGGTGGAGGGGCTGAGGCGCTGGCATCGCGCGGGGGTGGCCCTGTATGTCTATTCCTCCGGATCACGCGCTGCGCAAAGAATGGTGTTTGGACATACCGATTTTGGCGATCTGACCCCGCTGTTTTCCGGCCATTTCGACACGGGCGTCGGCGGCAAGAAGGACGCCGCCTCCTACCGCGTCATCGCCGGGGCGGTGGGATTGCCCCCGCGCGACATCCTGTTTCTGTCCGATGTGGCCGAGGAACTGGACGCCGCAGAGCAAGCGGGGTTTGCCGTCACACTGTTGGCGCGCGAGGGCGCCCTGCCCTCCTCGCGCCATCCCGTCGCCCGCGATTTTACCTCCATCCTGCCCGACAAGGCGACAGCGGCATGAAGATCAACCGCATGGCCACCCGCTCGATCTGGCTGGAACCCGATGGCTGGAGCGTGGGCATTTTCGACCAGCGCCGCCTGCCCTGGCGGATCGAACCCATCGTGCTGCGCGATGCGGAGGATGCCTTTCACGCCATTGCCGACATGGCCACGCGCGGCGCGCCGTTGATCGGGGCGGTGGCGGCCTATGGGCTGGCGCTCGCGCTGCGGGGCGATCCCTCGGACGCGGCGCTTGAGCGCGTTGCCGGGCGCCTGTTCGCCGCGCGGCCCACGGCGGTCAATCTGGGCTGGGCGCTCGGCCGGATGCGCGCGCATCTGGCGCCGCTGGCCGCCCGCGACCGGGCCGCCGCCGCCTATGCCGAGGCGGGGCGCATCTGTGACGAGGATGCCGCGATGAATCAGGCCATCGGCCGCGCGGGGCTGCCCGTGATCCGCCAGATCGCCCGGCGCAAGGGCGGCGCGCCTGTCAACATCCTGACCCATTGCAACGCTGGCTGGCTGGCCACGGTCGATTGGGGCACCGCCACCGCGCCGATCTATCTGGCCCATGATGAAGGCATCGCTCTGCATGTCTGGGTGGATGAAACCCGCCCGCGCAATCAGGGGGCGCTGACCGCGTTTGAACTGGCCGGACACGGCGTGCCGCACAGCTATATCGTGGACAATGCCGGGGGGCTGCTGATGCAGCAGGGGCAGGTCGATCTGGTGATCGTGGGCACCGACCGGGTGACGGCCAATGGCGATGTGTGCAACAAGATCGGCACCTATCTCAAGGCTCTGGCGGCCAGGGCGCATGACATCCCGTTTCTGGTCGCCCTACCCTCCAGCACCTATGACCCCGCCACGCCCGACGGCGCCTCTGTGCCCATTGAGGAGCGCCCCGCCGATGAGGTTCGCTGCGTGACGGGCGTGGATGAGACGGGCGCGGCGCGGCGTCTGGCCGTGACGGCCTCGGACTTGCGCAACCCCGCGTTTGACATCACGCCCGCCGCGCTAGTGACGGGCTATCTCACCGACCGGGGGCTGGTCAGTGGCCCGCGCGCGCTGGCCGAGCTTATGTAACGGCGAAGCCCAGCGCACTGGCGGCATGCCGGGCGCAGGCCTCGTCGCGCTCCGACGTGTCGCCCGACACGCCCAGCGCCCCCACCACGCGCCCGGCCAGCACCAGCGGAACGCCCCCGGCGGCGGTGATCGTCACCCCGCTGGCCAGCGGCGCTATGGAGCGGATCAGGTCGGGATATTCAAGCGCCAGCGCCTGCACCTGTGCCGAGGAGCAGCCGAAATCCACCGCCGTCCGCGCCTTGGCCAGAGCAATCCGCCCCCACATCGGCGGGGCGCCATCGGCCCGGTGCAGCACCAGCGGCTCGCCCGACAAATCGACCACCGCCACGGCCAGCGGGGCACAGCCCAGCGCCCTCCCTTGCGCAAAAACCCCGGCGGACAGCGCCATGGCGGTGTCGAAAGCGAGCATTACTGGCCGCCCAGCGGGATGATCGCCTTGATCCACACCTTGTCCCCCTGCGGGCGGTAATCGGCGTAGAATTCATGCTGCCACGTGCCGATCAGCTGCACCTTGCCCAGTCCCACCCGCAGGCTTGGCCCCCCGGCAAAGGTCTCGCCCTTGAAACCGCGCAGGGCGTCGATCACCTGCTGGGCGGCGGGGCTGTCCACCTTGTCGCCCGTGGTTTGCTTGTAATAATAGCCCGCGATGCCAAACTGCACCTTCGGGCTGAGCGCATAGGTCGCCGCATAATCGGCGTGGAATTCATTCCCACTGCGATAGCCCGCCCCGGTGGGGTTGAAACCGTTGATCTGCGCGTCGGTGTTCTTGAAGTTGATGTCATACATCATCTTCACGTCCAGCCGCAGGCGCTTCTTGTAATAGGCCAGCGCGACGATCGGTTCGACATTCCAGTAATGGCGGCTGAAATTGGCGATGCTGGTGCGGTCATAGCTGCCCACGGGCAGGTTGATGTCCAGCCCGGTGATCACATGCAGCCCGTTGCGGAAATGCCAGCCCATAATGATCGGGTCGATCGTCACATCCGACACGCCGGAACGGTTGCCGGTCATCCCCGCGATGCGCGCATCCACATTCACCACCGGCACCACCACATGCATGGCATAATCGGCGCCCAGCACCTTCTGATCCGTCACCCAGACGATGCGGGTGACGGCGGCATCCACCTTCACCTTGAAATCGGGGAGCAGCCCGGCCTTGCCATCGCCGTCGTTGAAACGGCCCGCCTCGTAATATTGCAGATAGCCCAGATAGTAGAGCCCCTTGGGCGGCAGCGCCCCGCCAAAGACCCCTTCGGCGCCATTGGGGTAAACGCCGCCACCTGCTTCGCTGGCCTGCACCGGGGACGCCATCATCAGACCCGCCATCACGGCGAGCGCTCCATACGCTCCACGCATCCTGCATTCTCCCTTGTTCGGGCGCGTGTCACCTTGCGTGCCGCGCCCGTTGTTTTAGTCGTTGGTATGCCGGACTAGCGCCCCAGATCCGCCACGCTGCGCCCGCCAATGCCGAAATCGGTTTTGGGCATTTCGGTGATGATCACCCGCACGCTTTCCGGCGGGGCGCCCACAGTGCGGGTAGCGGCCTCGGTCACCGCCGCGATGAAGGCGGATTTTTGCTCCGGGCTGCGCCCTTCGATCAGAAAAGCCTGGATAATCGGCATCACACCACCCTCATGCTCAGCGACCCCAGGGACTGGTATCGCACGGTTACGGTATCGCCTGCCTCCACCGCCACGGCCGCTGTCGCGCCGCCGGTCATGATAAAGGCCCCGGCGGGCAGGCTTCCCCCCCGGCGGCCCAGCATATTGGCCAGCATCGCCACGCTTTGCGCGGGATGGCCCAGCACCGCCGCGCCGCTGGCGGTGTCGATCACCTCGCCGTTTTTCTCGAGCACAATGCCCAGATTGCGCAGATCCAGCCCCGTGACCGATGTGGCCACCCCGCCCGTGATCCAGCGCGCCGCCGAAGTGTTGTCGGCAATCACGCTTTTGAGATCAAAGCGGAAATCCTTGTAGCGGCTGTCGATCACCTCCACGGCGGGCACCACGAAATCCGTGGCCGCCAGCACGGCGCCAATGTGGCAACCCGGGCCGGACAATTCGCGTTTCAGCACAAAGGCGATCTCGGCCTCGACCTTGGGATGGATCAGCGTGGCGGTGTCGATCTCGCCCCCGTCGGGGATCATGCCCACATCGGTAAGAAAGCCGAACACCGGGTCGCTCACCCCCATCTGCTTCATCTTGGCATGGCTGGTCAGCCCAGCCTTATAACCGGCCATGCCGATGCCGCGCGCCTGATGGCGCTGGCGGAGGGCGGTCTGGATGGCATAGGCATCGTCCCAGTCCATCTCGGGATGCTGATCGGTGATCTTGGTCACCTCGCGCCGCTCCATTTCGGCGGTGTCGAGGTAACGCGCCAGTTCGGCGATGATTTCGGGCGCCAGCGCCATCAGTTGTTCCTTCCATCCACAAAGCGCACACCCACCGAGCCAAGCCCGCCGATGCTGACGCGCAGATTATCCCCCGCCACCACCGGCACCAGCGCCGACAAGGCGCCCGACAGCACCACCTCGCCCGCCTTCAGTCCCATGCCCAGCGCGCCCAGCGTGTTGGCCAGCCAGGCGATGGCATTGGCCGGATGGCCCAGCGCCGCGGCGCCCGCGCCCGTGCCCACCACCTCGCCGTTTTTCTCCACCGTCATGCCCACCGTTCCCAGATCCAGCCCGCGCGGCGAGGTCAGCACCCCGCCCAGCACCAGCGCCCCGCACGAGGCATTGTCGGCCACCGTGTCGGCAATCTTGATCTTCCAGTCGCGGATACGGCTGTCGACGATCTCGAAACAGGGCAGCACCGCCTCGGTCGCGGCCAGCACGTCGGCGGCGCTGACGCCCGGCCCGGCCAGATCGCGCCGCAGCAGAAAGGCGATCTCGCCCTCCGCACGAGGGGCGATGAAGGCGCTGGCATCCAGCGCCTCGCCCTCGCCAAACACCATGCCCGAGAGCAGGTGGCCGAAGTCAGGCTGGCGCACGTTCAGCATGTCCATCACCGCGCGCGAGGTGACGCCGATCTTCTTCCCGATCACCGTTTCGCCCGTGGCGGCCTGCCGCCGCGCAATCATGGCCAGTTGGATGCGATAGGCGTCGGCGATGGACAGATCCGGCTCGGCCTCGGTCAAAGGCGCGATCGGGGTGCGTGTTTCCAGCGCCCGCCACAGCGCGGCGCCATGCGCGGCAATCGCCGCCTCGCTCAGGCCCCCGCTCACAGCGCGACGCACACGTTCTTGAGCTCGGTGTAGAATTCAAGGCTGTGCACCCCGCCTTCACGCCCGATGCCCGATTGCTTGGCCCCGCCAAAGGCGGTGCGCAGGTCGCGCAGGAACCAGCTGTTGATCCAGCAAATGCCCACGTCCAGCGCGGCCGCCATGCGGTGGCCAGCGGAAATGTCGGCGGTCCACACCGTGGCGGCCAGACCATAGGCGGTGGCATTGGCGCGCTCGATCACCTCTTCCTCGGTATCGAAGGGCGAGATGTGGCAGCAGGGTCCGAACACTTCCTCGCGCAGCAAGGCGGAGGTGTCGGGCAGGCCGGTCCAGATGGTCGGCTCGATCCAGCTGCCTTGTGCCAGGGCGCCCTCCATCACCGGCACGCCGCCGCCGGTGACGATGGTGGCGCCTTCCTCGCGCGCCTGCTGGTAATAGCCCAGCACCTTGGTGCGATGCTCCTGCGAGATCAGTGGCCCCAGCGTCACGCCGGGCGTGTCGGGCGGCCCCAGCACCAGCGCCTCCGCGCTGGCCTTGAGCCGCGCCACGAAGGCGTCGAACACCGGGCGCTGGACATAGACGCGCTCCGTGCCCAGGCACACCTGCCCGGTGTTCTGAAACGCCGAGCGCGTGATCCCGGCCACCGCCTTGTCCAGATCGGCATCGGCAAACACGATGCCGGGGTTCTTGCCGCCCAGTTCAAACGAGACCGGGCGCACGCCCTTGGCCGCCGCGCGCATGATCGCCTCGCCCGTGCTGGTTTCCCCGGTGAAGGTCACGCCATCAACGCCGGGATGCTCGGTAAGGAAGGCCCCCGCCGAATCCGGGCCAAAGCCATGGACGACATTATACACGCCCTCGGGCACGCCCACATCGCGCATTACCTCGGCCAGCAGCGTCGCGGTGGAGGGTGTTTCCTCCGACGGCTTCACAATCACCGTGTTGCCGCAGGCCAGCGCCGGCCCCACCTTCCACGTCATCAGCAGCAGCGGCAGGTTCCACGGGCACACCACCGCGATCACCCCGCGCGGCGAGCGCAGGCCGTAATTCACCGCCTTGCCGCCATCATGCGTGTCCGTGACAAAGCTTTCGGTCGGGACATTGCGCATCAGATCGGCAAAGACCTTGAAATTGGCCGCCCCGCGCGGAACATCCACGTTCTGCGCGAAATAAGCGGGCATGCCGGTGTCGAGCAGTTCGGCCCGCACGAAATCGGCATGGCGCCGCATCATCTCGTCCGCCACGGCGTGGAGCAGCTTGCTACGCTGCTCCACGCTCATCCGCCCCCACGGCCCCTTCAACGCGGCGCGCGCGGCCTCGACGGCGGCATTCACCTCGATCCGGCCCGCCTCGTGCACATGGCTGACCAGCGATCCGTCGATAGGGTTGCGGTTGTCAAACAGGCGGCCGGTGGCAACCCAGTCCCCGGCGATGAAATTATAGGCATCCGGCAAGGCATGGGCCTCGGCCCGTGGCAGGGGGGCGGAAACGGTCATGATGGTCTCGTCCTTGGCAAGAGGGCAGGCAAACGGGGCGGCTCAGGTGGTGACGCTGAGGAACGCCTCGTTCAGCTTGCGATCGTGGTAGAAAATGGCGCGACCGATCTCGCTGTCGTGCCAGGTGATCGTGGGCCGGTCGGGATACCAGATGTAGCCACCGGCAAAGACCTCGTTGCGATTGCCCGAGGGGTCGAAGAAATAGATCGTCTCGCCGCGCGTGATGCCGTGGCGCGTGGGCCCGATGTCCAGCGAGACATTGCGTTTGGAAATGATGTCGGCGGCGTGCAGCACCTCGTGCCAGCCCGCCAGAATGAACGAGACATGGTGCAGCCGGTTATCCTGATCGGAGCGGATGAAGGCCACATCATGCGCCTTGTTCGAACAGGTGAGGAAAGCGCCGATCAGGAATTCGCCATCCGGCCCCACCACCCTTTCGGCCAGATCAAAGCCGAGAATGTCGCGGAACAGTTCCAGCGTGCCATCAATATCGCGGCCATAGAGCAGCGCATGGTCAAAACGGCTGGGCGCCATGCCGCGCAGGCCATCGGGCCAGGGATCGGGATTGCTATAGCCCGTCATGCAGCCCAGCGTTTCCTTGGTGGCATAAAGTTCGATGCGGTGGCCGGTGGGGATGGTGAACTGGAACCGGCGCCCGGTGGCCAGTTGCTCGCCCGGCGCGTGCCACACCGTGTCGCGCGCCAGCGGCGAGGCCTCCAGCTTGGCCGCCAGATCGTCGAGCGTCGCCTCGCTGTCCACTTTCCAGCCAAAGTAATCCATGCCCGCGCTGTCCGCTTCGCGCAGGATCACGCTGTGATGGTCATTCTCGTCCCATGCCTTCAGGAACACCCGCCCCTGATCATCGCGCCCGGTTTCAAACAGGCCGATCACCTGCGTATAATGGTATACAGCTTCGTTCAGATCGAGCACGCGCAGGACAATATGTCCCGGCCTCAAAACACCTGTTACAGACATGATCTCTCTCCCGGATGCCGCGCCGCAGGGCAGTTCACTGCACTCTTTCCGGCGCGTGTTTCATGATGCCTTTGCGCATACCGCCCACGATCTCGACCTGAAGGTCGACGCGCGGAACGATACGGCAGGCCAGCCCATAGCCGGCGCTTTCCTCTTCCTGGCTGATGCAGGCACGGCTCATCTTGCGGCCGTCATATTCGCCCGACACCACCCGGATCTTGCAAATGCCGCATCCGCCACCCCGGCACCCAACCGGAATTCCCGCCCGTCCCAGCCGTTCCATACCGGCCAGCACGGTTTCCCCGTCTTGGCACAGATACTGTTCCCCGGTATCGAGCATCGCAACGCGCGGCATGGGCCTCTCCTTTGTTTTTGCGCCCGTTTTTTGATGGGACGTGCCGATTATGACTCGGCGTTGGGGTGACTTTATCAGCAAAAAACTCGACTTCAATCTATAATCTCGAGATTATTACAAATAATCTAGATCGCTATTTTCTGCGAGGAGATGTTGCAAAATCTCGGCAATCCGCCATAAATCAGCGTTGCATGATGACCTCCTTTCCCCTTGCCCAACACAACGGCGCGCCCAAGTCCCTGATTGTCTCCACCTATGAGCAATTGCGCGCCGACATTATCGCCGGGCGGTTTGCCCCGGGATCGCGGTTGCGGGTGGAACATCTCAAAAGCCATTATGACGTGGGCGCGGGCACGCTGCGCGAGGCGCTGGGCCTGCTGGTGTCCGATGCCCTGGTCATCAACCATGATCAGCGCGGATTTTGGGTGGCGGACATGTCGCTGGATGATTTCCGCGACATCACCGAAACCCGCGTCTTGCTGGAAACCAGCGCGCTGCGCCAATCGATCGCGGCGCGCACGGATAGCTGGGAAGGCGATCTCAGCTCCGCCTTTCACCGCCTGTCGCGCGCGGAGGAAAGGCTGAGCGATGCCGATCCAGGCGTCCTCAACGATTGGGAAGAGAGCAACCGGCGCTTTCACCGGGTGCTGCTCGAACGCTGCCCCTCGCACTGGACGCGGCACTTCCTGGCGATCCTGTATCGCCAAGCCGAACGCTATCGCCGCGTGGCGCTGACCCATCGCCCCAGCCAGCGCGATGTCCACGCCGAACATCGCGCCATTTTCGAGGCCGCCATCGCGGGCCGCGCCGATGATGCCGCCGATGTCACCGCGCAGCATATCCGCTCGACCTATCTGGCGCTGGTGGATTACGCGAAGCTGCATCAACTGCCCCATCTCATTCCGCCAGAAAGTCGCTGACCAGCCGGTTGAACCGGGCGGTGTGCTCAATCTGGGTCCAGTGGCCACAGTGGCCAAACATGTGCAATTCAGCGTCGGGCAGCAACGCGAACAGTCGCTGGCTGGCCTCGGGCGGGATCACCCGGTCCTCGCGCCCATGCACGACCAAGGCGCGATGGGGCAGCGCGGCCAACGCCGCTTCGTCGCTGGCCAGTGCATCGAGCGCGATCTGGCGCGGCGCGGGAAACATCGCGGCAAAGCTTTCCTGAAAGCCAGGCCGGATGCTGGCGCGATAGCGCAGCTCGGCCAGCTCATCGCTGACCAGCGTGCGGTCATAGGCGAAAATATCCAGCAAGCCGCGCATCGCGGCGATCGAGGGCGTGTACCCCCACACCGCCTCCAGCCCCGGCGTGATCGGAAAGGACAGGCCCGCGCTGCCCATCAGCACTAGCCGCCTCACGCGATCAGGATGGCGCAGCGCAAAGGCCAGAGCCAGCGCCCCGCCAAAGCTGTTGCCCACCAGATCCGCCCGATCCACCCCCAGAGCATCCATCAGATCCACCAGATGGCGCACCCACAGATCCTTGCCATAGACCGCGCCCTCGGGCCGGTCGGTAAAGCCAAAGCCCACCATATCAGGCGCGATCACCCGCCGCGTCGCGGCCAGCGGGCCGATGTTGAGCCGCCAGTTCGCCCAGGCCGACACGCCCGGCCCCGATCCATGGATCATCACCACCGGATCGCCCGCGCCCTGATCATGGTAATTGGTGCGAAGGGGGCCAGCCATGATCGACCGGCCGATTTCGGGATTGCTGTCCGTCATAGTGCTCAAATCCGCTTGAACAGGGGCGAACGGGCCTGCTGCGCATCCGCCGGGGTGAGGAATTTTTCGTGGAAGATCTGCCGCTCGAACAGGCGCCCGCGCATCAGCGTGGTGATGCAGGCGTCGATCATCACCGGCGGCCCGCACAGATAGGCCTGATGCCCGTCGAACCGCCCGCCAAAGCGGCGCTCGATCACCTCATGCACATGGCCGCGCTCGCCCGCCCAGCCCGGATCATCGCCCGACACCACCGGCAGATAGGCGAAATGAGCGTGGCGCGCCTCCAGTTCGCGGAACAAATCGGCGTGATACAGGCCCGCCGCATCGCGGGCGCCATGCACCAGCAGGATCGGATGCGGATCGCCGCGCTCCAGCAGATCAAGGATCATGGATTGCGGGCTGGACAGGCCCGATCCGCCCGCCAGAAACAGCTTGGGCAGGCCCGCCGATCCGCGCACGTGAAAGCGGCCATAGGGACCGGCCAGCGCCAGTTCCACCCCCGGCGCCGCATGGTCATGCAGCCAGCCGGTCGCCTTGCCGCCGGGCACGCGGCGGATGTGCAGTTCGATCTCCTCGCCCTGCGATGGCGCGCTGGCGATGGAAAAGGCCCGCGCGCCCTCCACACCGGGCACCGACAGCATCACATACTGCCCCGCCTGAAAGGGCAAGGCCCCCTCCGCCAGCCGTAGCCACAGGCCAAGGATGTCGGGCGAGAGCGCCTGCGTCCGGCTGACCACCGCGCGGTAATCGCGCACGGGGTGATGCTGGGCGTCCGGCTCATCATCCATGTCGGCCTCGATCACCGTGTCGGCGGCGATGGTGGCCACACAGGCCAGCGCCTTGCCCTCGTCGCGCTCAAAATCCATCAGCGCGAAGGAGGATGCGTCATTGTGCTCCACCTCGCCCTCCAGCACGGCGATCTTGCAACTGCCGCACAGGCCATGGCCGCAGGCATGGGGCAGATAGACCCCGGCGCGCAGGCAGGCGTCCAGAATGGTCTGCCCCTCGCCCACCGCGATGGTCTGGCCCAGGGGTTCGATGCAAAGCTGATAGGTCATGCCTGCCCCCCGCTCTTAGAAATGGGCGCCGGCAAGGCCGTTCAGGCCCGGCGTGCGAAAGCGCAGTAGCGCCTTGTGCCCCACCCCCTGCGCGGCCAGCGACAGCGCCGGATCGGGCGTGAAGGGCGTATCCTCCAGCGTCCAGATGATGGCGCCAATGTCCACCCGCGCCCAATCGGGGTGCTGGGCGTAAAGCTGAGGCAACAGATCGCCGGTCAGCGCCGCCCATGGCAGATCGGGCGGCACCGGCACCACAATGGGCGCGCAAAACATCAGGTGGTCTTCCCAGACCACGGCCAGCAACTGGTTGCCATGGAAATTTTCCACGCGGTCGGCAGGCGCGAAACGATAGGCGCCGATCGAAGTGACGGACATGCTCTCTCTCCCGAAAAGGATCTGTGTTGGGGGCCTCAGGCCGTCTGGGCGCGACTGGCTTTCCACGCGTCCCACACCGCCTCGTCGGGCGACCCGTGATAGTCCAGATTGTCCGCCCCGGTGTTGAGGTGATACCATTCAAGCACCTCGGGCAGAGTGGCCCCGCCGCAATTGCCCTGAAAGATCTGGTGTACCGGCAACCAGGCCTGCACATACTTCTCCGGCTCATCCAGAAAGATGTCGCGGCAGCCGTCGGAGCAGAAGTGGTAGCGATCCCCCTCATGATCGCAGTGGCGCACCGATACGCGGGTCGGCTCGCTCACCTCGGTAAAGAAGGCTGGCACCTGACAGACCTGGCACAGCAGAGGCAGGCCATTGTTGTAATAGCGCCTCCCCTCGGCCTGCTCC
>Ga0302262_10000730_pt1 | contig 13915 bp, 14 predicted proteins | sample II_Fen_E3_4_FD_194557 | JGI IMG/M metagenome (GOLD analysis project Ga0302262, IMG submission 194557) | Peat permafrost microbial communities from Stordalen Mire near Abisko, Sweden - II_Fen_E3_4 | ecosystem: Environmental > Terrestrial > Soil > Wetlands > Permafrost | place: Sweden: Abisko...
AGCGGTTCGAGGTGATGGTCACCGAGGCGCTCGATGGTCTGCCCGACGAGCTCGGAGAGATCATGAGCAACGTGGCGGTCACCGTGCAACACGACGCGGGTCCGGCTGGCCTGTTGGGCCTCTACCAAGGAGTCCCGTTGACACGCCGCTCGACCTTCTACGCCGGGGCCCTGCCGGATCGGATCACGATCTACCGCCGTGCGATCTGTGCGGTGTGCGGCAGCGAGGCCGAGGTGGTCGAGCAGGTGCGGCGGACGGTCATCCACGAGGTGGGCCATCACTTCGGAATCGGCGATGCGCGACTGCGCGAGCTCGGGTGGTGAGCCCACCGACGCACCCGCCACATAGCTGCCCGACGCGCGTGGTGGGCTCGCTGCGTCCCTGGGCCGTACTGGCGTGTGGCTAGGCTGCCTCCGTGATCGCTGAGCGGCTTCGTGAGCTGGGCATCGTGCTCCCGGAGCCGTTTCCACCGGCAGGCAACTACCTGGCCTGTGTCGTGGACGGGGAGACGGTGCATGTCGGTGGGCACGGGCCGATCGACGGCACCACCGTCATCCGCGGCAAGGTCGGCGGAGATCTGACGTTGGAGGAGGGTCGCGACGCCGCCCGGCTCACCGCGCTGTCCATCCTCGCCACGCTGAACGCCGAGCTCGGCCTCGATCGCATCGCCCGGATCGTCAAGGTGTTCGGGATGGTCAACGTCGCGCCGGGCTTCAACCAGACGCCTGCCGTCATCGACGGCTGCTCAGATCTGCTGGTGCAGGTCTTCGGCGAGTCGGGACGCCATACGCGCAGCGCGGTCGGGCTCGCCGAGCTTCCGTTCGACATCGCCGTCGAGATCGAGCTGATCGCGCGGCTGCATCCCTCGTAGCGATCGCCAGGAAGCGCGTGCTCGCGTCGCGATCAGAGTACGTCGACCGCAGCCGAAGACCCCGTCGGGTGCCCCCATCCGTCGCAGCCGGGTAGGACGGCAAATCGGTGGTCTGATCCGGTCGGGCGGGCGAGCATGGTCCGCAGGCGGGAGGATCGGATGTGAGGTTGCCACTTCAGGGCGGGCTGCCGCCGGTGGACGGGCTCGCCGGCCCCGTCGTGGAGATCGCCTGTGACGAGTCGGGATTCTCCGGCACCAACCTGCAGGACGCGTCGACCCCGGTGATCGCGCACGCGAGTGTCGACCTGTGCGTCGCCGAGGCGGCCGAGCTGATCGCGGCAGTGCGGTCCGGGTCCAGGTCCTCGCTCCACGAGCTCAAGTCCGGGCAGTTCCTCCGCGGCGGGCACGGGGGTGAGGAGTCCCTGGCGTGGTTCCTGCCCGCCCTGAACGGCCGGGCGCATGTGCATCTGGTCGACAAGGAGTACTTCCTCGTCACCCGGATCGTGGACCTGTTCCTGGCCGACCCGTCGTACGCCGCAGGAACGCGCCTGACCGAGCACCAGCGTCCGTCGGCGCGCACCCTCTACCGAGCCCGGCGCTCGGGTGGTCGCGACTGGGGCAGCTTCCTCGCGGCGTTCGTCGCGCTGGTCCGCACCAAGCGACGACCACAGCCGGATCGCGACCTCGTGGAGCGGTTCTTCCAGGCCCGCGATGCACTGGCTGGACACGGGCTCGGCGCGCCGGCCGATGAGGTGCTCGGCGGGCTCAGCCGAACCCGCGTATGGGCCGTCCTGACCCGCCTGACACAGGACGACCGGTCGATCCCGCCGCCGCTGGAGCCGATGCTTCCGGCGCTGGCCGAGACCGTCCTGTTCTGGAGCGCCGGACGGCGCCAGGTGCTGGTGGTCCACGACGAGCAGAGCGCTCTGACGGCCGGCCGGTTGAGGCGCCTCCAGCAGATTCTGGCCGAGGCCGCAGGGCCGAGGGCCTTCGTGGCGGGTGCGGCACACGCCCGGGTGTCGCCGTTGGCCGGCCTGGTGATGGTCGACTCCCGAGACGATCCGCGGGTCCAGGTCGCCGACCTCCTGGCCGGGGTGGCTCGGCGATCCGCGGAGAGCACGTACGACGGTCGGCTCCAGCCGTTCCTCTCCTCGACGTCGCTGCGCGATCCCGGGCGATGACGCCTGCGGCACGACCATCCCAGGAGGTCGGAGCCCGGGTCCCGGAGCGAGCCGCCGCGGTCGTCACGCCGCCGCGGGGCCGCGGCGGGTGATGCTCGGCCCGGTGTTGGCCAGGTCAGGCGAGCTGCCAGACGCCCGGTCTGCCCTTGGTCATCAGCCCTTCGTCGATGAGGGCCACCCGCGCGCGCCGAGCGGCGTACCGCCAGCGCAGCTCGCCCTCGGGCGTCTTCTCGCTGTCCTCGGGCAGCAGCCGGTCCTCAGCCAGGATCTCCAGCTCGAGGAACAGCTCGTCGGCCTCCAGCTCGCCACCGGCCCGCTCCAGCGCGGCGATGATGAGGGGCTTGAACGTTTCGGGGGGCGTCCAGCGCCGCGTCACCGGCTTCTCGGGGGCGACAGCCGAGCTGCGCCGTGTGGTCGGTCGCCGCTGGGGCTTCGGCGGCGGCGTGGTGGCCTTCGCCGGCATCGGGGGCGGCTGGCCGTGCACGCACTGGGACTTCGGGAGATCGCACAGCTCGCAGTAGTCGTCGGACGCACTCATCACGACCAACCTAACCGGCCGCGAGCGTTCTGTGTGACCCCCGGCTCGGGCGGCGCATGTCCACACCTGACGCTGACCTGGTTCTTGATGCCGCCACGGGTCGGCCCGGTGGCTCGTCGTCGGATGGCGGGCAGGGGTGGACCACAGCCTGGCGGCCCCGTGCTGCGTCTCCGTCACTCGGGACGTCGTCGGCCAACCAGACCGAGCACGGCACCGACCACGATCAGGACCGCCGCAACCAGACCCACGCGTCCAGGAAGGTCGATCCCAGGACGTCTTCGTCAGACCCGAGGTCCGCGACGAGGTAGGCGACCTGTTCCAGGCCGAGCAGAGAACCCAGGACCAGCCCCACGATCACGGCCGCTCTGCCTGAGCTCAGCCGGTACCACGCACGCACCCCGACGGCCACGCCAGCGAGCACGACGGCGAAGGGAAGCTCATCTGATCCGTGCGCGACGACCACGAGCGCTCCGAACAGAGCGATACCGACCCAGCCAGCGACGAAGAGTCGCGCGCCCGGGCGGTCGCTGCCCCACTGCAACGCTTCAGTAGTCATGCAGTTACCTCAGGAAGACACCTTCCTGGCATGGCCGCCGGAGCGCTGGTCAGCGGAGGATGCGCGATCGGTCCGGGTCGAAGAACGGCTTCAGCGAGACCTGGGCCAGGACCCGGGTGCCGGCGATGTCGATCTCGAACGAGCCCGCGGCCAGGTCGGCCGCAGTGAATGCCTCGTCGCGGCTGATCCCGGCGATCCCGCACGAGGCGCCCAGGGAGTGACCGAACCCGGCGCTGCGGACATGGCCGACCGGCGTGCCGTCCCAGTAGACCGGCTCGTCGCCGTAGAGGTCGTGGTCGGGTGAGTCGAGCAGCAGGTTGACCAGCCGTCGGGTCGGCGGACCGGCCTCGCGCAGCTTCAGCAACGCGTCGCGCCCGACGAAGCCTCCAGGCTTGTCCCAGGCCACCGCGAAGCCGAGCCCGGCCTCGAGTGGTGTGTCGGTGGAGTCGATGTCGTGACCCATGTCGCGGAACGCCTTCTCCAGGCGCATCGTCTCCAGCGCCCCGAGGCCGGTGGGGCGGAAGCCGAGGTCCGCGCCGGCCTCGCGCAGCTGGTCGTAGAGCGTGGCCCCGAACTCGGTCGGCACCAGCAGGTCCCAGCCCAGCTCACCGACGTACGTCACCCGCAGCGCCCACAGCGGGGTGTAGCCGAGCTCGACCCTCTGCGCCGTGAGGTAGGGGAAGGCGTCGTCGGACCAGTCGTCCGGGCTCAGCCGCTGCAGTACCTCGCGCGACCTCGGCCCCTGCACCGACAGCAGCGCGTGTCCGCTGGTCACGTCCGTGACGGTGACGAACTCCCCCTCGCGTGTCTGGCGGCGGATCCAGGCCGGCACCCGGCGGTGGATGGTGTCGCCGCTGATCACGACGTACGAGTCCTCGGCCAGCCGCGTGACGGTGACGTCGGCGATGATGCCGCCGCGGTCGTCGAGCCACTGGGTGTAGACGACGCGACCGACCGCGGTGTCGATGTCGTTGGCGCAGACCCGGTTGAGCACGCCCATGGCGTCGGGCCCCTGCACGAGGTGGTGCGACATCAGCGACAGGTCGAAGACCGCGAACGCGTCGCGGGCATGCAGGTGCTCCTCGCGCGTGCGCTCGAACGCCTCGCCCCGCGTGAAGCCCCACTCGACGGTCGGCGTGACGCCCGGCCCGGCGAACCAGTCGGGGTACTCCCACCCGCTGGTGGCGACGAAGTGGGCGCCGTCGGCGACATGCTGAGGATGGTACGGCGATCGTCGTACGTTGCGACCCAGCCGCGGCTGGGCGTTCGGCCAGGACATGTCGTTGAGCAGGAACCCGAGCCGCTCCACCGTCCGCTCCTTGCGGAACAGCCGGGTCGCCTGGAACTCGTGCGCCCGGTCGACGCCGACCGCGGTGACGTCGAGCGGCGGGTGCTCGTCGATCAGCCACTGCGCCATCAGGTGGCCGAGGCCGCCGCCGGAGAGGATGCCGACGGAGTTGAGGCCGCAGGCGAGGTAGAGGTTGTCGACCTCGGGTGACTCCCCGAGCATCGGCGAGAGATCGTCGGTGAAGCTCTCCGGCCCGCAGAAGAGGGTGCGGATCCCGGCGTCCTCGAGGGCAGGGAAGCGCCGCATCGCGACCTCGAGGAACGGCGCCAACCGGTCCCAGTCGGGCGGGAGGACGGCGAACGCACTGTCCTTCGGCGTGCCGTCCAGGGCCCAGGCCCTGCCGACCGGTTCGAACATCCCGACCAGGAGGCCGCCTCCCTCCTCGCGGTAGTAGCCGTAGGCCTCGGTGTCCTCGATCACCGGCACCGACTCCGGCGTCACGCCGGCGATGGGCTCGGTGAGCAGGTAGTAGTGCTCGGCCGCCTGCAGCGGCACGGTGACGCCGGCCTTGGCTGCCACCTCGCGTCCCCAGAGCCCCGCGGCGACCACGACCTTCTCGCACTCGACGTCGCCGCGACCGGTGCGGACGCCGACCACCCGGCCGTGGTCGAGGACGAAGTCGGTGACCTCCGTGTCCTCGGAGATCCGCACGCCGCGCTGCCGGGCACCCTTGGCCAACGACATCGTCACGTCGACCGGGTTGGCCCGCCCCTCGTCAGGCGTCCAGAAGCCGTGGATGACGTCGTCGGTCCGGATCAGCGGCACTAGGTCGGCCACCTCGCGAGCCGAAAGCACGTCCTTCGTCATCCCCACCGAGCGCATGTACGCCGTCTCGCGGCGCAGGCCCTCGTCGGCGCGTGGCGTCGTGGCCAGCTGGAGGTAGCCGCAACGACGGAACCCCGTGGAGAGCCCCGTCTCCTCCTCCAGCCGCGCATACAGCTCGGCGGAGTAGCGCGCCATCCACAAGGCGTCCTCCGTCGCGCCGCCCGAGACCACTTCTCCCGCCGCGTGCCAGGTGGTGCCCGAGGTGAGCTGCTTGCGCTCGAGGAGCACCACGTCGGTCGCACCCAGCAGCGCGAGGTGATAGGCGATCGACGTCCCGATCACTCCGCCGCCGACGACGACGTACTGCGCTCGACCGGGCAGGTCACCCGAGGCGGAGGGCGAGGCGGCACCGGCCCGAGCGGCGGCGGGGTTGATGGCCGTGAAGTCGAGCGACATGGAGGCACCCTGCCACGGATTGAACGGCTGTTCAATCGGGTCCCGCGTTCAGATCCCGTACGCCGTCTGATGCCGCGGCTGGTAGAGCTGCACGTCGTCAGCGCCGGGCACCTTGACCATCGCCACCACCCCGTAGCCGTAGTCGTCGGGTCCGGAGCTGAACTCCGCGCCCTTGGCGCGCAGCTCCGCCATGGTCGCCTCCACATCGTCGACGATGAAGCTCACCGCATGATGACGCGAGGTCGTCGAGCCGTCGTGCAAGGGGCCGGTCGGATGGACACCCAGCTCGCTCGGCCCGGTCTGGAAGATCAGCCAGTCGCGGTCTCCGGTGCCGGCGTCCACGCTCGGAAGGCCGAGCACATCTCTGAAGAACGCTCGTGTGGCGGCGGCTCGTCCTGGGTGCTCACCACTCCCTGGACGCGGCACCCCGCCTCGACGTCCTCATCCGCTCGGGCGGCCTCGGCACCCGGCGGCTCCTCCGCGAACCCGAGCACCTGGACTGGGTACGCGCTCAGCGCGCCGCCGTCCCACTCCTGACGAGCGTGTGCACCGGCAGCCTCGTCTACGCAGCCGCCGGCCTGCTCTCCGGAAGGCCGGCCACCACGCCTGGGCCTCGCTCAACCTGCTCTCCGAGCTCGACCCCACCGTCATCACCGATGTCGACGCCAGGTACGTCGACGACGGCGACCTCATCACCAGCGCCGGCGTCAGCGCTGGGATCGACATGGCGCTCCATCTGGTCGCCCGTCTCGCCGGCACCGAGCGCGCCCGCGACGTACGGCGCGACATCCAGTACGACCCCGACCCGCCGGTCTGAGGCCGTCAGGGAGTCTCGGCGTACCAGACCTCACGGACGCTCTGGCGCATGAGCGCCTGCTGCCTGATCTGGATGACGATGCCGCCGATGGCGAGCACCACCAGGAGCAGCGACCAGCCGACGCTGTTCGAGACGGTGTCGGTGAAGTCGCCTCTGCTGAAGTCGGCGGAGTTGAGGGAGCCCACCAGCAGCATGAGCCCGGCCGTCACGCCGACAGCACCGGCGATGGAGCCGATGAAGACGAGCATGATCATCGGCACGTTCGTGAACACGGACACCAGGCCGACGATGAGACCGACCCCCAGGCCTACCAGGACGGCCACCCAGTTCCAGGAGATCCCGAGGGCGACGACGATCCCCGAGCCGATCGCGAACCCGGCCGCGCCCATGGCGATGACGATGGCGACGTAGTAGTAGAGGTAGGCGAGGACCGCGAAGATCACGGCGAAGACCAGGCCGAGCACCCAGCCGAGCACGGTGCCGAGGAAGTGCTCGTCGGCGAACTCCGCGACGATGCCGGCGCCGAAGGCGAACCCGGCGAAGAAGCCCCAGATGGGGATCACGAGTCGCAGCACGAGCTGCCCTGCCACGAGCATGGCGCCTCCGGCGATGATCGCGAGGAGACCCAGAATGATGTCGGCCATGTCAGCAATGTAGAGCTCACGGGCCCTCCGACCCGGGATTCCACGGGTCGTGGCGGACCTCAGGTCGAGTCCATCGCCGGCAGCAGCTCTCCCGCCTCGACCGCGAACGGCAGTGAGTTGGTGGGCGGCGGCACCGGGCAGGTGGCGAAGTCGGTGTAGGCGCACGGCATGTTGATCGCCCGGTTGAAGTCGAGGTGCACGCTGCCATCCGGCCAGGGAGGCGCGGTGAGCAGCTGTCGGTTGGCCGGGTACGTCGTGACGCCCGAGGTGGCGTCGCGGAACAGGATCCACAGCGAGCCGTCCTCCTCGCCCCATGCGACGAGTCGATGCTCGGCTCCGCCGTACTCGAAGACGACCTCGCCGACGGCGTCCTCGTCGTCGCGCGCGCGATCGGGAGCGTCGGGCACCGGGTAGGACTCGAAGCGGCCCGCCACGACCCAGCGGGCATCGGGGGGATAGCAGGGTGTGCCACGGTAGGCCCGAAGGTTGGGTGAGTCCGGGTGCCGGGGGCGCACGATGGTGGCGCCGCCACGGTGAGCCACCTCGGCGACGGCCTGATCGAAGGTCAGCGTCAGGCCCATCTCGTCGAGCGGCCCGAGCTCGTGTACTCCCTCGCCGAGGACGTTCGTTCCGGCGATCAGGGTCTCCCCTCGACGAAGGGTGACGGTGGCCGCGTGCTCGTGGCCGGACCACTCTCCCGGGACATCGGTGAAGCGCTGCGGCGCGACCGTCAGCCAGTGCATGGCCGTGATCCCCAGCCACCCGCGCGGGTCCCGCAGCCTCTCCTCCCGGGCGGCGCGCCAGGCCCGCCATTCGCCCAAGAAGTCGCCCACCCAGGCATCGTCCCACCCAGGAGCCGGATGTGAAGCGCTGGTCGAGGGTCTGTCTTCCTCCTCAGGGGTGATACCGAGTGGTGGGCGCTGGACCACGATGGGGGTGCCTACGCGGGTGTGGGCGGGGGGTGCGTCCGCGAACGCCCGCCCCCGGCAGAGCGCCGGGCAGCGGCTGACGGGGTTCACCACCCTCGGAGGTACCCGCACATGAAACGCATCGTCAGCGCGGCGCTCGCCGCAGCCACGGTCCTGGCCGTCTCCTCAGTGGCCAGCAGCGCACCAGGTCCCTTGCCATCGCGGGACGAAGCCGCCCTGGCCCCGACCCGGGCGGCGCCGAGTCGTGGCATCGAGGCCGAGGTCAGTGCCCTGCTCGCGAAGATGACCACGCAGGAGAAGCTCCAGCAGGTCCAGCTGCTGTCCGACGGCCAGGTCACCGATGGCGACGCCCGGGCCGGTGTCGGCGGGGTTTTCAGCCTGGTGGACCCGGCAAAGATCGATCATCTCCAGCACGTCGCTGTCGAGCACTCCCGGCTGCACATCCCGATCCTCTTCGCCTACGACACCATCCACGGCTACCGGACCATCTTCCCCGTCCCCCTGGCCGCCGCCAGCTCGTTCGACCCGTCGGTCCCCAAGGCCGGTGCCACGATCGGTGCCCGTGAGTCCGCGGTCGTCGGCATCAAGCAGATCTACAGCCCGATGGTCGACGTCTCCCACGAGCCCCGCTGGGGCCGGATCGTCGAGGGCAACGGTGAGGACCCGTACGTCGGTTCGGTGATGGCCGCGGCCCAGGTCAAGGGAGCCCAGGGCTCGGACTACTCGCAGAAGGACAAGGTCGTCACCAGCGTCAAGCACTTCGTCGGCTACGGACAGCCCGAGGGAGGCCGTGACTACAACACCACCGACCTGTCCGAGCAGCGGCTGCGCAACCTCTACCTCCCGCCGTTCAAGGCCGCGATCGACGCGGGCGCTGACACGGTGATGTGCTCGTTCAACGCCATCAACGGTGTCCCGGGCTGCGCGAACTCCTACACCGAGACCGACATCCTCAAGAAGGAGTGGGGCTTCGACGGCTTCATCGAGAGCGACTACACCGCCGTCTCCGAGACCCGAGCCTGCCCCCCGGTCACCCCGAACGAGGGATCCTGCGGCCACGGCACCGCCGCCGACGGCCCCGAGGCAGGCGCCAACGCGTTGATGGCCGGTACCGACTCGGAGATGGTCAGCACCAACATCCGCGACTACGGCGCCCAGCTGCTGTCGCAGCGACGGATCACCATGAGCCGGCTCGACGACGCGGTCCGCCGGATCCTGCGGGTCAAGTTCCGCGCCGGCCTCTTCGACCACCCCTACGTCAACCAGGCGAAGGCCACCGACCCGGCCAGCTTCCTCACCCCGGCGGACCGCGCGGCGGCCCGCACCGCGGCTGGCAAGTCGATGGTGCTGCTGCAGAACGACAACGCCACGCTGCCCTTCGACCCGAGCAAGAAGACCGCGGTCATCGGCCCGCTCGGCGACGACCCGCACGACATGCTGGGCCCCTGGTGGGGACGCGGCGAGGACGCCGACGCGGTGAGCGTGCTCGACGGCATCGCCGAGCAGTCGCCGGGTACGACGTTCGCCCAGGGGTGCACCCTGAGCAACGACGAGCCGCCGGCGTACGACCCCGCGAACGACTGCGCGAGCGACGACGGCTTCGCCCAGGCGGTCGCTGCCGCCCAGGCGGCCGACCAGGTCGTGCTGGCCGTGGGGGAGACCAGGGAGATGAGCGGGGAGGCCACCAGCCGATCCACGCTCGACCTCCCGGGTCGGCAGCAGGAGCTCATCGACGCGATCAAGGCCACCGGGAAGCCGTTCGTGGTCGTGCTGTTCAACGGCCGGCCGTTGACACTCGGCGACGTGGCCAAGAGCTCGCCGGCAGTCCTCGAGGCCTGGTTCCCGGGTGTCGAGGCCGGCAACGCGGTCGCCGATGTCGTCTTCGGGAAGGTGGACCCGGGCGGCAAGCTGCCGGTCTCGTTCCCGCAGCGGCTCGGCCAGGTGCCGATCTACTACAACCACGAGCCGACCGGACGGCCCTGCGACGTGACCCAGAAGTACGACTCGCGCTACCGCGACCTGCGCTCGTGCGACCCGCTGTACCCCTTCGGCTACGGGCTCAGCTACACGACGTTCTCGGTCTCGGACCTCACCCTCGACCGGACCACCGTGTCGCCGTCGGGCCGCGTGCGCGCGACCGTGACGGTGACCAACACCGGTGACGTCGCGGGCGACGAGGTCGTGCAGCTCTACCTCCACGACCCGGTGGCGAGCATCTCGCAGCCGGTACGCCGACTGCGCGGCTTCGAACGGGTCACCCTCCAGCCGAAGCAGTCGCGGAAGGTCATGTTCACGCTCGACCGCAGCGACTTCGGGTTCTACGACAACCGGGGCGACTTCGTGGTCGAGCCCGGACAGATCGAGGTCTACGCCGGCGACTCCTCGCAGGCCACGATGAAGGCGACCTTCACCGTGACCGGCCGTCGCTGACCGCGACGTTCATCAGACCCGGACCCTGATCGGCGGGGCAACCACCCCGCCGGTCCGGCCGTGGCGTGGCCGACCCACTTTGCGCAAACGGGTGCCAGGACCGCCCCGCGCCTGCCACACTCCCCTGGGTCTCGGACAGCCTGCCTACCCTCGAGTGAGGGAGAGAGAGCTTGGGGGATGACTGAGCTTCGTGACCTTTCCGCAGTGCCGGACGACCAGGACAGCCTGGAGGATCCGACCCACGGGCGGCACCGCAGCGCCGAGCCAGGGGAGCCTGTCGAACCTGAGCCGCGACTGCTCCGTAGCGCGGTCAACGGTCGCGTGTACGCGGTGACCCTCTACGACGAACGTGACGACGGGGAGATCGTCCCGCGCGAGAAGTACGACGTGTCGGAGGACTTCGAGCAGCTGACCGGCGATCCGCACATCCCGTTCGGACCCGCGCTGTACGCGATCGCGGCCCGCGTGTACGACATCGCCTGCGACGAGACCTCCGGCGACAGCAGAGCGGCACGCGTGGAGGCCATCGCCTCCAGCCTGGCCTACACGTTCCGCGGCCAGCCGGGCGAGTAGCCGGCCCGGCCCCGCGCCCCGACCACCAGGCGGGTCAGTGGGCCGCGGCGTACTCCTCGTCGGTGACGGCCTCGAGCCAGGTGGTCGGGTCCGACTCACCGTCGGCGGTGACGAGGGCGAGGTGGCTCATGCAGGTGGAGGCGGTGCCGCCGTGCCAGTGCTCCTCGCTGGCGCCGATGGTCACCGTGTCGCCGGGGCGGATCCGGGTCGCCCCGCCGGCACGGCTGGCGACCAGGCCGACGCCTTCGGTGACATACAGGGTCTGGCCGCGCTCGTGGCTGTGCCAGAAGGTGCGCGCGCCGGGCGTGAAACGCACCAGAGCGCCGGTGAGTCGGGCCGGCTCGACGGCCGGGGCCAGCGGGGTGACGTAGACGTCGCCGGTGAAGGTGGCCACGGGGCCCTTGACGGTGGCGTTGACGGGCGTGATGTCCATGGGAACTCCTGGATTCAGTGCGTGGGGTCGAGGCGGAGGGTGACGGCAGCGGCGTCGGGACCGACGACGCTGCCCACGATCTGCGGGCCGTAGCGGTCGTACTTCGCGTGGTACGCCGCGTCCAGGGCGGCGTGGGTCTCCGCCTCGTCGACGGGGATCTGCTCGAAGGTCACGTCGCGTTCGACGCCGCCCGCGCGCACCCGCCCCACGCCGTACCGGACAGCGCGGCGGTACCACGCGCCGGTGGGTCCACGGGCCGAGCGCACGTACGCCGCGTCCCCGGCCCTGGCGACCCACATCGTGGTGAAGACCGACAGGCTCCCGTCGTCCCGGCGCGAGGCGAGGTCGAGCTCCTCGGCGCCTCCGACCCGGTCGAGGTCTGCTTCGCTCCAAGCGCTCATGCGATCACTCCTCGACTGGCTCGTCGGGATCGTTCCCCGGGGACGACCACGGCAACCGCGATGACCAGTGCCACAGCCAACAGGATGGCGCTCCCGGTGAGGGCCGCGGTCACGTGGCCGGCGAGTTCGGTGCCGGAGGCCGCCGCGACGGTGACCAGGACGCCGAGCCCCAGGGCGCTGCCGAGCTGGTGGGCGGTGTTGACCAGACCGGACGCGGCTCCGGCGTCCGCGGAGTCGACGCCGGCGATGCCGGCCGAGGTCAGGGGTGCGAACGCGAGCCCCTGCCCGGCGCCGATCAGGATCATCGGGAGTGCGATCCCTGTCAGGTAGGTCTCGCCCGCGCCGACCTGGGCCAGCCAGGCCATGCCGAGCGCGGTCACCGCGACCCCGGCGACCAGTACCCAGGAGTCGCCGACCCTGGCGATCAGCCAGGGCACGCGGACGGCGACCGCGAAGTTGACCGCCGTCATCGGCAGGAACCCGAGCCCGGCCTGGAGGGGTGTCCAGCCGTAGACGCCCTGGAGGTACTGGGTGGTGAAGAAGAAGAAGCCGATCATCGCGCCGAGGAACAGCATCCGCGCGGCGTAGGCGCCGGAGCGCTCGCGGCTGGCGAACAGCCGCAGCGGCATGGTCGGCTGCTCGGCGCGCGACTCGTGTGCGACCAGTCCGGCGAGGAGCAGGACCCCGATCACGAGCGGCGTGACCGTGCTGGCGGAGGTCCAGCCGGCTCCCGCCGAGGTGACGATGCCGTAGACCAGCGAGCCCACGCCGAGAGTGGCGAGGACGGCGCCGGGGAGGTCGAACCGGGCTGTGCTGCGCGGGGTCTCCTGGAGGTAGCGGCGGGCGGCGAACACCATGACGATGCCGATCGGGACGTTGACGAAGAAGCCGGCCCGCCACGAGATCCACGCGGCCAGGGCGCCGCCGACCACGAGGCCGAGGCTGGCCCCGATGCCAGCGGTCGCGGCGTACCACGCGACTGCGCGGTTGCGTTCGCGTCCGGCCGGGAAGTGGGCGGTCAGCAGCGACAGGGACGCCGGGGCGACGATCGCAGCGCCGACCCCTTGGAGGGCACGTGCGGAGATCAACCACCAGCCGGTGGGCGCGACGCCGATCAGGAACGACGCGGTGGAGAACACCGCCAGACCGATGATGAACAGCCGACGCCGGCCGACGATGTCGCCGGCCCGGGAGCCGAGCAATAGCAGACCACCGAAGACCAGCGTGTAGGCGTTCTGTACCCACGACAGCTCGCCGGTGGACAGGCCCATCGACGAGCGGATGCTCGGGAGTCCGGTGAAGATCACGGAGTTGTCGAGCAGGATCATGAAGTACGCCGCCAGGATGATCCCCAGCACCGCGCGCGGATGCGCCAGCACCGGCGGTCGAGGCTCCTGCGCTGGTCGAGCCTGTCGAGACCGGAGTGCCGCGGTCACGGCCGGACCAGCACCTTCAGCGCCTCGCGGGCAGCCATGGCGCGGTACCCCTCGGCGACGTCCTCGAGACCGACGGTCCGGTCGAACACGCGGCCCGGGTCGATGGTGCCGTCGAGGATCGCCGGCATCAGCGTCTCGACGTACGCCCGCGCGGGAGCAGGGCCGCCGGTCAGGGTGATGTTGCCGCCGAAGAGGCTGCCGAAGCCGATCGGCGCCTGCTCGTACTGCGGGGCACCGACCCGGCTGATGGTGCCGCCGGGGCGGACGACGCCGTACGCCTGCTGGTAGGCCGGCAGGTGGCCCACGGCCTCGAGGACGACGTGGCTGCCCTGGCCGCCGGTGAGCTCGCGGACCTTGGCGATGCCCTCGTCGCCGCGCTCGGCGACGACGTCGGTCGCGCCGAACACGCGGCCGAGCTCGGTGCGGCTCTCGTGGCGGCCCATCAGGATGATCTGCTCGGCGCCGAGCTGCCGTGCGGACAGGACCGCGAGCAGGCCGACGGCGCCGTCTCCGATGACGGTGACGGTGGTGCGTTCG
>Ga0302262_10000735_pt1 | contig 13854 bp, 10 predicted proteins | sample II_Fen_E3_4_FD_194557 | JGI IMG/M metagenome (GOLD analysis project Ga0302262, IMG submission 194557) | Peat permafrost microbial communities from Stordalen Mire near Abisko, Sweden - II_Fen_E3_4 | ecosystem: Environmental > Terrestrial > Soil > Wetlands > Permafrost | place: Sweden: Abisko...
CACGCAGGTCGTGATCGACGCCGCGGATGCCCCGGAGGCGCACGAGATCGCCAACCGGGCGCGCTCGGAGTTCGTCATCGTCGTCGAGGGCGTGGTGGAGCGGCGCCAGCCGGGCCAGGAGAACGCGAGCCTCGAGACCGGCGCCGTCGAGCTCCAGGCCCGCGCGGTGACCATCCTCAACGAGTCCAGGACGCCCCCGTTCTACGTGAACGACCCGGACGCGCCGATCGACGAGAGCCTCCGCCTCAAGTACCGCTACCTCGACATCCGGCGCGAGGCGATGCAGCGGCGCCTGCTCCTCCGCAGCCGGCTCGTCCAGGCGATCAGGGAGGTCCACCACGACAACGGCTTCGTGGAGGTGGAGACCCCCAACCTGATCAAGAGCACGCCGGAGGGAGCCCGGGACTTCATCGTCCCGAGCCGTCTCCAGCCCGGGACCGTCTACGCCCTGCCGCAGAGTCCCCAGCAGCTCAAGCAGCTCCTGATGGTCGGCGGCATCGACCGCTACTTCCAGATCGCCCGCTGCTTCCGCGACGAGGACCTCCGCGGGGACCGCCAGCCGGAGTTCACGCAGCTCGACCTCGAGATGAGCTTCGTGGACGAGGCGACCGTCATGGCCTTCATCGAGCGGATGGTCATCGCGGTCACGAAGGCGACCACGCCCGATCGCCCGATCCGGAAGGTCCCCTTCCCGATCTTCACCTACGACGAGGCCCTCGAGCGATACGGCTCGGACAAGCCGGACCTGCGGTTCGCGATGGAGCTGCGGGACCTCGCGCCCGCGCTCCTGGCGCCCGACGGCACGCCCGCCTCGGGCTTCCGCGTGTTCGACGAGACGCTGGCCGCCGGCAACCGCGTCAAGGCGATCACGGCTCCGGGGATGGGCGGCGCCACCCGCCGCGAGATCGACGACCTCACCGAGCTCGCGAAGCGGTTCGGGGCGAAGGGCCTCGTCCATCTCTCCGTCGTGGCCGGCGGCGAGCTGCACGGGCCCATCGCGAAGTTCCTGTCCGCCACGACCCAGGACGCAGTGCGGGAGCTCGCGGGGGCGGGTGAGGGCGACCTGATCCTGATCGTGGCCGACGGTCCCGACACCACCAACGACGTCCTCGGCCGCCTCCGCCTGGAGCTCGCCGCACGCCTCAACCTGGCGGACCCCGACGAGCTCGCCTACTGCTGGGTCCACCGGTTCCCGATGTACCAGTGGGACGAGGAGGCCAGCCGCTGGGACGCGACGCACAACCCGTTCAGCGGCGTGGTCCCCGAGGACGAGGTCCTGCTCTCGACGACCTCCGGTGACCTCGACGTCCGCACGCCGGGGGACCCGGCCGGCAGGGCCCGCGCGATGCAGTACGACGTCGCGCTCAACGGCTGGGAGCTGGGCGGCGGGTCCGTCCGGATCTGGAAGCCGGACCTGCTGGCGCGCAGCTTCAACCTGCAGGGCTACACGCTCGAGCAGATGAAGGAGCGCTTCGGCGCGATCCTGGAGGCGTTCGAGTACGGCGCGCCGCCGCACGGCGGGATCGCCCTCGGCGTGGACCGCTGGGCGGCGCTGCTCAGCTACCAGACGAACATCCGCGAGGTCATGGCCTTCCCGAAGACCCAGTCCGGCTCGGACCTGATGCTCGAGGCGCCCTCGGCGCCCGAGGAGGGCCAGTACGCGGACCTCGGGCTGCGCTTCGTCGGGGTCCCCGGCAGGCCCGCCTGATCGACCTGCAGGGGACCTGACCGTGGACGAGGACGAGCCGGGCACCGGGGACGAGTCGTCCGCAGTCGCGACCCAGGCGGGGACCGCGGACGCGCTCGCCGATCAACCGTGGGCCACATTCGATCGCTGGGGCGGCCGGCTGTTCGTGGCGCTCGCGCTCCTGACGGCCGTCGTCGGCCTGCTCGTGGTGGGGCCGCTGGCGGTCGCTGTCCTGCCGCTGCCGTTCATCGCCGCACAGATGGTGATCCTCGTCGTGGGCGCGGCGCTGCTGTACGCGGTTGCGGTCGCGCTCGGCCGCCGTTGGGCGTGGGCGCGGCTGGCGGCGATGTGGCTGCTCGTTGCGATCACGCTGACGGGCTTCCTGGGCAGCGCGGCAGACCTCACCGTCCAGAAGATCACCATCCCGCTCGCGGCGATCGCTGCAGTGCTCGTGCTCCTGCGCAAGCCCGGTCCCCTGCCCACAATCGACGGACGAGACCGCCGCACCGGGACGCTGGTCGGCGTCGTCTTTGTCGTGGCATCGGTACTCCCCAGCGTCACGACCTTCGTGTTCACGAGCCCCGCATCGCCGCTCGTCGCCTCACAGGACGATCTCGACCTCGCGCTGCACCTTGACTGCCCTCCGCGCGGGACGGCCATGCCGGAACGGATCGAGGCAACGGCGACGTGGCGCTGGCTGCGGCGAGACCCCTTCGCGGTCGAGCCGGACACCGTCGGCATCGGCTGGCGGGCGCCCGAGGACGAGGAGGGGAACAGCTCGGTGGGCATCGACGGCGCCCGGTCGTCCCGGGAGGACATCGCGCAGGGTGGCTTCGGCCTGTCGATGGGGGCGGTTGATGCCGCGCTGCGCGGCATGCCCAACATGACATGGACGACAGGGCCGACCGACGGTCGGCTGCCGGACGGGTCGGCAACCGTGGTGCTGATCCCGACGTCGGTCAACCCGGCCACCCGACCGACCGACGGCATCTTGTCCGTGACGGCCGTCTACGCCCACGGGAACCGCTGGACGGTGACCCGCGACGAGGTCTGCCGCTGGTAGGCCGGTCCCCGTGGCGGGTTCGCCTACGGCGCCTGCGGCGCAATCTGCTCGAGCATCGCGACCGTCGCGTCGACCACCTGGCGCTGCTGCTCCGCCCTCTCGATCGTCGGCTGCCCATCGCTGGGCTGACCCGTGTACCAGCCCATCTGCTCGTGGTTGCCACCCTCGATCGGGACGAAGACCGTGTCGGGTGGCAGCTTCGCCCGCGCCTCCGGGCCCGACATCCGTGCCGCGCCTGGGTCGTTCGTCCCGTAGATGGACGTGACCTGCAGGTCCCGAGCGGACAGGTCGGTCGCGGGGTACGAGGCCCAGAACGCCATCCCGTCGATCGCGTCGGGGTGGTCGGCGATGTACTGGGCCGCCATCGACCCGCCCAGCGAGTGGCCTGCCATCGCCCAGGTGGTGACCTCCGGGTGCGCGGCGATGACTCCGTCGGCTGCCCCGATCCCGAAGACCGCGAGGTTGAACGGCATCGGCGTGATCACCACGAGATAGCCTTGGGCCGCGATCGCCTGCGCCGTCGGACCATACCCGGCCGCGGGCACCTTGCCGCCCGGGTAGACGATCAGGCCCGTGTCGTACGCGCCATCTGCCGGCGCCCACTCGAGACGCCCGTCCACCTGCGTGAACGTGACCTCCGGCGTCGACGCGAGGGAGGCCGTGGCCTCGGGGAGCAGCGGCTGGGGCTGGGTGTACCAGAACCAGCCTGCCGCCAGGATGGCGACGACCGCGAGCAGGACGATGCCGACGGTCCGCCTGCGCGGACGGTGGAGACGGGCCATTGGGACTGTGATCCTCAGGTGGATGGGTCGGTGGGGGACAGGCGCGCGGGTCCGGGAACCGGCGCATCGTCGGGGTCGTCGGCGACGGCCGCGCCCCACTCGTGAACGGTGGCATCCGGCGGCTCAGGGGGTCCGTCGTACGTCGGCAGCTCAGAGCGCGGAACGGACACGTCGTGGGTGACGCCAGGGTCGCCGGTCTCGATGCGGCGGACCGGCACGCCCCCCGTCTCGAGGTCCTCGAACAGCCCACCCGGCAGCCGGTCCGCCGCCAGCGCGCGGAACGCCGCCAGGTGGGCGACCGGGAGGAGCACCGGATAGCCGTCCTCGCCGTTGAAGGTGGGACGCAGGACGGCGCCGCGGTTCTCCCCGTGCGCGGCGATCAGGGTCGTCACGGTCTCCGCGTCCACCCATGCCAGCCTCGCGGGCCAGATCAGTGCCGCGTCGGTGTCCGCGACGAGGCGGATCGCGGCGTCCACACCGCTCGCGACCTGGCCCACCGGGCCCAGCGCAGGCGCGACCGGCTCGACCAGCGTGACCTCGGCGTTCGCGAGGATCGCGCTCACCGCCCCGTCGGGGTCGGACGCGCAGATCACCACGGGGGTCGCACCTCCCGCCCAGGCCGCGTCGGCCATGCGGCGCACTGCGGGCGTGCCGTCGGCGTCCGCAAGCGCGGATGTCGGGGATGCCGCCAGGATGACGGCTGCGACGGTCATGCGATCTCCTCGTGCTCGGCGGGAGTGTATCCGCCGCGGGCAGGTGGGGGACGCCACCACGTCCGGAGCGAGGGACGCCCGCCGGGGACTGTTCTTGTCGGGACGCCTGCGCATCTCGCGCAGACACCGATGGGGTGAGTGGAGGCCGCGGACATGCGCAGGATCCTGTGCCAGCCACGCCCGGAATGGGGCATCGCGAAGGGCGCCCGCCGCGGCCAGCTGATCACGGACTCGCCAGGTTGGTGCCGGCGCAATTCGGAGACGCCGCACCTCGCCTGCACCCGCACCATGGGTGACTGAGCGGATCGGACGGCTCCCACCACCGTCAGCACTCGCCTGGTGGGATCCTGCGCAACCTGAGCGGCGGCGGTCCCGTTTGCACTCACTTGGGGAGTGAGTGAGAGGAGATGCGGGCAGCGGGGCCCCCGGCCGTCGGGGGCCGGTGCGGTCGGTACAGGTGCCCTGCCGGGAGCCGTTCATGGGCGTCGCGGCCGGGAATCGCCGCATGTGCGAAACTTCACTGGCCCATGAATGACGCCCCCGGCACCGCCGTGCCCACTGACAACCCCTCCCACGAGGTCCGCGACGACCTGCGCAACGTCGCGATCGTCGCCCACGTCGACCACGGCAAGACCACGCTCGTGGACGCACTGCTCCGCCAGACCGGCGCATTCCGCGCGAACCAGGCCGTGGTGGACCGCGTGATGGACTCGGGGGACCTGGAGCGCGAGAAGGGCATCACGATCCTCGCCAAGCAGACCACGATCGACGTCGGCGGCGTCCGGCTGAACATCGTGGACACCCCCGGGCACGCCGACTTCGGCGGCGAGGTCGAGCGCAGCCTGTTGATGGTGGACAGCGTCCTGCTGCTGGTCGACGCGGCGGAGGGTCCGCTCCCGCAGACCCGCTACGTGCTGCAGAAGGCGATGGCCCGCCACCTGCCGGTCGTCGTGGCCCTCAACAAGATCGACCGCCAGGACGCGCGTGCGGCCGAGGTGCTCGATGCCGTGTACGAGCTGTTCATGGACCTCGGCGCAGACGAGCACCAGATCGAGTTCCCGGTCGTCTACACGAACGCGAAGCTCGGGACGGCAACCCGCGACCTCGCGGTCCCCGGGACTGACCTGCGGCCGCTGCTCAAGCTCCTCGTGGACGTGACGCCCGCCCCGGTGTTCGAGCCCGGCCATCCGCTCCAGCTGCTGGTCACCAACCTGTCCGCCAACGAGTACGTGGGCCGGATGGCCGTCGGCCGGATCCGCAACGGGACGATCCGGATGGGCCAGCGGATCACGGTGGTGCGCGAGGAGGCGGACGACATCGCCGGCGCGATCGAGCCGGGCCGGACCATCACGCTCACGGGCACCGTCTCCAGCCTCCAGACCGCGCACGGGATGGAGCGGATCGACATCTCCGAGGCAGGCCCGGGCGAGATCGTGTCCGTGGCGGGCCTCCCCGAGGTCACGATCGGGGACACGATCACCGAGCCCGGCGACCCGCGCCCGCTGCCGCGCCTGGACGTCGACGCGCCGACGCTGAGCATGACGTTCGGCGTGAACACCTCGCCCCTCGGAGGCCGTGACGGCAAGTACGTCACGTCGCGCCAGATCAAGGCCCGCCTCGAGCGCGAGGTCCTCGGCAACGTCTCGATCGAGGTCCATCCCACCGAGTCCGGCGACACGTTCGAGGTCCGCGGCCGCGGCGAGCTCCAGCTGGCCGTCCTGATCGAGCAGATGCGCCGCGAGGGCTACGAGCTGACCGCCAGCCGTCCCGAGGTCATCCTCCGGACCATCGGCGGCGAGGTCCACGAGCCGTACGAGCGCGTCACCATCGACATCCCGCCCGAGTACATCGGCGTCGTCCAGCAGGCGCTCGCGGCCCGCAAGGGGCGCCTCGAGCAGATGACCACCGACGCCGACGAGCGGGTCCGGATGGAGTTCGTGCTGCCCGTCCGCGGCCTCATCGGATACCGCGGCCAGCTGCTCACGGATACCCGCGGTACGGCGCTGCTCCACCAGATCGGCGAGGGCTACGGCCCGTGGGCGGGCGAGGTGACCCACCGCACGAACGGGGTCCTCGTGAGCGACCGCACGGGCACCTCCAACGCCTACGGGCTGTTCAACCTGCAGGACCGGTCGGAGCTGTTCATCGGCTCCGGCGTGGACGTCTACGAGGGCATGATCGTCGGCGAGAACGCGCGGTCGGGCGACATGGACGTCAACGCGACGAAAGAGAAGAAGCTCACCAACATCCGGACGCACTCGCACGACGAGTCCCTGCGCCTGACGCCCCCCCGGCCGCTGACGCTCGAGAGCGCGATCGAGTTCATCGGCACGGACGAGCTGGTCGAGGTGACCCCGTCCGCGATCCGGCTGCGCAAGCGACTGCTGGCAAAGCACGAGCGCGAGCGCGAACGAGGTCGCGCGTACGACCTGTCGAGGGTCGAGCCCGAGGCATAGCTCCGGGTCTGCGAGCCGCCGCGGTCCTCAGTGCGCGTGCGTCCGCGGGTGGATGCGCTCGACGCCCACCGGGCGGACCGGCGCATCCGGGTCCACCCGCGACGGCGTCCGACGCGGCACGGGGGGATCGACCCGGGGCTCCGTTCCCCGCCAGCGCCACGGGACGTCGCTCTGCTCCTGGATCCCGTCCGGCCAGCGTGGCTGGCGGCTCGGGAAGAACAGCGCGACCCAGCCGTCGCCACGCTCCCGGACGAACCAGCTCGCGACGAATGGAACCGCGAACACGGCGATGGCTGCTGCCGCAACGGAGGCGAACACCAATAGGTTCACGGTGTCATCATCTCACCGCCGGGAAGCCCCTCCCGGACCACGATCCGAACGCCGGGCGGACTGCTTCACCCCAGCGTCGGCCCACCTGCCTTGGCCCGTGAGCGGATCACGACCACGGCGACGGCGATCACGCCGCCGATGACGAGCACGACCAGGAGGATCGAGCCGATCCCACCCCCGGACTCGGCGGGCGGCACCGGCGCGGCCGTGGCAGTCGGCGTCGGTGTCGGTGTCGGGACGGGCGTTCCCGTCGGCGCGGGCGTCGGTGTCGGGGTGGGGACCGGCGTGACGACCAGCTGGACGTCGGATCGGGCATTGCCCTTCGTGATGACCGGGACACCCGCCGGTGACTCCCAGAGCCCGGTTCCGTCCCAGATCGACCCGCGGGCGACGTAGTCCGAGTTGGGGTCGATCGTCGTCGGATCGTACGGGACGGAGTAGGGGACGGGCACCGCGCCGACGGGCTCGATGACCTGGAAGCCGATGGTCTCGCCGGTGCTGACCCGAATCAGGAGGACTGTGCCGTACGCCGCTGGGTTGCCGACGGGGTCGAGCCCGACTCCCGTGATGGTCCCGGTGACGGTGCCCTTCAGGAGGTCCGGCCGGAAGGCGAGCGGCAGCTCGACGCCCTCGACGAGTGGGACGCCCGTGGCGACGGGGACGCCGATCGGCGTCACCCAGGCGAGGTCGCCGTCCACGACGCCCGCGTACAGGCGGTAGGTCTCACCCTGCACGAGCGCCGAGAACGGGTAGGCCAGCTGCCACGGGACCGGCTGCTTCCCCGGGTCCGTCATCCGCGTCGAGGCGATGATCGTGCCCGCGTCGGGCCCCGCCGATCCCTCGACGAGGAGCACGACGGCGACGGCCGCCGGGGTCAGCTGGTGCTGCTCGGCCCAGGTCAGGGTCCCGGTGATCGTCCCGGTGGTCGGCGCGGCGGTCGGGCTGGCGGTGGGTGCCGGGGTCGGGCTGGGGCTCGCCGTGGGCGATGCGGTGGGAGCCGCCGTGGGCGATGCAGTGGGAGCCGCCGTCGGCGAGGCCGTGGGGGCTGGGGTGGGAGTCGCGGTTGGTGCGGCGGTCGGCGAGGCCGTTGGTGCGGCAGTCGGCTTCGCGGTGGGCGTCGGTTTGGCTGTCGGGGCCGGGGTGGGCTTGGCGGTCGGCTCGGGCGTCGGTTTGGCTGTCGGGGCCGGGGTGGGCTTCGCGGTCGGCGTTAGCGTCGGCTTCGCCGTGGGTGCCGCCGTCGGCTTGGGGGTCGCCGTCGGTGCCGGAGTCGGCTGCGCGGTGGGGACGATCGCGACCGGGACCTGGAGCCCGGTGCTGGGCGCGCCATTCGTCAAGGCCGGCACGCCGGTCCGTCCCTCCCACGTCTTGCCGGCGTCCACGATCGACGCCTTCACGACGTAGGTCGCGGAGGAGTTGATGACCCCGGGATCGATCGAGATGCTGAATGCGATCGGCGTCGATGCCGGTGCCGGGATGACCTGGCGCTCGATGAGCGTCCCCGTGGTCGTGTCGACGAGGATCGCGTAAGCCACCGCGGCGCTGGTGAGGGCGGTCTTGTCGGTCTTCGTGATCGTGCCCGTCACGGACTCGGTGGCAGCGGGCATCAGGGTGACGGGCAGCACCAGGTTGGCGGTCGGCCCGCCGGTGATCGCTGGCACGGCCTCGAACGTCTGGCGGGTGGTGCCTGCATCGAGCGTGGTCGCGAACAGGGCGTAGCTGTGCGTCGTGTCGATCGCCCCGTAGGGGACGCTGAAGGCGATCGGGAACTGGCCGCCGGTGATCGACTGCTGGCCGATCACCACAGTGTTGCTCGGGCTGGCCTGCTGGTCGACGAGGGTGACGACGGTGACGGCCTGGGCCGACAGCGCCACCTTGTCGCGGCTGGTGACGGTCCCGGTCACCGCGGTCGTCGCGGCGGACACCCCGGGTCCGGCCTGGGCCAGGAAGGGCGCCATGAGCGCGAGCAGGACGGTGGCGAGCAGCGTGCGACGCATGGGCCTGGATGCTCCTAGGTGCCGGCACGTGACCGGTGCGATCAGCGGCGCCAGTGTACCGCGGGGTCCGGCGCCGACGGTGCCGCGGGTCGGTCGGACTACAATCCGCGGACGATGCCGATCTACCTCGACCACGCCGCGACAACACCCCTTCGCGCCGAGGTTCGTGACGCGATGCTTCCGTACCTGGACGGCGTCTTCGGCAACCCGTCGTCCTCGCATGTCTACGGCCGCGTCGCCCGCGAGGCCCTCGACGATGCCCACGAACGCCTCGCACGATCGATCGGCGCCGACGCCCGCGAGCTCGTGTTCACGAGCGGCGGCACCGAGGCCGACAACCTGGCCGTCAAGGGTGCCGCCTGGGCCGGCAAGGCGAAGGGGCACCGGATCGTCACCACGCCCGTGGAGCACCACGCGGTCGGCCACGCGCTGGCGCACCTCGAGAAGTTCGGGTTCGAGATCGTCCAGGTGCCCGTCGACCGGTACGGGCGCGTCGACCCGGCGGACGTCGAGGCGGCGATCACGGATCGCACGATCCTGGTCTCCGTGATGCTCGCGAACAACGAGGTCGGCACGATCATGCCGGTCCGCGAGATCGCCGACGTGGTGCGGGCGCACCGCGGGATCCTGTTCCACGTGGACGCCGTCCAGGCCGCGGCCTGGACGGACCTCGACGTCGACGCGCTGGGGGCTGACCTCGTCGCGCTGGCGGCGCACAAGGTCGAGGGCCCCAAGGGCACCGGCGCGCTGTGGATCCGCCGCGGGACCCACATCCTGGCCCAGCAGCACGGCGGGTCGCAGGAGCGGCATCGTCGCGCCGGGACGGAGGACGTGGCCGGGGCCGTGGGCATGGCCACGGCGTTCGAGCTTGCAGCCGCCGAGCGGAGCGTCACGGTGCCCCATGTCGCTTCGCTGCGGGACCGACTTGCCGCGGGCGTGCTTGCCCTGCCGGGCGTGGAGCTCACGGGCCATCCCGTCGAACGCGTGCCGCACATCCTCTCGGTCGTCGTGCCGGGCGTCGACGGCGGATCCGTGACGCTGGCGCTGGACCTCGCGGGCATCGCCGCGTCCACAGGCTCCGCCTGCAGCAGCGGATCCACGGAGGTCAGCCACGTGCTGGCGGCGATGGGCTTCCCGGCCGACGAGGCACGCGGCGCCGTCCGCCTGAGCCTCGGCCGAACGACCACGGAGGCCGACATCGACGAGGCGCTCAGCATCGTCCCGGCCGCGATCATGCGCCTCGCGGCGGTTGCCTCGGCCGAGGTCCCGGCGGGATGAGCCGCGTCCTGGTCGCGATGTCGGGCGGCGTGGACAGCTCCGTCGCGGCCGCCCTGCTCCACGAGCAGGGGCACGAGGTCGTCGGCATCTGGATGCGCCTCCACGACGTGGCGGACAGCTACTCCGAGACCAGGAAGAGCTGCTGCTCCGCGGATGCGGCAGACGATGCGCGCCGCGTCGCCGCGAAGCTTGGCATCCCGTTCTACGTGATGAACCTGGAGCGCGAGTTCGCGGCGCGCGTCATCGAGCCGTTCGTGGCCGACTACATGGGTGGCCGGACGCCGAGCCCGTGCGTGGACTGCAACAGCTTCGTCAAGTTCGGGGCGCTGCTGGACCGGGCCCGCCACCTCTACGAGTGCGAGGCCGTGGCCACCGGGCACTACGCTCGGCGGGAGGTCGTGGAGACGGCGGCCGGACCTCGAGCCCGCCTCGTGCGCGCCGCGGACGAGGGCAAGGACCAGACGTACTTCCTCTACGGGCTGCGCCAGGACCAGCTGTGGCACAGCCGCTTCCCCCTGGGCGACCTGACGAAGCCGCAGGTGCGGGACGTTGCCCGAACCCTGGGGCTCGTGACGGCGGACAAGCCGGAGAGCCAGGAGATCTGCTTCGTGCCGGGCGGCGACTACCGCGAGGAGCTGCGGGCCCGGGGCGGCTGGGTGCCGGTGCCGGGGGACGTCCAGGACGCGGACGGCGTGACCGTCGGAGAGCACGCAGGCGCGGCCGGGTTCACGGTTGGACAGCGCAAGGGGCTCGGCGTGGCGCTCGGCGAGCCGAGGTTCGTGGCGCGGATCGACCCGGCTGCGAACCTGATCGTCCTGGGCCGTCGGGAGGACCTGGAGACCCGCGAGGTGCCGATCGAGGCAGTGACGTTCATCGAGGGCGGGCCTCCGGTCGGGATGCCCGTGGGCGGGGTCCCCGGAGCGTTCCGTGCCCAGGTCCGGATCCGTCACCGCGCGTCGCTGGTGAACGCCACGGTGCGGCGCGTGGCGGAGGGACGCTGGGCCGTCGCGACCGACGCTCCCGTCTGGGCCATCGCGCCCGGCCAGGCCTGCGTCCTGTACGACGGCGACGTCTGCCTCGGGGGCGGCCGGATCGCACGTCCGGCGGCAGCGCCTGGCGGTGCGGCGGCCCGCGCCGCGGAACCGGCGCCCGCGAGGGCCTCGGCATGACGATCGGCCCCGGCCTCCCCCTGGCGATGCTGGTGGGTCTCGTCCACACGGCGATCTACGTCCTGGTGCGGGGGAACGCGGGAGGCCGCCTGCCGCTGATCTACATCGCTGCCAGTCTCGGGGCGTGGGCGGGCGCGGCGATCGGGGAGCGAATGGGGATGGACTGGCTGACGATCGGGGACTTCTCCCTCGTTCCCGCCTCGATCGTCGCGTGGCTGGGGATCGGGATCGTGGCGGTCCTGGCGACACTCGGACCGCAATCGGAGAAGGCGGGCTGACGATGGGCGGCGAGGACCGGGGCTTCGATCGATCCGCGCGTGTCCCGGCGGCTGGCCCGAGGGCCCTGGGCGGTCTCGTTGGCCTCGCGGAGCTCCTGGGCGGAGACAGCGAGCGGTCCCGGAGGTTCCTGGGCGGGCTGGTGGTCGGGGCGCTCGTCGGGGCGGCCCTCACCGGTGGGTCCCTGTTCCGGCGCCGCCGGCACGGTGACAGGTAGCTCCGGATCAGCACCGGGTCTCCGCGCGGGTCGCCCACCGCCGGTTCTGCCGGTTTCGCCCGGTTCTGCCGGTTTCACTCGGCTCGGTTCCTGAGATCCAGTCGCGTGGCGAGTGTTGTCCTTTGGGAGACACGCAGTCGGCCACACGGTGAGTGCGAGCAAGCGCCTCGGGCCGCACACCCGATCAGCTACTCATCCCAAGGGTCGAAGCGAAGGTCGCTGCGCCGGTGCCTGCGGCAGTACCCGCCCCATTGGTGGAAGGGCATCTGCGCCACCGGTGTCGTGCTTGGACGCCGGTCTGCTCCCAGGCAACCGTCCGGGGTGCACGGACAACACTCACGTGACGAGTGTCTGTGGGCCACCGGATGCCGGACGCGGGGGCTGCGGGCGAGGATCGTGACGAGGGCGTCGTCATGCGCGCCGCGTAGGACGCCGGTCCCATCACGGAACGGGTCCGCTGCATCTCCGGAAGACGCGCGTCCCCGTTCGCTACCATTGCACTGATGTCCACCCCATCCTCGCCCGACCGCCCCATCCCGTACCTGACCGCCGCGGAGATCCGCAGCCGCTTCATCGAGTTCTTCGCAGAGCGCGGCCACACGGTCGTGCCCAGCGCCAGCCTCGTGCCGGCGGGCGACCAGACGCTGCTGTTCACCAACTCGGGCATGGTCCAGTTCAAGGACGCGCTCGCCGGGGTGGAGAAGCGGGACTACGTCCGGGCAGTGGACTACCAGCGCTGCCTCCGGGTGGCGGGGAAGCACAACGACTTCGAGGAGGTCGGGCGGACCCCGCGCCACCACACGCTGTTCGAGATGCTCGGCAACTGGAGCTTCGGGGACTACTTCAAGCGCGAGGCGATCCACTGGGCCTGGGAGTTCCTGACGGTCGACCTCCAGATCCCGGGCGACCGGCTTGCGGCCACCGTCTACTCGACGGACGACCTGGCGCACAGCGTCTGGAAGGACGAGATCGGCCTGCCGCCGGAGCGCCTCGTCCGCTGGGGCGACTTCCCTGCCGGCGACGAGAAGAACTGGTGGCGCATGGCCGACGTGGGCCCGTGCGGTCCTTGCTCGGAGCTCCACTTCGATCGCGGCGCCCACCTCTCCGAGGGTCCGGAGTGCGTGCCGGATCACTCCGAGCACTGCCCGCGCTGGCTCGAGGTCTGGAACCTCGTGTTCATGGAGTTCGAGCTCCATCCGGACCGGAGCCTGACGCCGCTGCCTGCCCCCGGCGTGGACACCGGCATGGGACTCGAGCGCGTCGCGAGCGTCGTCCAGGGTGTGGCCAGCAACTACGACACGGACCTGTTCGCCCCGATCCACGCCCGCATGCGCCAGCTCCTGGGCCACGACCCGGAGGGCTTCGAGGCGGAGCGCTTCAGCTACCAGGTCATCGCAGACCACAGCCGGGCGGTCACCTTCCTGGTGGCCGATGGGGTGCTGCCGTCGAACGAGGGCCGCGGGTACGTGCTCCGCCGGATCATGCGCCGCGCGATCCGTCACGGCCGCCTCCTCGGGCGGACGGAGCCGTTCCTGGGCGAGACCGCGAAGGTGGTCATAGAGACCATGGCCACGGCGTTCCCGCACCTCGTCGAGCACCGGGACGAGATCCTCGGCGTCATCGAGCGCGAAGAGCGCCAGTTCAACCGCACGCTCGAGGCGGGTGTCGGCCACCTCGAGGAGGCGCTCATCCCGCTCACGTCGGCGGAGCGCACGGTCGGCCGTCTTGCCGAGACCCTCCGCGCGGACGCCCCGGTGCTGCCGGGCGTGGTCGCCTTCCGCCTCCACGACACCTACGGCTTCCCGATCGATCTCACGGTGGAGCTGGCGGCCGAGTACGGCGTCCGCACCGACCTCGCCGGGTACCAGGACAGCCTGGCGGAGCAGCGC